>Ga0068852_100000314_pt1 | contig 32834 bp, 30 predicted proteins | sample KBSCornC22_FD_66594 | JGI IMG/M metagenome (GOLD analysis project Ga0068852, IMG submission 66594) | Corn rhizosphere microbial communities from Kellogg Biological Station, Michigan, USA - KBS Corn C2-2 | ecosystem: Host-associated > Plants > Roots > Rhizosphere > Soil ... | reverse complement strand
TCCGACAGCATCATCTCATAGGGCGTCATGCCGGTTTCGCGGCAGGGGACGGCGTTCATGTCGAGCTCGATCCCGACCCCGCCCTTGGACGCCATCTCCACGCTCGACGAAGTCAGGCCGGCGGCGCCCATGTCCTGGATCGCGACGATCGCGTCGGACGCCATCAGTTCGAGACAGGCCTCGATCAGCAATTTCTCGGTGAAGGGGTCGCCCACCTGCACCGTCGGACGCTTCTCTTCCGAATCCTCGCCGAAATCGGCTGACGCCATGGTCGCGCCATGGATGCCATCGCGTCCGGTCTTGGACCCGACATAGACGATCGGATTGCCGACGCCCGAGGCGGCTGAATAGAAGATCTTGTCGGTCTCGGCGACGCCCACGGTCATCGCATTGACCAGGATGTTGCCGTCATAGGCGGCGTGGAAATTGATCTCGCCCCCGACCGTCGGCACGCCCACGCAATTGCCATAGCCGCCAATGCCGTGGACCACGCCCGCGATCAGGTGGCGCATCTTGGGATGATCGGGCCGGCCGAAGCGCAACGCGTTCAGATTGGCGACCGGCCGCGCGCCCATCGTGAACACGTCGCGCAAGATGCCGCCGACGCCCGTGGCCGCACCCTGATAGGGCTCGATGTACGAGGGGTGGTTGTGGCTCTCCATCTTGAAGATGGCGGCCTGGCCATCGCCGATATCGACCACGCCCGCATTCTCGCCCGGCCCGCAAATCACCTGCGGACCCTTGGTGGGCAGCTTCTTGAGATGGATGCGCGACGATTTGTAGCTGCAATGCTCCGACCACATCACCGAGAAGATGCCGAGCTCGGTCAGATTGGGCTCGCGCCCGAGTGCCTTCAGCACGCGCGCATATTCTTCGGGGGACAGGCCGTGTTCGGCGACGACGTCGGGGGTGATCTCGCTCATGCCCCAGCGCCGATAGACGAGCCTTCGCAGAGGTCAAAGAAAAAGGCCGGCCTGCGCCTTCTGGGTGCGCACCCGACGATCGCATTTCATGGTTGACATATAATACGGTCGTACGTATTGATCGACTCATGGCACGTCGATCCCTCCGCCCCGATCTTCTCTCCGCCGGCCTGCGGGTCATGCTGCGTAACGGCTACGCCGCCTCGGGCGTGCGCGAAATCGCGGCGGAGGCGGGGGCGCCGCAGGGATCCTTCACCAACCATTTCCGCTCGAAGGAAGCCTTCGCCCGCGACGTGCTCGATCTCTATTTCGAACATACGCAGGGCCTGGTTCGGGAGGCCTTTTCCGATCCGTCGCTGGCACCTGCGGCGCGGCTGCGCCGTTATCTCGACATCATCATCGCGCGGTTGGCCGAAGACGGGTTCGTACGCGGCTGCCTGATCGGCGACCTCAGCCTGGAGGCGGCGCCGGCCAGCGAACCGCTGCGAGCACGACTGGCCGAGATCTTCGCCGAGTGGCGCATGCCCTTCGCGCAATGCGTCGCTGAGGCCCAGGCCCATGGCCAGGTCCGCGCCGATCTCGATGCCGAAGAGCTTGCCGACTTCCTGCTGGCCTCATGGGAAGGAGCGATCCTGCGGATGAAGGTCGAACGATCCGCAGAGCCGCTCGAACGATTCAAGAGGATCATCTTCCGCACCATTTTCGAGGAGGGTTCAGATGCGTGACTTCACAACATTGCAGACCATGCCCGTGCGCGACTCGTTCATGGCCTGGCGCGAAACGGGGCCGGCCGACGCGCCCCACATCCTGCTCCTGCACGGCAATCCGACATCCTCGCTGATCTGGCGCGACATCGTACCGCATCTGGCGGCCTCGGGGTATTGCATCGCGCCCGACCTGATCGGGTTCGGCGGATCGGGCAAGCCGGACATCGCCTATCATTTCCTGGATCAGGTCGCCTATCTCGACGCCTTCATCGAGGCCAAGGGGATCAGGTCGGCTTATGTCGTCGCGCAAGATTGGGGCACGGCGCTCGCCTTCCACCTTGCTGCCCGCAGGCCGGATTTCATCCGCGGGCTGGCCTTCATGGAATTCATCCGTCCGCTCGCGAGCTGGGACGATTTCCACAACAATGATGTCGCGCGGCAGACCTTCCAGGCCTTCCGCACGCCCAGCGTGGGCGAACGATTGGTGCTGGAGGAGAATCTGTTCGTCGAACGCATCCTCCCCGGCTCCATCCAGCGGACGCTGACCGACGAGGAGATGCAAGCCTATCGCCAGCCTTTCCCGACGCCCGAGTCGCGGCGGCCGGTGCTCGCTTTCCCGCGTCTGCTGCCGATCGCGGGGGAGCCGGCGGACATGTACGCGTTGCTCGAGTCCGCGCATGCGGCGCTCCGCCGCTCACCTTACCCCAAGCTGCTTTTCTGCGGCGATCCGGGGGCGCTTGTCTCCCCCGCCTTCGCCGCCCAATTCGCCGCGGGCCTCACGGACTGCGATCTGGTGCGGCTCGGTTCGGGCCTGCATTATCTGCAGGAGGATCATCCCGAACGGATCGGGCGCAGCATTGCGGACTGGGTCGGCCGGTGCGAGGCGCCCGCGAAGCCGTTCACCGCGGCACTCGAGATCGCCTGAAAGAAAAAAGGCCGGCGGAGATGTCCGCCGGCCTTTTGATTGGATGGCCAGGAAAGATCAGCCGTCGCATTCCTGCGAGGAGCCGCCCTTCTTGAGCGTGACGGACTTGGCGGTCGCGGTGCCGGTCAGCACATAGTCGCCGCCCGCATAGGGATCGCCCGCCTTGGGGGCGTTCAGCACGGTGGGGATCGCGGTCTTGTCCTTCAGGTGCAGGTTCGCGGTCTGATTGTCGTTGAACCAGTCAATATAGATCAGGCTGTTGTCCTTGCAGCGATAGGACTTGTTCGCCAGCATCGCCGGCGGCAGCTTGACCGGCTTGGCCGCCTTGATCTTTTCGGCGTCCGGATCGTCCGGCCCGCCGGCCACGATCGTGGTCGGCTGATTATGGCAGGCGGCGAGAAGGGCGAAGGCGGCGAGCGGCGCGGCGCGGAGGATGGAGAGCTTCATAACGAACCTGTCTTTTGCGGCTGCAGCAATTTACGTCAAGAGTGTTGACGCACTTGTGACACGAAGTTTCCCCTTTTGCTTGAAAATATGACGCTGCGATGCGGCGAACCGTTCCATTCGGCGCTTCGATCCTCTTCCCCGCAGGCGGCGGGAACGAAGCCAAACATCCTGCGCTGAAACCGAAGCTTGCTTGCCCCATCTTCGCCCCGTGCTATCCCGCGCTCATGGTGACTCCCGCTCCCGGTGTGCCCGCGCTCGTCGGCAACACCCCGCTCGTCCGCCTTGCCGGCCCCAGTGAGGCGACCGGCTGCGACATCTATGCCAAATGCGAATTCATGAACCCCGGCGGGTCGGTCAAGGACCGCGCCGCCTTGTTCATCATCGAGGATGCCGAGGCCAATGGCACGCTCGCGCCGGGCGGGCTGATCGTCGAGGGCACCGCCGGCAATACCGGCATCGGCCTGGCGCTGATCGGCAACGCCAAGGGCTATCGCACGACGATCGTCATCCCCGAGACGCAGAGTCAGGAAAAGAAGGACACGCTGCGGGCGCTCGGCGCCGAGCTGATCGAAGTGCCCCCCACCAGTTACTCCAACCCCGCCCATTATGTGCACACCTCGCGCCGCATCGCCGAGGAGACGCCGGGCGCGCTCTGGTCGAACCAGTTCGACAATATCGCCAACCGGCTCGCGCATATCCGCACCACCGCGCCCGAAATCTGGGCGCAGACCGAAGGCCGCATCGACGGCTTCACCTGCGCGGTCGGCACGGGCGGCACGCTTGCCGGCGTCGGGCTGGGCCTCAAGGAGCATGACGAGGATATCGTGATCGGCTTGACCGATCCGCATGGCGCCGCGCTCTACGAATATTATGCGCATGGCGAATTGCGTGCGGAGGGCTCGTCGATTGCCGAAGGCATCGGCCAGAGCCGCATCACCGCCAATCTCGAAAGCGCGCCGATCGATACGCAATTCCGCATCTCGGATGAGGAAGGGCTGGAGCAGGTCTTCGCTTTGCTTCGGCACGAAGGCCTTTGCGTCGGCCTGTCCTCAGGCATCAACGTCGCAGGCGCGATGGCGCTCGCGCGCGAGCTCGGGCCGGGCAAGAGGATCGTCACCATCCTGTGCGATTCGGGGATGCGGTACCTGTCGAGCCTGTTCAATCCCGACTGGCTCGATTCCAAGGGATTGCCCGTGCCGGAGTGGCTGCGGCGCTAGGAATCCGGCCGTCGCCGAACCGAGGTTCCCAAGCGACGGGTTGACGCTTATCTTGGCCCCATGAACCGCTTCATGCGCGTCGAAGGATAGCCGGTCATGCACCGCGTGCGCGTAGGCATATTCGGCCTCGCCTGGGTCTTCCTGCTCGTCATGCTGGCGACCGCGCTCGTGCACGTGGCGGGCGACCAGCAAGGCGGCAATAGCGCGGCTGCGTCCAATATGGCCGCCCCCAGCGAACCGCTCGCCGAACTCGGCGTCGCGCCCGGCAATCCCGATCAGGATCAACCGGCCCCGCCCGCGCACCACAAGACTCGCGCTCCGGCCCACTGATGTCCGCCGCCGGACCGGGGTGCGAACCGTTCGCCGCACGGCAGGCTCGCCCGATAATTCGTCCCACATTCTTATCCACAGCCGCCGACCGACCTGGATTCGGCGGTTTTGCGCGCTTTTTGCCGGTCGACCCGCCCCAGCTGCCACCATGGAATACACAAGCTGTCCCATAGAATGGCATTGAAACCCATGTAAAACCCATGCTAATCCACGCTAATCCGGCGAAGGAGGGCGCATAGCCATGCGCCACCCGGAGTCGGCCGACGGTGGGGACGGGGCGCGTCACCCCCGCGGAAGCAGGGTGGAAGCGGCCGGGTGGCTAGGGAGAATTTCTTCTTTGGACATGCGCTGAACGCGGTCGACGCGAAGGGTCGCGTGTCCGTGCCCGCACCCTTTCGCCTGCAGATCGAGCGCCGCGCCGATGAGGATGGCGGCAAGGAACCCGAAAATCAGCTGCTGATCGCGCCCCACCCCAAGGGCGACCGCCTGCGCGCCTTCGACGCGGTCGGCCTGCGCGACCTCTCCGCCACCCTGCGGGAGAGCGTCGCGGACCTGCCCGCGGCCGCCCGCCGCGACGCGCACGACCAGATCCGCCGCAGCGAGCTCACCGCGCTCACCCCCGTCGCCTTCGACAATGCCGGGCGCATGGTGCTGAGCCCGCTGCTGCGCAAGCTGGGCAAGATCGGCGACCTCGCTTTCTTCGTCGGCGTCGAGGATTTCGTCGAGATCTGGAGCCCGGAGAATGCGCGCATCGCCTTCGCCGACGATGCCGTAATGCTCGCCTTGCTCGAAGGCCTGCTCGAAGAGCGGGGCGGTGCATGACCAACGCCGCGCCCCATATCCCCGTCCTGCTCGATGAGGTGATCGCCGGGCTCGCGCCCCGTCCCGGCGAAACCCATGTCGACGGCACGTTCGGTGCCGGCGGTTATACGCGCGCGCTGCTCGCCGCCGGCGCGAACGTCCTCGCCTTCGATCGTGACCCTGACGCGATTGCCGAAGGTCAGGCGCTCGTCGCCGAAAGCGATGGCCGGCTCGATCTGGTTCCCGACGTCTATTCGCGCATGGGCGAGGCGCTTGCCGAGCGCGGCATCGAGTCCGTCGATGGCGTGACGCTGGATGTCGGCGTCTCCTCGATGCAACTCGACCGCGCCGAGCGCGGCTTCTCCTTCCAGACCGACGGCCCGCTCGACATGCGCATGGGCCGCTCGGGCATGAGCGCTGCCGACTTCGTCAACGAGGCCGACGAGACCGAGATCGCCGATGTGCTGTTTCACCTCGGCGAGGAGCGTCAGTCGCGCCGCGTCGCGCGTGCGATCGTCGCCGCGCGGCCGATCACGCGCACGTCCGAACTCGCAGCAGTGGTGCGGCGCGCGCTCGGTCATCGCGAGCATGACAAGAAGGATCCGGCGACCCGCACCTTCCAGGCGATCCGCATCCATGTGAATCGCGAGCTGGAGGAATTGGAAGACGGGCTCGCCGCCGCGGAGAAAGCACTGGCACCCGGCGGCCGGCTCGCGGTCGTCTCCTTCCACAGCCTGGAAGACCGTATCGTCAAGCGCTTCCTCAAGGAACGCAGCAGCGCCCCGGCGGGCTCGCGCCACCTGCCCGAGCTCAAGAGCCATGCGCCCAGCTTCGAAGCCGTCGCCAAGCCGGTCCGTGCCGGCGAAGCCGAGCTCGCCCGCAACCCCCGTTCCCGTTCCGCCACGTTGCGCGTCGCCCGGCGCACCGCGGCCAGTCCCTGGGCCCCGAAAGGTCGTGTATCATGATCATCGCGACGCGTTTGAGCGCGGTGTGGCAGGTGGCGGGCGTCGCCGCGGCGGCGCTTTGCTGCTATCTCGTCTCGCAATCGGTGGCCGCTGAGCGCGCGAGCCTGGAAAAGGTCGATCGCCAGATCGCCGACACGCGCGATGATATCGCCAAGCTCCAGACCGAGATCGGGGTGCGCGCGCGCATGGGGCAGCTCGAAAGCTGGAACCGCAATGTGCTCGCGCTCCAGGCGCCGAGGCCGTCGCAATTCGTCGCGAGCGGGCTCCAGCTCGCCTCGCTCTACGGCCGTCATGGCCAGCCGGCGCTGCAGCTCGATCCGGCGATCGCGTCGCAGCAGGGTTCGCCGATGAATGCCGCCTATCAGCCCGCCGCGCCCGCTCAGGCCAAGACCCAGCCGGCCCCAGCCGCGCCGATGCCGGTTGCGCCCACGCCCCAGATCGCTCCGACCCAGCCGATGCTGCGCACTGCCGCCTATGTCCGCCCGGCGCCCGATCGCCTCGCCGGCGATGCCTCTGCCACGGCCGCGCCATCGACGCCGACCGTCCAGAAGGCGTCGCTGGAGATGGTGAAGCCCGCAATCGAGGATGCGCCGAAGCCGAAGGCCAAGCCGGACGCCAAGCTTAAGGCGGACGCGCCGGTGAAACTCGCGCATGCCGATCCGGTCCGCTCGCTGCTGCCCGCCGACATCGGCCAGCTTGCCGCGCGCGAGGCCCACGGCGCCAGGGACAATAACAAGGCGGCGCGGTGAACGCGCCCGCCGCACTTCGCATCGACCGCGCCGAACGGGTTGAGCTGCGCGAAGCGCCGGCGGCGGCCAATCCGCTCGGCGTCGCGCATCAGCGCCTGATGGGGCTGATGCTGCTGTTCATGCTGATCAGCGCGGTGATCGCGTTGCGGCTCATCCAGATCTGCCTGTTCGGCGCGCCCGAGGATCATGGCGGGGCTGCCGCCGCGGCGGACCGCGGCGAGATCGTCGACCGCAACGGCCAGCCGCTCGCGACCAGCATCAAATTATGGGCGGTCGCGATCAACCCGCAGAAGGTGCTGGGCGACAAGAACGCGCTCGCGCTCAAGCTCAATCAGCTCATGCCCGAGCGGTCGGTCGCGCAATATCGCACCATCCTCTTCGGCAAGCGCAAATTCATGTATCTGCGCCAGCCCGCCCCACCCGAGCTCGCTGCCGCGGTGCACGCGCTGGGCGAGCCGGGCATGCTGCTGCTGAGCGAGCCGCACCGCCTGTTCCCGCAGGGCGCGATGGCGGGGCATCTGCTCGGCTATTCGCAGGTGGTCGAGGATGGCCGGGGCCATGAGACGATCACCGGCATCGGCGTCGAGCGCTATTTCGACGATGCGCTCAAGGCGGGAAAGCCGATCCAGCTGTCGATCGACACGCGGGTTCAGGCAGCGGTCGAGAATGAGATCCAGCGCCGCATGGACGAGACGCAGGCCAAGGGCGGCGCCGGCATCGTGCTCGACGTCAATTCGGGCGAGGTGCTGGCGATGGCGTCGCTCCCCGACATCAACCCCAATGCACCCTTCAAGGGGGTCGATCCGTCGGACCAGCAGGTGATGATCAACAAGGCCACCCAGGCCGTCTACGAGCTGGGCTCGACCTTCAAGATGATCACCTTCGCCAATGCGATCGAGCATGGGGTGATCACGGACTGGTCCAAGACATATGACGTGACCGCGCCGCTCCAGATCGGCCGCTTCCGGATCAAGGACGACGAGCCCAAGAAGCGCGCGATCACCACGGTCGAGATCATGACCTTTTCGTCCAACATCGGCACGTCCCAGATCGCGCTGGCGCTGGGCGCGCCGACGATCGACAGCTTCTTCAAGAAGCTGGGACTCGACAAGCGCACGGACATCGAGCTGCGCGAGCGCGGCCAGCCGCAATATCCCGCGCAATGGGGTCAATCGACGGTGATGACGACGTCGTTCGGCCACGGCATCGCAGTGACCCCGCTCCATCTGGCGCGCATCTTCGCCGCGCTCGCCAATGGCGGGATCATGCACCCGGTGACCTTGCTGAAGCGCCCGGCGGGGGCGCAGGTGCCGGGCGAGCGGGTGATCAGCGAGGCGACCAGCGCACGCATCCGCCAGCTCATGCGCCTGGTCGTGCTGCAGGGCACCGGCACCAACGGCAATGCGCCGGGCTTGCGCGTCGGCGGCAAGACCGGCACCGCCGAGAAGGTCAACCAGTTCGGCGGCTATGACCGGAATGCCAACATCACGGTGTTCGCAGGCGTGTTCCCGATGGATCATCCGCGCTATGTGACGTTGGTCGTGCTCGACGATGCGCGGCCGACCAAGGCCACTTACGGCTTCAAGACCGCGGGCTGGATGACCGCGCCGGCGGCCAAACGGATCATCGCGCGGATCGGGCCGTTGCTGGGCGTGCAGCCGGACCTGTCGCAGGATATCGACGTGTCGGATCTGATGCCGTTCATCCTCGAGAAGAAAGATCCGTCCAAGAATGTGGTTGAGTGAGCTTATCGGCGATGCGGACACCGGCGCGGACACGCGCATAACCGGCTTCGCGATCGACAGTCGCAAAGTGGCGCCCGGCACCGTGTTCGGTGCCTTCCGTGGGCTGCAGGTCAATGGCGAGGATTATATCCCCAATGCCGTTGCCGCCGGTGCGGTAGCGGTGTTCGCCCGGCCCGAGGCGATCGTCGAGGGTGCGGTCCATATCGCCGATGCCGAACCGCGCCGCGCCTTTGCCCGCGCAGCCGCCCGCTATTTCGCGCCCTTTCCAGACACGGTGGTCGCGGTCACGGGTACCAACGGCAAAACCTCGACCGTCGAGCTGACGCGGCAATTGTGGCGCATGGCCGGCCATCATGCCGCCTCGATCGGCACGCTCGGCGTCACCACCGCCGACGACAGCGTCTCGACCGGGCTCACCACGCCCGACATCGTCACCTTCCTCTCCAACGTCGCGGGGTTGAAGCGCGAAGGCGTGACGCACGTCGCGTTCGAGGCGTCGAGCCACGGCCTGTCGCAATTCCGCACCGAGGGCCTGCCGGTGCAAGCGGGGGCCTTCACCAATCTGTCGCGCGACCATCTCGACTATCACGGCACGATGGAGGCCTATCTCGAGGCCAAGCTGCGGCTGTTCAGCGAGGTGATCGAGCCCGACGGCGCCGCCGTCGTGTGGATGGACGATCCCGCCTCGACCCGGGTCGCGGAGATCGCGTCCGAACGCGGGCTCAGCCTGATCACGATCGGGCAGAAGGGCGAGACACTGAAGCTGGTCGGGCGCGAGCCGACCCAGCTCGGCCAGACGCTCACGGTAGAGGCCGGGGGCAAGGCCCACATCATCAAGCTGCCGCTGATCGGCGCGTACCAGGCGGCCAATGCGCTCACCGCCGCCGGGCTGGTCCATGCCTCCGGCGAGGATATTGCCGATATCTTCTCCCGGCTGGCGCGCGTGCAGCCGGTGCGCGGCCGGCTCGAACGCGCGGCGATCAGCCGCGCGGGCGCGCCGATCTATGTCGATTATGCGCACACGCCCGATGGGCTGGAGGCCGCGATCCAGGCGCTTCGCCCCCACACCGCCGGCCGCCTGATCGTGCTGTTCGGCGCGGGCGGCGACCGCGACCGCGGCAAACGGCCCCTGATGGGTGAGGTTGCCCAGCGGCTCGCCGATCATGTGATCGTCACCGACGACAATCCCCGCTCCGAGGATCCCGCCTTCATCCGCCGCGAGGTGATGGCGGGCGCGCCCGATGCGACCGAGATCGGCGGCCGCCGCGAGGCCATCGCCGCCGCGATCGCCGAAGCGGGCGCCAACGATATCGTCCTGCTGGCGGGCAAGGGCCACGAACAGGGCCAGATCGTCGGCGACCGCATGCTGCCGTTCGATGACGTCCAGGTGGCTCGGGAGTGTGCGGGGTGAGCGGGAAACTGATCTCCCCTCCCGCTTGTGGGAGGGGCTCGGGGAGGGGAGTTTATCTCTTATGCTTCCGGCTTGTCCGACTCCCCTCCCAGCGATGCGGTACGAGATCCCCCCGGCATCTCGTAGGTCAGGCCGGGGGCCTGACCGGCCGCATGGCTCCCTCCCGCAAGCGGGAGGGGCTTCAGTGACTCTCTGGTCCTCCACCGAAATCGCGCTGGCAACCCAGGGCCGCGCGTCCGATCATTTCGATGTTTCCGGCGTCGCCTTTGACTCGCGCGAGGTCGGTCCGGGCGACCTGTTCGTCGCCTTGAAGGGCGAGACCACCGACGGCCATCGTTTCGCCGACCAGGCTTTCGCTCAGGGTGCCGCGGGCGTTTTGGCGTCGCAGCCTGTCGCCGGTCCCCATATCCTGGTCGACAATACCACGCGGGCGCTCGACGCGCTCGGTGCGGCGTCGCGCCAGCGGATGCGCGGCAAGGTGATCGGCGTCACCGGCTCGGTCGGCAAGACCAGCGTCAAGGAGGCCTTGTTCGCCGCCTTCGACCGCGCCGTGCCGGGCAAGGCGCATCGTTCGCTCAAGAGCTACAACAATCATGTCGGTGTGCCGCTCAGCCTCGCCCGCATGCCGCGCGACACGCGCTTCGGCATGTTCGAGATGGGCATGAACCATGCCGGCGAGCTGACCGCTCTGACCCAGCTCGTCCGTCCCCATGTCGCGCTCGTGACCACCGTCGCGCTCGCGCATGGCGCCTTCTTCAAGGATGAGGCGGCGATCGCCGACGCGAAGGGGGAGATCTTCCGCGGGCTGGAGCCGGGCGGTACCGCGGTCATTCCCTATGACAATCCGCATCGCGAGCGGCTGATCGCGGCGGCCATGGCCTATGCCGGGCAGATCGTGACCTTCGGCCGTGATCCCCGGGCCGACGTCTACGCCCGCGAGGGCCTTCCGGGACCCAAAGGCACGTTCGTCCAGGCGAAGCTCCGCGCGTGCGAGCTCAGCTTCACCGTCGGCCTGCCCGGCGATCACTGGATCACCAATGCGCTGGCCGTGCTGGCGGTGGTCGAGGCGGCGGGCGGCGATCTCGCGGCCGCCGGCCTCGCGCTGGCCGACATGGCGGGTCTGCCCGGGCGCGGACGGCGCATCACGCTGCGGCTGCCGGACGGCGACGCGCTGCTGATCGACGAAGCCTATAATGCCAATCCGGCCTCGATGCGCGCCACGCTGGCCATGCTGGGGCAGGAGAGAGGCCGCAAGATCGCCATCCTCGGCGCCATGCGCGAGCTGGGGCCCGAGGAGGCGCGCCAGCATGCGGCGCTTGCCGATCCGATCCGCGAAGCCGGCGTCGATCTGGCACTGCTCGTCGGTACGGAGATGAAACCTTTGGCCGACGCCCTTGAGGGACGCGTCGAGTTCGTCCATGTGCCCGACGCCGCGTCCGCCGCCTCATCGGCGCGCACGCTGATCGCACCTGGCGACGCGGTTCTCGTCAAGGGATCGAATTCGGTTGGGCTCGCCGGCGTCGTCGACGCTCTGGCCGGGGGATAAGGATTTATGTTGTACCTGCTCGCCGAGCATCTCGGCTTTCCGCATCTCCTGAACCTGATCCGCTACATCACCTTTCGCGCGGGCGCGGCGGCCCTGACCTCCTTGTTCCTGGGCCTGGTCATCGGCCCGCGCTTCATCGGCTGGCTGCGTGTCCGCCAGGGTAAAGGCCAGCCGATCCGCAGCGACGGTCCGCAGACCCACCTCGCCAAGGTCGGCACGCCGACCATGGGCGGGCTGATGATCCTGACGTCGGTCACCGTCTCGATGCTGCTGTGGATGAACCTCAACAACCGTTACGTCTGGGCGTGCCTGCTGGTGACATTGGGCTTCGGGCTGATCGGTTTCCTCGACGATTATGACAAGGTCACCAAGCGCAGCCACAAGGGTGTGTCGGGCAAGGTGCGGCTGCTGCTGGAGTTCGTCGTCGCTGGGCTCGCCTCGTGGATCATCCTGTCGGGCAACAGCACCGAGCTCTACGTGCCCTTCTACAATGGGCCGGTGATCAACCTCGGGCCCTTCTACATCCTGTTCGCTGCCTTCACGATCGTGTCGTTCGGCAATGCGGTGAACCTGACCGACGGGCTGGACGGCCTTGCCACCATGCCGGTGATCATCGCCAGCCTCGCTTTCTTCATCTTCGCCTACCTGGTCGGCAACGTGAAATTCGCCCATTATCTCGGCATCCCCTACGTGTCGGGTGCGGGCGATCTGGTGCTGCTGACCGCAGCGATCATCGGCGGCGGGCTTGCCTTCCTTTGGTACAATGCCCCGCCGGCGGCGGTGTTCATGGGCGATACGGGCAGCCTCGCTTTGGGCGGCGCGCTCGGTGCGATCGCGGTGTCGACGCACCACGAAATCGTGCTCGGCATCGTCGGCGGGCTGTTCGTGGTTGAAGCCGTGTCGGTGATCCTGCAGGTCTTCTTCTACAAGCGCACCGGCAAGCGCATCTTCAAGATGGCGCCAATCCACCATCATTTCGAACAGATCGGGTGGAGCGAACCGACGGTCGTGATCCGCTTCTGGATCGTCAGCTTCGTGCTCGCGCTGGCCGGCCTCGCCACGCTCAAGCTTCGGTGATCACCAGCCCCGCCTTCCGCGGCAAACGCTATGCCGTCCTCGGCCTCGCACGCTCCGGCGTGGCGACGGTCGAGGCGTTGCTGGCGAGCGGGGCGGACGTGACGGCCTGGGACAGTCGCGAGGAAGCCCGCACCGCTCTCCTCCCCGGAACGGGGAGGGGGGCCGCGCAAAGCGCGGTGGAGGGGAAAAAGCCCGACGCCGCACAAATCCCCTCCACCACCGGCTTCGCCGGCGGTCCCCCCCCCCGTTCCGGGGAGGAGACGGGGTCCCTGAGCTTCGCCGACCCCCTCGAGATCGACCTCGCCGGGTTCGACGGCGTCGTCGTCTCGCCCGGCGTGCCGCTCAACAAGCATCCGATCGCCGATCATGCCCGCAAGGCCGGCGTGCCCGTCATCGGCGACATCGAGCTATTCGCTTTGGCGCGGCCCAGCCTGCCGCCGCACAAGGTGGTCGGCATCACCGGCACCAACGGCAAGTCGACCACGACCGCCTTGATCCACCACATCCTGGAAACCGCGAGCGTGCCGACCTTGATGGGCGGCAATATCGGCCTGCCCATCCTCGGCCGCGATCCCTTGCCCGCCGGCGGTGTCTATGTGCTGGAGCTGTCGAGCTACCAGATCGATCTGACCTACAGTCTCGACTCCGATGTGGCGGTGCTGACGAATATCACGCCGGATCACCTCGATCGCTATGAAGGGTTCGAAGGGTATGTGGCGTCGAAGCGCCGCCTGTTCGAAATGCAATCTCCGATGCATGTCGCCGTCATCGCGACGGAGGATGGTCAGACCCGCGCTATCGCTGCTTTCCTTCGTCATTCCCGCGAAAGCGGGAATCCAGCTGCCTTTGAGCAGAAGAAGCTGGATCCCCGCGTTCGGGGGGATGACGGGGTGCTGGAAGTCAAATCGACGGACATTGCCGATCAATCCCGCTGGCCTTCGCTGCAGGGGCCGCACAACGCGCAGAACGCCATCTGCGCGATCGAGACTTGTAAAGCCCTTGGCCTCACCGACGACCAGATCGAGCAGGGCCTGCGCACCTACCCCGGCCTTCCGCACCGCATGGAGCGTGTCGCCGAAAAGGGCGGGGTGCTCTACGTCAACGACAGCAAGGCGACCAACGCGACCGCGACCGCGCCCGCCTTGGCGGCTTACCCGAAGATCCACTGGATCCTCGGCGGCCTGCCCAAGACCGACGATCTCGACGATTGCGCGCCCTTCTTCGATCATGTGCTTGCCGGCTATACGATCGGCCAGGCGGGGCCGATGTTCGCGGACATATTGCGCCACGCGGGCAAGCCGGTGACCGAAAGCGGCACGCTGGCCCAGGCGGTCGATGATGCCGCCGCGGCGGCCAAGCCAGGCGAGGTGGTGATGCTCTCGCCCGCCTGCGCCTCATTCGATCAGTTCAAGGATTATGAAGCGCGCGGAGAGGCCTTCCGTGCGGCGGTGGGGGCGCTGTAACATGGCGACGATGGCACCCAAGGTCGATCAGTCCGAACTCAGGCGGCGCGCCTTGGCGCGGCGGCGGGGGGAGCGCTTCGGGCGCGGCGATCGCTCGGCGCTCGGCACATGGTTCTGGGAAATCGATCGCGTCCTGCTTTTGCTGGTGACCCTACTGATCGGCATCGGCCTGATCGCGGTCGCCGCCGCCGCGCCGGCGGCGGCGCAGCGTTATTCGGACGCGACCCACATCATGCCCGCGCGCTATTATTTCTGGCGCCAATTGATCTGGACCGGGCTTGCGGTGCCGGTGATGGTCGGCGTGTCGATGATGCCCAAGCAACTCGCACGGCGCGCGGCCTTGGTCGGCGCGGCCTTGTTCCTGATCATGCTGATCATGGTGCCGATCATGGGCGGTGCGGAGAAGAATGGCGCGCAGCGCTGGATCTATTTCGGCCCGATCCAGGTCCAGCCGTCCGAATTCCTGAAGCCCCTGTTCACGGTCGCGGTCGCCTGGCTGCTGTCCTTGAAGCAGAAAGACGCCAAGCTGCCGGTCGTACCGATCAGCTTCGCATTGCTCGCGGTGATCGCCGCCTTCCTGATGAAGCAGCCCGATTTCGGCCAGACGGTGATCTTCGTTGCGGTCTGGCTGGTGCTGCTGACCCTGTCGGGCGTGCCGATGAAGTGGCTGGGCGCACTCGGCGGCGCGGGCATCGGCGCGATCGTGATGGCTTACCTGTTCTATCCGGTGGCGCAGATGCGCATCAACGCCTTCCTCAAGATCGGCGATGCGTCCAAGCAGGTCGACGATTATCAGATGGTCTCGGCCTATCGCACCATCACGCATGGCGGGCTGATCGGGCGCGGGCCAGGTGCGGGCACGATGAAATTCGGCCTGCCCGAGCCGCACACCGACTATATCTTCTCGGTGATCGGCGAGGAATTCGGGCTGATCGCGTGCCTCGCCATCGCGCTCATCTTCCTCGCCATCGTCGTGCGCGTCTTCGTCAAATTGCTGCATGAGGAGGATCGCTTCCTCTTCTTCGCGAGCGCAGGGCTGGTCACCCAGTTCGGGCTGCAGGCGATCATCAACATGCTGGTCAACGTGCATCTCGCGCCGTCCAAGGGCATGACGCTGCCGTTCATCTCCTATGGCGGATCGTCGATGATCGCGCTGTCGATCGGCTTCGGGCTGCTGCTCGCCTTCACGCGCAAGAATCCTTACCTCATGCGCTCACCCTATATCGTGACCTGGGGAGGGCAGGCGGCCAAGTGACGGTCACGCGCCATTATGTCCTCGCCGCCGGCGGCACCGGCGGGCACATGGTCCCGGCGCATGCGCTGGGGCGCGAGCTCGCGCGCCGTGGCCATCGCGTCGCCCTGATCACCGACGAGCGGGGAAAGCGTATTCCCGGCCTGTTCGAGGGTATCGAGACGCACGTCATGCCCGCCGGCCGCGTCCAGGGCGGGCCGATCGGCTGGATCAAGGGCTGGCTCGGCATCCGCGCCGGGCGCGAGATGGCGCGACGCCTTTATCGCGACTTCAAGCCCACCGCAGTGGTCGGCTTCGGCGGCTATCCGGCTTTCCCGGCTTTGCTCGCCGCATTGGACTGCGGCATCGCCACCGCCGTGCACGAGCAGAATGCGGTGCTGGGGCGCGTCAATCGGCTGCTCGCGGGCCGCGTCGACGCCATCGCCACAGCCTATCCGGACGTCCAGCGGCTCAAGCGCAAATTCGCCGCCAAGACGCACCTGGTCGGCAATCCGGTCCGCGAGGAAGTGAAGGCGATCGGCCGCGAGCGCTTCCTTGATTATGGCGAGGCGACGCCGCTCAACCTTCTCGTCACCGGCGGCAGCCAGGGCGCGACCATCCTGTCCACCGTGGTGCCGGAAGGGCTTGGTCGGATGCCTGAACGTCTCCGCACGCGCCTCAAGGTCGTGCAACAATGCCGGCCCGAGGATATCGAGGCGGTCCGCGCCGCATATCAGCGGCTCGGCATCGCCGCCGAACTCACCACCTATCTGGAAGACCTGCCCTCCGTGCTTGCCCAATCGCATCTGGTCGTCGCTCGTGCCGGCGCATCGACCATCGCCGAACTTACCGTTGCCGGCCGTCCTGCCATCCTGGTGCCGCTTCCGAGCGCGATGGACGATCACCAGACCGCCAATGCGCATGAGATGGCTGCCGAAGGCGGCGCCAAGGCGATTCCCCAGTCGCAATTCACGCCCGAACGGCTGGCGCGCGAGATCGTCGCGCTTGCCGCCGATCCCGAAGCGCTGATCGCCGCCGCCGCGCACGCCAAGAAATGCGGCCATCCCAATGCGACCAAGGATCTGGCCGACCTGATCGAAGGCTTCGGCCGCACGCCGGTGATGGATGCGATCGGCGATCTGGAGCGGGGCAAGGCCAAGGTGAAGCCCGGCCTGGCGCCAGGAGCTGCGGCCAAAGTCTGCTCCCCGGAACGGGGAGGGGGACCATTCCGCAGTTATGGTGGAGGGGATTTGGCGCGAAGCCAGTCCACCTCATTCGAGGCGGGATCACCCCTCCGTCTCGCTGCGCGAGCCACCTCCCCTTGCAGAGGAGGGTTTTAAGATGAAGGGCGTCGCGACCGACATCGGCACGATCCATTTCATCGGGATCGGCGGCATCGGCATGTCTGGCATTGCCGAGGTGATGCATAATCTCGGCTACAAGGTGCAGGGCTCCGACGTGGCCGAAGGCTATGTCGTCGAGGGCCTGCGCCAGCGCGGCATTCCGGTGGCGATCGGCCACAGGGCCGAGAATTTGGGCGATGCGGCGGTGGTCGTCACATCGACCGCGATCAAGCGCGGTAATCCCGAGGTCGAGCTCGCGCTCGAAAAGCGCATTCCCGTCGTGCGCCGCGCCGAGATGCTGGCCGAACTGATGCGGCTCAAGTCCACCGTCGCGGTGGCGGGCACGCACGGCAAGACCACCACCACTTCGATGGTCGCCGCCTTGCTCGACGCGGGCGGGGTCGATCCGACCGTGATCAACGGCGGCATCATCAACAGCTATGGCTCGAACGCCCGGCTCGGTGCGTCGGACTGGATGGTGGTCGAGGCCGACGAGAGCGACGGCAGCTTCCTGCGGCTCGACGGTACCTATGCGATCGTCACCAACATCGATCCCGAGCATCTCGATCATTATGGCTCGTTCGAGAAGGTGAAGGACGCCTTCGTCGAGTTCATCGAGAATGTGCCCTTCTACGGCGCGGCCTTCCTGTGCCTCGACCACCCCGAAGTGCAGGCGGTGATCCCGCGCGTGCGCGACCGCCGCGTCATCACCTACGGCTTCTCGGCGCAGGCCGATATTCGCGGCGTCAACGTGACGCCGATCCCGGGTGGCAATCGCTATGACGCGATCATCCGCAATCGCGATGGCTCGACCCGTTCGATCGAGGGGATCGAGCTGCCCATGCCGGGCCGCCACAATGTCCAGAACAGCCTGGCCGCGATCGGAGTGGCGATCGAACTCGGCGTGTCGGACGAGGTGATCCGCACCGGCTTCGCCAAATTCGGCGGGGTCAAACGCCGCTTCACCAAGGTCGGCGAAGTCGACGGCGTCACCATCATCGACGATTATGGCCACCATCCGGTCGAGATCCGCGCCGTCCTCTCCGCCGCGCGCGAGGGCGCCAAGGGCCGTGTGATCGCGGTCGTCCAGCCGCATCGCTTCACCCGCCTGCATGACCTGATGCAGGACTTCCAGGCCGCCTTCACCGATGCCGACATGGTCTATGTCGCGCCCGTTTATGCGGCGGGGGAACAGCCGATCGAAGGCGTGGATGCGGCGGCCTTGGTCTCGGGTCTCAAGATGCGCGGCTATCGCGCCGCGCAGGAGATTTCCGGGGCGGAGCAGCTGGCGGCCGAGCTGGCGAAGGTCGCCAGGCCGGATGACATGGTGATCTGCCTCGGCGCGGGCGACATCACCAAATGGGCCGCGGGTCTGGCGGACGCGATCCGCAAGGCGCGTACGGCATGAGCGTGGCGTTCAGTCTCCTCCACCGGAGGGGGAGGAGGACCGCCCAAGGCGCGGTGGAGGGGAATAGTGGCTGGTCGAACCGCGTGACGCGATGCCCCTCCACCGCCTTCGGCGGTCCCCCTCCCCCTCCGGGGGAGCAGAGTCGGTGACCGTCTGTTATGCCCTCCCCCCCTTGCATGGTGATGCCCGGCATCAAGGCAGCCTGGCCGACTTCATCTGGTTCCGCACCGGTGGCCCGGCCGAATGGCTGGTGCGGCCCAAGGACGAGCAGGATCTGGCGAGCTTCCTCGCCGGGCTTGATCCAGCAACGCCCGTGCTTCCTGTCGGGGTCGGATCGAACCTGATCGTGCGCGACGGCGGCGTCCCCGGTGTGGTGATCCGTCTGCCGAAGGCCTTCGCCAAGGTCTCGGTCGAACCGGGCAATCGTGTCCGCGCCGGCGGGGCGGCGATGGGCATCACCGTCGCCAGCGCGGCGCGCGACGCTGGCATTGCAGGGCTCGAATTCCTGCGCGGCATTCCCGGCACGGTCGGCGGCGCGGTCAGGATGAATGCCGGCGCTTATGGCTGCGAGGCGCGCGACATCCTGATCGAAACCAGGGTCGCACTCCGTGACGGCACGATCGAGACCTGGCCCGCGACGAAGCTCGGCTACACCTACCGTCATTCCGATCTGCCCGAAGGCGCCGTCGTGGTCGAAGCCTTGTTTGAAGGGACGCCCGGCGACCCGGCGGCGATCGGCGCGGAGATGGACCGGATCGCGGCCGAGCGCGAAGCGTCGCAGCCTCTGCGTAGCCGCACTGGAGGCTCGACCTTCAAGAATCCCGAAGGCACCAAGGCCTGGAAGCTGATCGACGAAGCGGGCTGCCGTGGCCTTACTATCGGCGACGCCCAGGTGTCCGAGAAACATTGCAATTTCTTGCTCAACCTGGGTTCGGCCACGTCGGCCGAGATTGAGGAATTGGGCGAGGAAGTGCGCCGTCGCGTGAAGGCAAAAAGCGGAATCACACTCGAATGGGAAATCCAGCGTGTGGGGATGCCCGCATGACCCTCCACGTTGCCGTGCTGATGGGCGGCTGGTCGTCCGAGCGCGAGGTCAGCCTCGTCTCCGGTGAGGGCGTCGCCAAAGCGTGCGAGGCGCTCGGCCATCGCGTCACCCGCATCGACATGGATCGCGACGTCGCGCTGCGCCTGCACGAGACCAAGCCGGACGTCGTGTTCAATGCGTTGCACGGCACGCCCGGCGAGGACGGCACCATCCAGGGCATGCTCGACCTGATGGGCATCCCTTATACCCATTCGGGGCTCGCCACCTCGGTGATCGCGATCGACAAGCAACTCACCAAGAACGAGCTGGTGCCGCACGGCATTCGCATGCCCGACGGGCTGATCGTCAAATCCGAAAGCCTGTTCGAGCACGATCCGTTGCCCCGGCCTTACGTCGTCAAGCCGGTCAACGAAGGCTCGTCGGTCGGCGTGGCGATCGTCCGCGCGGACGGCAATTACGGCAATCCGATCGGGCGCGATGTCGACGGCCCCTGGGCGCATTTCGACGAATTGCTGGCCGAGCCCTTCATCAAGGGGCGCGAGCTCACCACCGCCGTGGTCGGCGACCGCGCGCTCGGCGTGACCGAATTGAAGCCCAAGAGCGGCTTCTACGATTATGACGCCAAATATACCGACGGCATGACCCAGCATGTCTGCCCGGCGGAGATCCCGGCCGACGTCGCGGACGCCTGCCTCGACATGGCGCTGAAGGCGCACCGCCTGCTCGGCTGCAAGGGCACGTCGCGCTCCGACTTCCGCTGGGACGACGAACGCGGCGTCGACGGCCTCTATCTGCTCGAGGTCAACACCCAGCCGGGAATGACCCCCTTGAGCCTCGTCCCGGAACAGGCGAAGCTGGTCGGCATGACCTATGAGGGGCTGGTCCAGGCGATCATCGACGAGGCGTTGAAATGAGCCGGGCGCGCGCGCAGGTGACGACGCGGAGCGCGCGCGGCACCCCGGCGCGCGCCAAGCCCGCGGCGCGCGGTCGTCCCGCCGCCCGCGGCAACGGCATGGTGCCGCGCATCCCTTTGCCCGACGGCCTGCTGCGGCGGGTGCGCAACTGGACTTTGGGCCTGTTCGTCGCCGGCGCCTGCATCGGCGGGCTGATCGCGATGGGCGTGCCGCAGATGACCGGAATGGCCGCCGCGCACACGCTCGGCCGCATGGGCTTCACCGTCCGCAACATCCAGCTGACCGGCCTCCACCAGGTCGATCGCGACACGGTCTATCGCATCGCGTCCGAAGCGCATGGCCAGGACATGCCTTTGGTCGACCTGACCCAGCTCCGCTCGCAATTGCTGCAGATCGGCTGGATCGAAGATGCGCGCGTCTCGCGTCGCCTGCCCGATACGCTCGCGATCGACCTGGTCGAACGCGTGCCCGCCGCCGTGCTCCAGCGTAACCAGCAGCTCGCCTTGATCGACGCGCAGGGTCATATCCTCGCCGCGGTCGACGCACATACCATGCCGGTCCAGCTGCCGCTCGTGATTGGCGACGGGGTCGAGGCCCATATCGCGCAACTGCAGGCGCTGATCGCCAGCCAGGCGCCGTTGAAGCAGTTGATCGAAGGCGCGACCTGGGTCGGCCAACGCCGCTGGGATCTGCGCTTCCAGTCGGGCGAGACCTTGTCGCTGCCCGAAGGCGACGATGCCGCGATCAAGGCGCTCGCTTTGTTCGCGAAGAAGGACCAGGAGGCGCGTCTGCTCGGCCAGGGCTATGTCCGCATCGACATGCGCGACCCCAGCCGGATGGTGGTGCGGACCTCCGCCGATCCGGGCACGCGCATTCAGGATCCGGCCCCGCCGCCGGTCGATCCGGCGCCTGACACCGCAACCCCGACCACGCCCGCATAGACATGGCCCAGCCCCGCTCCGAAGGTCTGATCACCGCCGTCGATATCGGATCGTCCAAGGTCGCCGCGCTGATCGCGCAGCCGGCCGAGGGCGGGCTGCAGGTGCTCGGCACCGGCCAGCGCGAGAGCCGTGGCGTCAAGCACGGCTTCATCACCGACATGGAGCGGACCGAACATGCGGTGCGCGAGGCGGTCGAGCAGGCTGAACGGATCGCGCGTACCAATATCGAGGAGGTCTGGGTCAGCTTCTCCGCCGGCGGTCTCTACAGCGATGTCGCCTCGGTCGAGGTGGCTCTGGGAGGCCAGCGGATCGAGCAGCACGATATCGACGAACTGCTCAATGCCGGGCGCAACTCGATCGATCCGGAAGGGCGGATGGTGCTGCACGCCCAGCCTGCGCTCTACACGCTCGACGGGCTGAACGGCGTCCGCCAGCCGCTCGGTCTGCATGCCGAGAAGCTCGGTGTCGACATCCATGTGGTGTCGGCCGATCCGTCGCCGGTCCGCAATCTCGATCTGTGCGTCCGTTCGGCGCACCTTGCGGTCAAGTCGATCGTCGCGTCACCGATCGCGACCGCCATGGCATGCCTGTCCGAGGAAGAGCGCGAGCTCGGCGTGGCCCTGGTCGAATTGGGTGCCGGGGTGACCAATGTCTCGCTGTTCGCGGGCGGGCTGCTGGTGGGGCTGGCGTCGCTGCCGATCGGCGCGGGCGAGATCACCGACGACATCGCTTCGACCTTCGGCATGCGCCGCGCGCAGGCGGAGCGGCTCAAATGCTTCCACGGCTCGGCGCAGACATCCCCGCGCGACAATCATGAGATGATCGAGGTGGCGGGCGGCCCGGACGGGGCCGAGCCCTTCCGCATCAGCCGCGCGCAGCTCATCTCCGTAATCCGCGTCCGGCTCGAACATTGGTTCGCCGCGATCGAGCAGGCGCTCAAGGATCTGGGCTTCACCGGTCCGATCGCGCGCCGTCTGGTCGTCACCGGCGGCGGCGCCGAGCTCAAGGGCATCGCGGATTATGCGCAAGGCGTGCTCGGCCGCGCGGTGCGCGTCGGCCGGCCGCGCGGGTTGATCGGCATGCCGGAGGCACATTCGGGCATGAGCTTCTCGACGCTCGCGGGGCTTGTGCTCTATGCCGCGTCCGATCCGATCGACCTGCGCACCGTGCCGGCTTCGCAGCAGATCACGCGCATGTCGCCATCAGGCATGTTCCAGCGGCTGATCCAGGCGGTCAGGAGCAATTACTGATGGCGCGAGGCGGCTTTGTCCGATCCCTCGGGCCGGCCGGAGCCGGAACGGAGGGACCAGATCGGGCCTGCCCGGGAAACGATCAACAGGAAAAGATGCCGTTAACCGTAAAAAGCACTCGCACGCGCGAATCACTTGAGGCAGTTTAAGGGAAAGCGGCGTTCCGCTCGTGAATGGAGACCATAATGGCGATCGAATTTCTCCGGCCCGAGGTCGATGAGCTGAAGCCGCGCATCAGTGTGATCGGCGTCGGCGGCGCGGGCGGAAACGCCATCGCGAACATGATCGCGTCGGACGTGCAGGGCGTCGATTTCATCGTCGCTAACACCGATGCGCAGGCGCTCAATGCCTCACCGGCCGAGAGCCGCATCCAGCTCGGCATGAAGATCACCCAGGGCCTGGGCGCCGGATCGCGCCCCGAGATCGGGCGCGCCGCCGCCGAAGAGACGATGGAGCAGGTCGAGAAGGCGCTCGAGGGCGCGCATATGTGCTTCATCGCCGCCGGCATGGGCGGCGGCACCGGCACGGGCGCTGCGCCGGTGATCGCCAAGGCGGCGCGCGAGAAGGGCATATTGACGGTCGGCGTCGTCACCAAGCCGTTCAGCTTCGAAGGGTCGCGCCGCATGCGTTCGGCCGAGGCCGGCATCCAGGAGCTGCAGAAGCACGTCGATACGTTGATCGTGATCCCGAACCAGAATCTGTTCCTGATTGCGAACCCGAACACGACCTTCAAGGAAGCCTTCCTGATGGCGGATCAGGTGCTGCAGCAGGGCGTGCGCGGCATCACCGACCTGATGGTCATGCCGGGCCTGATCAACCTCGACTTCGCCGACGTCCGTTCGGTGATGAGCGAGATGGGCAAGGCGATGATGGGCACGGGCGAGGCCTCGGGTGACAATCGCGCGATCGAGGCGGCCGAGAAGGCGATCGCCAATCCGTTGCTCGACGGCGTCAGCATGAAGGGCGCCAAGGGCGTGATCGTCTCGATCACCGGCGGCGAGGATATGCGCCTGCTCGAGGTCGACGAAGCAGCAAACCATATCAAGGATCTGGTCGATCCGGACGCCAACATCATCTGGGGTTCGGCCTTCAATAACGAGCTCGAGGGCAAGATCCGCGTCTCGGTCGTCGCGACCGGCATCGAGGCGGACGTGTCCAACATGCCCGAACCGGCGAAGCCGTTCAGCTTCCCCGCGCGCAGCCGCACCGAAGTGCGCGTGCCGGGTTCCGAGCCGGCACCGACCGCATCGATCGCGCCGCTGGAAGCGCCGACGCTCGATCTCGCCGAACCGGCCAGCCCGGCGCCGACGATCGACAATGACGAGGACGAACTGGTGCTGGGCGAGGACGCCCAGGTCAGCGCGACGCCGGCCGAGCATGAGGCGATCGCCGCCTTTGACGAAGAAAAGGAGGCCGAGATCGAGCCGACGCCGATGCGCGCCTCGGGCCCACGTCGCTGGCTGCAGGACAATGAGGCCGAAGCGGCTGCCGCCGCGCCCGCGCCCTCCCGCAGTGGGAGCACCCTGTTCGAGCGCATGTCGAGCATGGCGCGCGGTTCGTCCAAGGTCGGCGCCGCCGACGATGAGGATGATGACGGTGCCGCGCGCGACCCGCTCGACATTCCGCGCTTCCTGAACCGTCAGAGCAATCCCTGATCGACCTCCTCCTCCTTCAGGGGAGGGGGACAAAGGGGCAGGCCGCAGGCCCGCATCCTACCTGCGTACCGTCGCCGCAGCGAAACGTTTGGGCTCGCCGTCGACTTGCAGCGCTTGCATCCGCGGCGCGGGCCCGCTTTGACTAAAGCCGTGTTCCCGGTTTCGAAGCTCCGCCCGCTGGCCCTCGCGGCCGCACTGATCGCCTTGCCCGTTTTCGCGGCGCAGGAGGAAGAGTTGCAGCCGGTCCAGGCGCCGCAGCCGCTGGCGCCCGACGCGCTCCAGCTTGCGCAGCAGGCGGCGGCCAAGGGCGACAGTGCGGAAGCGCTGTCGCGCTATTTGCGCATCCTTTCCGCTGCGCCCGACAATATCCAGGCGTTGGTCGGTGCCGGACGCGCGGCGCTGGGCGTGGGCGACACCAATGCCGCGGCGGGCTTTTTGTCGCGTGCCGACACGCTCGATCCGAAGAACGGCCAGGTAAAGGCGGCGCTCGCGCAGACGATGCTCGCCAACGGCAATGCGCGTGCCGCCCTGCGGCTGTTCAACGAGGCGGTAGGCATGGGTGTGAACCAGGCCGACATCGCCGCCGATCGGGGGCTTGCCTATGATCTGCGCGGATCGCCCAAGCGCGCGCAGGCGGATTACGGCCTCGCGCTCCGCACGCATCCGAGCGACGAGATCACGCGCCGCCTCGCCCTGAGCTATGCCTTTGCCGGCGACCGCGCCTCCGCGCTCGCCACGCTCGATCCCCTGCTGCGCAAGCAGGACGTGCCGGCCTGGCGCGATCGCATCTTCGTCTATGCGCTGACCGGGGACCTTGCCGACGCGCAGCATGACGCCAGCCTTGTCCTTCCGCCCAACCAGGTGGCGGAGCTTGCGCCTTATTTGCCCCGATTGGCCGCGCTCAAAGCCTCGGAAAAGGCCGCCGCGGTCCATCTCGGCCGCTTTCCGGGCGAAACGCCGCCCGCACCCAAGGCCGTCGCCGTCGCCGCGCCGCGCATTCCGATCGATCGCGCCACATTGGCTCCGCCGTCAGGACCGGCCCAGACTTTCGCGCAGGTTTCTGCTGCCGCGCAGGCCACGGCCACCCAGAGCGACGCCCAGAAAGAGCCGAGCCCGGCGGCGCAGGCGAAGCTCGACGCCCGCGCCCGCGCCGCGGAAAGGAAGCGGGCTGCCGCCAAGGCGAAGCGCGAGAAGGAGGTCGAGGCCCGCGAGGTGGCGCGCAAGAACCCGGCTCGTCATTGGGTGCAGGTGGCGGGTGGCGCCAACAAGCGTGACCTGGGCAAGGAATGGGACAAGTTGAAGTCGCGCTGGCCGAGCCAGCTTGCGGGCCGTTCGCCCTGGACGACGCATTACCGCTTCACCAACCGTCTGCTGATCGGCCCCTTCGCGACGTCCAAGGCCGCGCAGGACTGGGTCGGTGAGCATAAGAAGGAAGGCTTCGCTACCTTCCGCGTCGAAACCCGCGCCGGCGAGGAGGTTGAGCGGGTAGATTGAGCCGCGGCTCCCGCGGACGACCTATGATCCGTCATCGCGAGCGGAACGAAGCGATCCAGCTTCGCGCGAGCATGAGATGGGCCGACTGCCGAAGCTCGGCGTCGGACTGATACTGGATCGCTTCGCTACGCTCGCGATGACGGCGCGGTTCGGCTTGCGCGGATCGCGCCGACCAACGCCAAACCGTAGAGGATCGGCAGAAGTGCCGAGAAAATGACTGCCGGCACGGGGAAGAAGAACGCGGCCAGCACCAGCCCGGCCAGCGTATACAGGAGCAGCATGACGAGCGGCGGCACCGTCATTCGCGGGGCGGATCGGGCGAGGTCGCCCAGCCACCAGCTCCACCCGGCGATCAGCAACATGGCAAAGGTGCAGACGAGGCCAAACCCTTTGTAGAAGCCCATATAGCTGAATTGCGAGCCGTCTTCGGTGAAGGCCGCGGCCAGGGCATGGCGCGCTGCCTGTCCTTCGGGGGACACCGGGCGGAAGCTCAGGAAGCCGACCGTATGTCCCACCGCGAACAGCAGGTTGACCACGGTCGCTATGCGGAGGAGCAGGGTTGGGCGCATTCGATCCTCCCGGCGGCAAAATCGGCATAATGCTGGACCACCCCGGGCCAGCCGTTGCGGAGCTGCTCGGCGATCTTTTCGGCGCTGGCCCCGAACCTGTCCAAGTTGCGATGCTCCAGCACGACCAGAGTATTGGAGCCGACGGGTGTGAAGGTCAGCTCAAGCTCGGTCACCAGATCCGGATCATAGCACCATTCGGCATTGATCTGCCAGGCGAGCAGCAGGCGGCCGGGCGGTTCCCAGGCCAGCACCTTGCCCCATTGGGTGCGCGTGCCGCGCTCGCCGATCTGGCCCCACCAGCCGCCGACTTGGCTTTCCATCTCGATACCGACACGCGGATCGTCCGAAATGCTGTGCCCCATCGGCCACCAATCGTGCATGCGTGTCGCGAACAAGGTGAAAGCGCGCTCGGGCGGCACCGCCACCTCGATCGTGCGCCTTATGGGTGCGATCGTCATAGATCCTCCTGATCGGTGAATTTCTGGAAGGCGCGCAGCGCCTCGGCCCAATGATCGTCAAGCCAGGCGCGCATGATGCCGATGCCGCGCGGATCGATCCGATAGATGCGTCTCGTGCCTTGCGCCTGATCCGTCACGAGCTGCGCCTCCTTCAATGTCCGCAGATGCTGCGACACGGCCGGCCGGGACACGGGCAGCCCTTGCGCCAGCTCGCCGACCGATTGCGGCCGCTTCGCCACCCGCTCGAAGATCGTCCGCCGCGTCGGGTCGGCGAGCGCATCGAGGGGTTTTAAAGCGTTAGTCATAACTTACCGTAAGTGATGACTTACATAGAGTCAACCGGGCTTGTTGCTTGCGCGACATCCGGGCTCGACAAGTGGTGTCGCGATGGCCATTTGCCGCGCATGGCGCTCGCCCCCTTTGCTGCCGACCCAACCCGCAGCCGCGGCCGCCGCTATCCGCTGGAATCGGGTGCGGGCCGCGGTCAGCGCGACGAATATCAGCGCGACCGTGATCGCATCATCCATTCGATCTCGTTCCGGCGGCTGCGCCACAAGACGCAGGTGTTCGTCGCGCCCGACGGGGACCATTTCCGCGTGCGCCTGACGCACAGCCTGGAGGTCGCTCAGATCGGCCGCACCATCGCGCGCGCTCTCGGCCTCAACGAAGACCTGACCGAGGCCCTGTGCCTCGCGCACGATATCGGTCATCCCCCTTTCGGCCATGCCGGCGAGGATGCGTTGAAGCAGGCGATGGCGGATGCGGGAGGCTTTGATCACAACGCCAACACGTTGCGCGTGCTGACCAGGCTCGACTCGCCTTATATCCACCATCCGGGCCTCAATCTGAGCTGGGAGATGGCGGATGGGCTGGCCAAGCATAATGGCCCTGTCGCCGATCCGCCCTGGGCCCTGGCCGAGATCGATGCCGACTGGCCGCTCGACCTTCATGGCCAACCGAGCCTGGAGGCGCAGGTCGCGGCACTGTCCGACGATATCGCTTATGACAATCACGATATCGATGACGGTATCCGCGCCGGGCTGCTCAGCATCGATGATGCCCGCACCCAGCCGCTGATCGCCGAGGGGTGGGCCGAAGCGGCGGCGCGCTGGCCGGACTGCAGCGAGGGCCAGTTGCTGGGCGAGCTGATCCGCGACCAGATCGGCCGCATGGTCGGCGATTTGCTCGCGGAAAGCCGGCGCCGCCTTGCCGAGGCCGATCCTCGTTCGGTCGACGAGGTTCGAGGCCAACCGAGGCCGCTGATCGCTTTCTCTCCCGCGATGGCGTCGGCAGAGCGGGAGCTCAAGCGCTTCATGTATGCCCGCCTCTACCATCATCCGCAGCAACTGGCCGTCGCCGATCAGGCGCGCGCGATCGTCGCCGGGCTGGCGCAGGCCTATATCGCCGATCCGGAGCTTCTGCCTGAAGACTGGCGCGCACGCCTGCCCGATACCGAACCCGATCGCACCCGCCATATCGGCGACTTCATCGCGGGCATGACCGACCGATATGCGGTCGCGCGCTATCGCGAGGTGGTCGGCCCTGTGGACATGCCGGACGGCGATTAACGCATTCTAGCTGCCGGCTTTGCTGACGACGGCGATCGCGAGATAATGTTCGTGCCGCTGGGGATGTGTCGCAATGCGTGTCGCGAGCCGTGCGTAAAGATCGTCGACCAACGCCTCGCAATTCGCGCGCGATGCAAAGGCCGCCGCGGCAATGGGGCCGCAAACTGCCCGGTTCATCCCCTCCCACTGTCTACCCAGTTGCTCCGCGTCGCCCGTCTCGCAATATTCATCCCAGAAGGGGTCGGGCGCGAGCATGACCTCGGCGTGATCGAGCGACAGGCCATTGAACGGCCCGTCCACGAAGGGCGCTGCCAGTGCCTCGACCGTGCGGCCTGCCGCCGGCGCGGTGAACCGCAACAGCTCTTCTCTCGAGACCAGGCCTTCCTCGGCCATCTCCACCCCTGCATTCCAGGTTTCGCCGCCAAGCCACTCCCAACCGTGACGTTCCGGCCCACAGCCCATCATCAGGCTGATCAGCTTGCCGCCCGGCGCCAGCTCGGCAGCGCGCGCCGAAAGGAACGCCCGCCAATCTGCGGCCAACTGATGGCGGACGGCCTCGCGCGCGCTCGCCGATCCGCCGCATATGGCGAGGAGATGATCGTCGACCTGGACCGGGTTGCGGCTCATCCAGTGCAACGTCCACGTATTCCAGCCCAGATGGACCGAAGCAGGGGGCAGTATCGGCTCGAAATAGCTGCGCCCGATCGCCGACGGGAAGAGGTTGGGCCGGCCCTTGAGATAGCTGCTTTCGTCTTCGTCCAGCATCCGGAAGAGCGACGCGAAGTCGTTGGAGGGAAGGTCGGTATGGACGATCTCGATCGGCCGGCTTGCGAACCGTTGACGAATCGCGTCGATCGCAAGCCCCATTGGCAGCATCGAATTGCGCCCCTGCGAGCATCCGTAATCGGCGATGACCAAGGGTCTGTCACCGTCCGCCGCAACGGCGCCCGCCGCCGCTTCGAGCAGGGGCAAAACGAGCGCGATGCCCGCCGCCTGCATCCCCGAATTGCGATTATAATAGCCGGCCCCCTCCATGGCCTGATTGGCTATGGCAACACCCGTCATATGCGCACCCCCCGTCCGCTTTGACCGGATCATACGCCATGCATGGCGGCGGCGCCATCGTCGCACCGCAGCCGATAGACGCAGGCAGGCTTCGCGCCGGGGCCGGCGGCACCGCTGAGTTCGGACACCGAATAGCGCGCCGCCTCGATCAGTTCGTTCAACGGCAAATGGGCACGGATCGGATCGCCGATCAGAACCAATGTCCCTTCCGCCGCGCGTCGTCGCGCAAACTCCAGCACGTGCAGCGCGATGACAGGATCGTAGAAGAGGTCTCCGATCGCCAGCACGTCGCTTGGCTGGTCGGCGGTCCGGGTCAGATCGCCGGCAAATGTCTCGATCTCGGCACGGTTCGCGGCAGCATTCAGCCGGGCGGCGACGATCGCATAAGCGTCGATGTCGGTGGCCATTACCGATCGCGCTCCAGCCAGCGCGGCGGCGATGGCGACGATGCCGGATCCCGTGCCGAGGTCGAGAACCTTCCGCCCCACGACCAGCGCCGGGTGATCGATCAGATAGCGCGCGAGCGCGAGCCCGCCGCCCCAATAATGCGCCCAGTAAGGCGAGCCGAATTCCTCGTCCGCCTCCGCGAGGCGACCGAGCCCGCTGCTCGGAATGGCCTTGTGCAGCCGGATCTCCGGCACGAAGGGCACCGGCCGGAGCGGCAGATTCTCCCGGATGAAGGCCGCGACCCGGCGCTCGAAATCAGGCCGCACGGGCCTCCACGAGCAGGCGGCGCGCTCGCAGAAACATTTCGAGCCGGGTGACCGAGAACAGGCCGAGCGCGAAGACGACCAGAAGGTCGGTCAGGAAGGCGGCGTTGAAGCCCATTTGCGAGGTCTCGACGCGCAAGCCCTGGCGCACGATGATGATGGCCAGGATGAACAGCATCGCGGCGGGCGATGCCTGCTGGTTCAAGGCGTGCGTTTCCGGATCGACGCTGATCCGCATCAGCGCGCCGCGGCACCAGCCGATAATTCCGCCGGCCGCCAGTGCCAGCGCGATATACAGCCATTGCGTACCTTGCGGCACCGATTGGTAGAGCACGCTGATCGTCACCAGCGCGTACAGACAGGGGACGACCCACAGCATTCCCAGCTTGAGCGGTCGCGCGCGCTTCATCGACCGGAAGCGGAGGAACAGGACGAGACTGACGATGACCGCGGTGATGACATAGCCGATAAAAGCGGACTGTGGCTGGGCTTGCACCCTTCGTCTCCCCAACTGTGTTGCTCGCCTATAACGCTTGAATCCAAAGCTGTCGATTGCGTCGCATCCGCGGTTGAGCGGCGCGGCAGGGTCGGGCACAGCGGAACAGGGCTGTCACGAATGCGTAACGGACCCGATGGCAACGCGGGCGACACGATGGCGTGGCGGGGAAACAGGATGACGATCGTCGGCCGGTTCGGCCAAAGCCTTGCCACTCTGCTCCTTGCGACTCTCGCCGACCCCGCGCCTGCCGCCGATCCGCTTCCGGACTGGCTCGCGGTCCACGGCCAGGCGACCGTCACGCTCCAGGGTACGCCCGGCTTCGCCTCGCCTTATGCCGGCGCCAACAGCCTGACCCCGCACCAGCGCAAGGAGACGTTCGACGCGACGCTCTACGTCGGCGTGCGACCCTGGTCGGGCGGCGAATTGTGGGCCGATCCGGAGGTCGATCAGGGCTTCGGCCTCTCGAACACGCTGGGCGTCGCCGGCTTTCCGAGCGCCGAAGCTTATAAGGTTGGGAAGAAGCATCCTTATACCCGATTGCAGCGCCTGTTTTTCCGCCAGACGGTCAATCTCGGCGGACAGACCCAGAAGACCGACGGCACCGCTAATTCATTCCCCACGACGACCGCCACCGACCGGCTGGTCCTGACCATCGGCAAGTTCGGCGTGGGCGACGTGTTCGATACGAACAAATATGCGCACGATCCGCGCGGCGATTTCCTCAACTGGACGCTCGTCGACGCCGGCAGCTTCGATTACGCGGCCGATGCGTGGGGCTATTCGACCGGTGTCGCGCTCGAATGGTATCGAGGCCCCTGGACGCTGCGCGCGGGCGCCTTCAATCTGTCCAAGGTGCCCAATGGCGAGACGCTGGAAAAGGGCTTCGGTCAGAATCAGCTGGTCGGAGAAATCGAGCATCGCCACAGCATCGGTGGGCAGGACGGCGCTCTTCGCCTGACCGTTTTCCGCAACCGCGGGCGCTTCGGCCGTTTCGACGAAGCGTTGGCGCTCGCAGCCGCGACGGGTGATACGCCTGACACGGCTTTGGTCCGGCGCCGCCAGACGCGCGTCGGCGGATTCGTCAATCTCGAGCAGGCGGTGGCGCCGAATGTCGGCCTGTTCGCGCGCGCCGGCATGATCGATGGCGCGATCGAGCCTTATGACTTCACCGACGTCGATCGCACGGTGGCGGGCGGGATCTCGCTTGGAGGCGCGTTGTGGGGCCGAAAGGACGACACGTTCGGCCTCGCCGGCGTGACCAACATGATCAGCGGCGTCCATGAGCGCTATCTCGCGGCTGGCGGGACCGGCGTCCTGGTCGGCGATGGCCAATTGCCGCATCCGGGGCCGGAGCGGATCGGCGAACTTTATTATGCCTGGCGCCCCTGGGCGCCGCTCGCGATCGCGGTCGATTATCAGATCGTCGGCAACCCCGGTTACAATCGCGACCGTGGGCCTGCGCATGTCTTCGGCTTGCGGTTGCACGGCCAGTTCTGAGAGTCGCTCCAAAACGCGCTCTTTCGCGCGTTTTCAAACCGACTCCGAGGTCCCTGTTCAACGCGTGGCGTGACGTGCGGCGATCGATCCGCTAACAGCCCGCCTTTCCCGTTCATTGGACCGCAGACCTTGCCGACGCTTCATGCCCGTTTCGCCGCCGATCTCGATGCCGCGCTCGATGCGCTGGTGGGGGAGGGCGCGCTCGCAGCCGGCCTGGATCGCCGCAACGTCGCGGTCGAGCCGCCGCGCGATCCAGCGCATGGTGATCTTGCGACCAATGCGGCGATGGTGCTCGCCAAGCCGGCGGCCACCAACCCGCGCGCGCTCGCCGCTCTGATCGAGCCCAAGCTGGCCGCGCTCGACTATGTCGATGCGGTCGAGATTGCCGGCCCGGGCTTCATCAATATCCGGCTGAATGCCCGGATCATCCGCTCCGAGCTCCAGAATATCCTCGAGGAAGGCGCGGATTATGGCCGCTCCGTCATCGGCGCGGGCAAAACCGTCAATGTCGAATATGTCTCGGCCAATCCGACCGGCCCGATGCATATGGGCCATGCGCGTGGCGCGATCGTCGGCGACGCGCTCGCCAGCCTGCTCGAATATGCCGGCTTCAAGGTCATCCGCGAATATTACATCAACGATGCCGGCGCGCAGGTGCAGACGCTCGGCCGGTCGGCGCACCTGCGTTATCGCGAGGCGCTGGGCGAGGATATCGGCGAGATCCCCGAGGGTTATTATCCCGGCGATTATCTGATTCCGATCGGCCAACAGCTCGCCGCAGAATTTGGCGATGCCTATGTCGGCAAGCCCGAAAGCGAGTGGCTCAACCTGTTCCGTGAGCGCGCGGTCGCCGGCATGATGGACATGATCCGCGCCGATCT
>Ga0068852_100000309_pt1 | contig 32921 bp, 26 predicted proteins | sample KBSCornC22_FD_66594 | JGI IMG/M metagenome (GOLD analysis project Ga0068852, IMG submission 66594) | Corn rhizosphere microbial communities from Kellogg Biological Station, Michigan, USA - KBS Corn C2-2 | ecosystem: Host-associated > Plants > Roots > Rhizosphere > Soil ... | reverse complement strand
GGCCGCCGAAGCTGGTCTTCACGAGCTCGGTTGCCGCCTTCGGCGGCGTGATGCCGGAGGTGCTCGACGACTCCACCACGCCTACGCCGCAGACTTCCTACGGCACGCAGAAGGTGGCGTGCGAATACCTCATCGCCGACTGGACGCGCAAGGGCATGCTCGACGGGCGCTCGCTCAGGCTGCCGACCATCGTCGTGCGGCCCGGCAAGCCCAACCTCGCCGCGTCGTCGTTCGCGAGCGGCATCATCCGCGAGCCTCTCACCGGCGTCGACACGGACTGTCCGGTGCCCGATTCCACCGGCGTGTGGATCCTCTCGCCGCGGCGCGTCGTGGAAGCGTTCATCCATGCGCACGACCTGCCCGCATCGGCATGGCCCTCGAGCCGCGTCGTGAACCTGCCCGGCATCACCCTCAGCGTGCGCGAAATGCTCGACGCCATGGGCCGCGTCGCGGGGGCGGATACCGTGAAGCGCGTGCGCTTCGTGCCCGACGAACGCATCCAGAACATCGTGAAGACCTGGCCCGTGCGCTTCCGCACCGAACGCGCCAACGCCATGGGATTCAAGGCCGACTCGAGCTTCGAGGACATCGTCCGCGATTTCATCGCGGACCAGGGCCACGCGAAAAGCGCCTCGCGTTAAGGGCGCGAAGCGGCAAGCGCCTCGATCAGGTGCAGCGCGCTGCGCACGCCGGCGAGGAAGAGCGAGACCTTCGTCGACTCGTTGGGCGCGTGGTTGTTCTCGTCGTAAGGGGCCAGCGGCACCACGATCGAGGGTAGCCGCAGCAGCCGCGTGAAGACGAAATCCGGCGTCGTCCCGCCCAGCGACGGCACCACCAGCGGCGCACGGCCGAAGCCCTTCGCGACCGCCTGCTCCACGACCGCCGCCATCGGGTGGTCGAGCGGCGTGCGCGACGCGGGCGTGCCCTTCAGCTTGCGGATCTCGACGCCGCGATAGCCGCGTGCCTTCGCGAAGTCGCTGATCGCGGCGAAGACCGTATCGGGATCCTGCCCGCCCACCAGGCGCACATCCGCCTTCGCGAGCGCTTCCTTGAAGATGATGGTCTTCTGCCCCGTGCCCGTGTACCCGGCACTGAAGCCGGAAACATTGAAGGCCGGCCGCAGCATGAGCCGCTCATGGAAGAGCGCGTGGTCGTCACCCGTGACCGGGTCGGCGCCGACGCTTTCCCGGAACGCCGCACGATCGAACGGCAGGTCCTTCACGGCCTCGAGATCCGCGGGCGCGACCTTCACCTCTGCGTATCCCGCGCCGGGGACGCGCAGGCGGCCGTCGCGATCCACCATCTCGGCCAGCAGGTGGATGAGGTCGAGCGTGGGATTGGGCGCAACGCCGCCGAAGTTGCCCGAATGGAGGTTGCGCTTGGCGCCCTTCGCCGCGAACTCGATGCCCAGGTTGCCGCGCACACCCATCAGGAGCACCGGCTGGTCGTCGGGGAACATCGGGCCGTCGGAGTAGCAGCACAGGTCCGCCTTGAGGCGCGCGCGGTTGGCCTCGATGAACTTGGGCAGCGGCACGCTGCCCGTTTCCTCGTCGCCCTCGAGGATCGCCTTGATGCGGATCGGCAGCTCGCCATGCAGCTCGCGCCACAGCGCGATCGCCGAGAGCATCGCCAGGTGCTGGCCCTTGTTGTCGCCGGTGCCGCGGCCCCAGATGCGGTCGCCCTCGATGACGGGCTCGAACGGCTTCGTGCGCCAGCCTTCCTGCTTCTCGTCGGCGGGATAGACGTCGTAGTGGCCATAGAGCAGCCACGTGAACCTGGCATCCGCGGGCCCGATCTCGGCGTAGACGATCGGGTGGCTCGCGGTCGGATGCACCTCCACAGCGAAGCCCCAATCCTTCAGCCGCTTCGTGAGGAATGCGACCTGGTCCGCGATGCCTTCGCCGGTGAGGCTCACGGAGGCGATGCGCACCGATTCGAGCAGGGTCCGGACGAGCGCGTCGGCGCGCTCACGCACGATGTGGTCGATCATGGGCGGCATGGTAGCAATTCCCGGGGCCGTGTTGCCCCTGCGACCCCTTATCGCCTGCGGCGCATCGCCGCCACGAGAACCAACGCCGCTGCCAGCAGCACCAGCGCCCATTCCGAGAGCGTCGGGATCTGCCGGGCATCGCCGGTCCCAGCCGGCACGCCCGCGCCGCCCTGGTCCACGACGTTGCCGTTGACCGTGAGGTCGTCGTCGCCGAGGCCGCCGTCCACGATCGAGAACGTCACCGTGTCGCCGTTGATGGCGGCGGGCAGCACGTACCAATGCGGCGCGGGATTCGACGGCGTGGGCCCGTACTTCCAGTACTGCGTCTGCGGCGGCAACACCGACGGATAGCGGATCGTGAACGAGATCGCCGCCGCGGGCGTGCAGCCGGTGAGCACGAAATCGACGAGCCCGTGCGGGAAGGCCGTCGGCGGATCGGTGAGCGGCGGCGGGCTCTTCGCATGGCCCGTGGTGCCGATGAAGAACGCGGACTGCGACAGCGCGAAGGCGCAGTCGGGGCCGCCGCCCGTGAAGCTGATCGTCGCCACCCCGGTGCCGGTGGCCGTCGGGCCGGTGAAGCTGTGCGGATCGACCACGACCTGGCCGCCGGCGAGCGTGCCGGTGGCTGGCGCGTTGACCGCGTCGCCGCTGTAATCCGCCGTCACCACCTTGGTGCCCGGCGTCGGGAAGCTCGTGGTGCACTGCGCGCGGCCGGAGACGAGCGTCACCGCGTCGCAGGCTTCGATGGGCGTGTCGCCGCTGCTGAAGATCACGCTGCCGGTGGGACTCGTTGCGGCCACGGTCGTCGTGAACGTCACGGCCGCACCGACATTCACCGGCGAAGCGCTCGTCGTGACCGAGACACGCGTCGTCCCGGCGTTGACCACCTCGCCGCCGGCCAGCGTGCCGCTCGCGGGCAGGTTTTCCGCATCGCCCGGGTAGTCGGCCGTGATCACCTTCGTGCCCGGTGTGAGGAAGGTGGCCGTGCAGCGGGCCGCGGCGGAGGCCATCGTGACCGCCACGCAGCCGGTGATCGGCGTGCCGCCGCTGCGGAAGGTCACCGCGCCGGTGGGGCTCGCACCCGTCACCGTCGCGGTGAAAAGGACGACCGCGCCGACGTTGACCGGCGATGCGCTCGTCGCGAGCGCGACGGAGGCGGCGGCAGCAGTCACCACTTCGCCGCCTGCGAGCGTGCCGCTCGAGGACGCGTTGGCCGCATCGCCGGAATAGTCCGCGGCGATGGACTTCGTGCCCGGCGACGTGAAGCTCGTCGCGCACTGCGCGCGGGTGCCGGCGAGCGGCAACGCATTGCAGCCGGCGATCGCTGCCGCGCCGTCGCGGAAGGTCACCGTGCCTGTGGGGCTGCCGCCGCTCACCGTCGCGGTGAATGTCACGCCCGCGCGCACGGCCACGGGCGAAGCGCTGGTCGTGAGTGCCACGGATGACGGCGCCGCGTTCACAACCTGGCCGCCCGAGAGCGTGCCTGTCACGGCGGCGTTGGCGCCGTCGCCCGGGTAGTCGGCCGTGATCTTCTTCACGCCGGCTGTCGTAAAGCTGGCGGTGCACTGCGCTCTCGCGCTCGCCAGCCCCGCGGCCGCGCATCCCGCGATGACGCTGCCGCCGCTCCTGAAGGTCACGGTGCCGGTGGGTGCGTTGCCCGCGACACTGGCGGTGAAGGTCACCGGCGTCCCGACCGTTACCGGCGAGGCGCTCGTTGCAATCACCAGGAATGTCGCCGCGGCGGTCACGCTCACGCCGCCCGCGAGCGTCGCGGCCGATGGCGCGTTGACGGCGTCACCCGAATACTCCGCAGTGATCGCCATTGTTCCCGCGGCGAGGAATGCGGTCTCGCAATCCGCACTGCCTCCGATGACAGGCTCCGCACCGCAGCCGCTGATCGTGACGCCGCCGCTCGCGAAGCGCACCGTACCCGTGGGACTCGATCCCGTGACCGAGGCGGTGAAGACGACCGGCACTCCCACGGGCACCGCCGGCGCGCTGGTCGCCAGCAGCAGGACGGTGGGCACGAGCGTCACGACTTCGCCGCCCGACAGCACGCCGCTGGCCGGGTGGTTCGCGCCATCGCCGGAATAGTCCGCGGTGATGAGCTTCGTGCCGGCTGTTGCGAAGTGGGCGGTGCAATGCGCGCGTCCTGCGATGAGCGGGATCGCGATGCATCCGTCGATGGCGCTGCCCGCTTCCCGGAAGGTGACATTGCCGGTGGGCGCCACGCCAGCCACTGCCGCGGTGAACGTCACCGGCGCCAGCACCGTGACAGGCGATGGACTCGTCGACAGCGTCACCGATGTCACCGCGGGAGTGACGGCCTGCCCGCCGGCGAGCGCCACGCTGGCGGCGGCGTTGACCGCATCACCGGGATAGCCGGCGCTGATGAGACGCGTGCCGGGTGCCGGGAAGCTGGTCACGCACTGCGCGTTGCCGGCGGCGACGGGGACCGCGCCGCAGCCCGGGATCGCCGTGCCGTCGCTCATGAAATCCACGCTTCCCGTGGGGTTCGAGCCGGTGATGACCACGGTGAACGTCACGGCGACGCCGGCCGCCACTGAAGGCGCGCTGGTCGCGAGCGACATCGCGGTCGATGCCTTCACGACGGACTGCCCGCCGGCGAGCGTGCCCGTGGACGCCGCGTTCACGTCGTCGCCGGCGTACGCGGCCGTGATCGTGCGGATGCCCGCGCCGGAGAAACTCGTGGTGCAGCGCGCGATCGCCGATGCGAGCGGCACCGCGGCGCAACCCGCGATCGCGGTGCCCGCATTCAAGAACGCGATCGTCCCCGTAGGCGCGGCGCCGGTGACCGTCGCGGTGAACGTCACGGGCGCCAGCACGTTAACGGGGGACGTGCTGGTCGCGAGCGCGAGGATGGACGGCACGCCGTTCACAACCTGGCCGCCGGGGAGCGCGCCGGTCGCGGCGAGGTTCGCACCATCGCCGGAGTAGTCGGCGAGGACGGTCTTCACACCCGATGTGGCAAAGCTCGTGGTGCAGTGCGCGATGGCCCCCACGAGTGTCACGCCGCCGCAGCCCGCGATGACCGTGGTGCCCTGGCGGAAGGTGATGGTGCCGGTGGGCGCGTTGCCCGTGACCTGCGCGGTGAACGTGACCGGCGTGCCGACCGTGACCGGTGAGGCGCTCGTGGCGATGGTGACGAAGGTGGCTGCCGGGTTCACCACGATCGCCGCCGCGAGCGCGCCGCTCGACGTTGCGTTCACGCTATCGCCGGAATACTGCGCGGTGATGACGTGGGATCCCGGCACGAGGAATGCGGTCTCGCACCGCGCCACGCCCGCGGCCATGGGCTCCGTCGCGCAGGCCGGGATCGTCACACCGTCGCTGAGGAAGGCGACCGTCCCGCCGGGATTCGGGCCGGTGAGCGTCGCGGTGAAGATCGCCGGCTCGCCGACGGCCACGGCCGCCGCGCTCGTCACGAGCGCGAGCGAGGTGGGGTTGAGCACCACGAGTTCGCCGCCCGCTATCGTGCCCACTCCCGGCGCGTTGGCGGCATCGCCCGGGTACTCCGCCGTGACCGTCCGCAGGCCCGCGGAGGGAAAGCTCGTCGTGCACTGCGCGGAGGCGTTGGAGAGAGTCACCGCGTCGCATCCCTCGACCGGCGTGCCGCCCACCTTGAAGGCGACGACGCCGGTGGGGCTCGCGCCGGTGACCGTCGCCGTGAACGTGACGGGCGAGCCCACCAGCACCGGCGTTACGCTCGCCACCACCGCGACCAGCGACGGCGCGAGGGGCGTGATCGCATTCGACGGTGCGCTCTCCACGCTCGAGCCGTTGGCGTTGCGCGCGGTCACCGTGCAGGTGTACGCGACGCCGTCGGCGAGGCCGCTCACGACGATTGGAGACGTGGCGCCCGTTGCCGAGAACGTGCCGCACCTCACGGTGAAGTCGGCGAGCGGCTGGCTCGCGCGATCGGTCGGCGGCGCGAAGGCGACGGTCGCCTGCGCGTTGCCGGCCGCCGCCGTCACACCGGTGGGCGGCAATGGCACGACGGGCGTCGTGTTGATGAGGATGCCCACGCTGTCGGTGCCTGTGCGATCCGCGATGGCGAGATCGATGCGCCCGTCGCCGTCGAAATCCGCGGCGGCGATGCCGAAAGTGATCGCCGTGTTGCCGACGAACGCGGGCGGCGCGAACGTGCCGTCCCCCACGCCGCGCAGGATGGCGAGGCGGCCACCCGCGTTCGCGGTCACGGCGAGGTCAGGAATGCCGTCGCGGTCGAGATCGGTGGCCGCGATGAACAGGCTTCCATTCGCGGGCCACGTGACCGGCGCCTGGAAGGTGCCGTCGCCGTTGCCGAGGAGAATCGCCACGGTGGCAGGCGTGGTGTTCGCCGTCGCGATATCGAGATGGCCGTCGTCGTTGAAGTCGCCGACCACGAGTCCGGCGACCGTCGCGCCGGCGATGACGTAGACCTGCTGCGGTGCGAAGGTGCCGTCGCCTTGCCCGAGGAAGATAGCCACGCCGTGCTTGCTGAAGGTCGCGACCGCGAGGTCGGACCTGCCGTCGCCGTTGAAGTCCGCCGTCACGGGGAAGAAGGGGCTGTCGTCGGTGACGAGCGTCACGCCGCGCCTGAACGTGCCATCGCCGTTGCCGAAAAACGTGGCGACGCCGCCCGCGCTCCGCAGCGTGACCGCGATGTCGACCTTGCCGTCGCCGTCGAAATCGCCGGCGACTACCGCACTCGGGCCACCGCTCAGCGGGATGCGCACCTGGGGCCGGAGCGTACCGTCACCGTTGCCAAGCAGGACGGAGATGTCGTTGCTGCCAAAGTTGGCGACGACGACATCGAGCCTGCCGTCGCCGTCGAGGTCGAGCACGACCGCGCCCGCGGGCGTATTGCCGACGGGAAATACCTGCGCGGGCCGGAAAGTGCCGTCGCCGTTGCCGAGCAGGATGGCCACGTCGTCCGCGTCCTGGTTGAGGACGAGGAGATCGATATTGCCGTCGCCGTTGAAGTCGCCGAGGTGCACGCTGCGCGGCACGCCGTTGGGCGTTCCGGCAACGTAGTCGACCTGCGGGGCGAACGTGGCCTGCGCGCCGGCCGCAAGACCGGCCAGCAGTGCGACGCAGCCCACAACGATGCACAAGACTCTCATGCCGCTCCCGGGAGCGAGAGGCTTCGGGCAGTTTACGGGCAACTTCCGGCAAGCCACCGGCACCTTGGTGCCGAACCGCGCACGCGCCGGCGTGTCGAATCCACCCCACGAAAAACGGAGGTTACCGATGCGTTTCGAAGGCAAGGTGGTGATCGTCACGGGCGCGGGGTCGGGCATCGGAGAGGCGACGGCGCGCCGCTTCTCGGAGGAGGGCGCGGCGGTGGTGCTCGTGGGCGACCATCGCAACAACGTGGCCCGGGTCGCGAAGGAGCTGCCGAAGGACCGCACGCTGGTGCGCGTGGCCGACGTGGCGAAATACGGCGAGGTCGAGGCGGCGGTCGAATCGGCGGTGCGCACGTTCGGGGGCCTCGACGTGATGGTCAACAACGCCGGCATCTTCGCCGGCAGCACGGTCACGAAGACGAAGCCTTCCGACTGGCAGAAGGTGATGGACACGAACGCGGGCGGCGTCTTCAACGGCTCGCGCGCGGCGCTGCCCTTTCTCGTCAAGCGGCGCGGCTGCATCGTGAACACGTCCTCGGTCTCGGGCCTCGGCGCGGACTGGGGCATGGCGGCCTACAACGCCTCGAAGGGCGCCGTGAGCAACCTCACGCGCGCGATGGCGCTCGACTACGGCTCGCGCGGCGTGCGCGTGAACGCGGTGGCGCCGAGCCTCACCGTGACCAACATGACCAGGGGCATGGTGAAGAACCGGAAGATCGTGGCGAAATTCATGGAGCGCATGCCCATCGGCCGCGTGGCGCAGCCCGCGGACATCGCGGCCGTGATCGCGTTCCTCGCGAGCGACGACGCGCGTTTCGTGAATGGCGTGATCCTGCCCGTGGACGGCGGGCTCACGGCGTCGAACGGCCAGCCCAACGCCGGTTAGTCGCGGGGAGCCGTTCGCGCGCGTTAAGCGTATGCTGCGCTTCCAAGGCAGTGCCCCAGGGTTCCAACAACAACAAGAAGTCGCACAGCACGGAGGATCCGACCCCCCAGGAGGCAGCATGCGAATCGACCGTCGAACGAGCGCCTGCACGGCGCTTGCCATCATCCTTTCAGGTTGTGGCGGCAGTGGCGACAACAACACGCCGCCGGTGGACCAGCCGCGGGCCAAGGTAGCCGTCCCCGGCCTCGCGGACACCGCCAACTTTTCCTTCGACCTCGGCACGGTCGTGAACGGCAAGTACTTCGTCACCGACCGCAACAACAAGGCCGTGGACGTGGTGGACGTCAACACCCTCGACGTGAAGCAGATCAAGGGGACCGGTGCGAACGCGTTCGCGGGTGCGTTCGCGAACAATGCGATATCCGGCCCCGACGGCATCAATGCCATCACCAGCACCACGCTATTCGTCGGGGACGTGGACCACGTCCGCATCGTCGACACCACCTCGAACACCGTCACCGGCAGCATCCAGGTCGGCAACTTCGGCGTTCGTGCCGACGAGGGATGCTTCGATCCCGACCATCACCTGTACATGATCTCGATACCGGACGCGGATATCCCGTTCGCGTCGTTCATCGACACCACGACCCAGCGCGTGCTCGCGACGGTGAACTGGGTCGATGTCAATGGCAACCCCGCGGGCGGCAACGAGCAATGCCAGTACGACACGGCGACGCAGAGCTTCCTCGTGAACAACGACAACACGGTTGCGAACCCCCACGGGGAGCTCGATGTGATCCCGGTGGCCTCGATCCGCGCGCTTCCGGCGGGGACCACGACCAACGTGTTCTCGCTCGCCAACGTGAAGCGCTTCCCGCTCGGCACGTGCGACCCGACGGGGCTCGTGTTCGGGCCGGGCACGGATGCCGTGGTCGAATGCCGCCAGGGTGACCCGGGCCAGGCGCTGACCACGCTCATCGTGAACCGCACGAACGGCGCGGTGCTCGCCACGATACCGTTCGGCGGCGGCGACCAGGTCGCCTTCGATCCCACGACCAACCGCTATTTCGTCGCGGCGAGCCGCTGGCACGCTTCCGGCAAGAACGAGCTGGGCGGGGGATGCGCCGCCAACAATCCGTGCACGCCGATGCTGGGCGTGATCGACGCGGCCACGCGGCAGCTCGTGCTCACGGTCAACACCGGCAACAACGCGCATTCCGTGGCGGTGGATCCGGTCACCGGCGAGGTGTTCGTGCCGTTCTCCTCGGCCGCAGCTCCCGCGGGTTGCCCAGGGTGCGCCGCGAACGGATTCGTCACGCCGGGAATCGCGGTGTTCATGTTCTGACGGATAGGTAGAAAAGCGAACGGGGGCCGGCGGCCCCCGTTTTTCCTTTTCGCCGCTAGCGCAGCTCGAACTCGAAGGTGCTCACGACGCGGATCTTCTTCGATGGCGTGCTCGTGGGCGACCATGGCGCCGATTCGTCATTACCATCGGAGCCGAAGATCTGGATCGTCCCCTGGTTGGCACTGCGTATGCCTCCCACGGCGGCGCCGGAGTCCGCGGCGAACTGGGTCGCGATGGCACGCGCGTTCTTCGTGGCCTCGGCGAGGAGCCGGGGCCGCAGGTCGTTGAACGTCGTCACGGTGTAGTGCGGATTGGCGTGGCCTTCCATCGGGCCGTCGAGGATCACGCCCTGCTTGAGCAACTCTCCGGTTGCCCCGAAGGAAGCCTGGATGCGGTCGATACGCCGGCTCTTCACGACGATGGCATTGGCCACGACATAGCGCAGCCGGGGCGCCTGCCCAACGTAATCCTGGGCGAGCTTGTCGATCGTGCTCGTGGGACGTACCTCGATCTCGGGATCGGCGAAGCCTTGGGCCCGAAGGAATGCGAGCACGGCCTCGCGATCGGCGCTGATGCGCGCGTGGACGTCAGGCAGCGAATCGCCCACGCGGCGAAAGGAAAGCCTCCACGTCGCCTCGTCCGCTGTCACCTCGCGCTCGACCAGTCCCTTCACCGTGACACTGCGCACATCGGCCTTGAAGCCCCTCATGCCGTGGCCCACGAGCCACCCGCCGGCGGTGAGCCCAGCGGCGAGACACGCTCCGATAAAGGCGATCCCGAGGGAATTGCGACGTGTGGTTTCCATTCGTGTGCGCTCCGCACCGGCGTTTTCGATGCGGCCAACGTGCGCGAGCAGGCGGGCGCAGCGATGCGCTAATGCTTGCGCGGCGCGGATCGATTCTGGCGAAGGAATGAAAACGGGGGCCGAGGGCTCCCGTTTTCATTGTCTTCCCGCGCGCAGGAACTGGACTGCCCCTTCGCGGGAATGACGATGCCTCAGGCGAAGTGGCCCTTCAGCTCCTCGTAGCGCTTCTTCACCGACGGCGGCACGCGCTCGCCCAGCCGGCCCTCGATGAGCTCGCCATGGAGCTTCAGCTCCTGCGTCCATTGCGACTTGTCCACGGCGGTCGCGGCCGTGAACTTCGAGTCGTTGAAGTCGAGGCCGCTCATGTCGAGCGCCTCGGGCACGTTGCCGAGCGGCGTGGTGCGCGCGCCCGCCTTGCCTTCGACGCGCTCCACGATCCACTTCAGCACGCGCATGTTCTCGCCGTAGCCCGGCCACAGGAACTTGCCGTCGGCATCCTTGCGGAACCAGTTCACGAGGTAGATCTTCGGCAGCTTGAGGTTCGCGCTGCCGAACGTGAGCCAGTGCGCGAAGTAGTCGGACATGTTGTAGCCGCAGAACGCGATCATCGCGAACGGATCGCGCCGCACCACGCCCACCTTGCCCGCGATGGCCGCCGTGGTCTCGGAGCCGAGCGTGGCGGCCATGTAGACGCCGTCTTCCCAGCTCTTCGCTTCGGTGACGAGCGGCACCGTGGTCGAACGCCGGCCGCCGAAGATGAAGGCGTCGATGGGCACGCCGTTGGGGTCGTCCCACGCGGGGTCGAGCGACGGCACCTGCGTCATGGCGACGGTGAAGCGCGCGTTGGCATGCGCCGCGGTCCGGCCGCAGCCTGGCGTCCACTCCTTGCCGGTCCAGTCGGTGAGCCTGGGCGGCGGCTCCTTCGTCATGCCTTCCCACCACACATCGCCCTCGGGCGTGAGCGCCACGTTGGTGAAGATGGTGTTCTTCTTGATCGCCTCCATGCAGTTCGGGTTGGTGTCGTAGCCGGTACCGGGGGCCACGCCGAACATGCCGGCTTCGGGGTTGATGGCGTGCAGGTGGCCATCCTTGTTGGGCTTGATCCACGCGATGTCGTCGCCGATGGTCGTGCACTTCCAGCCCTTGAACTGCGGCGGCGGGATCAGCATCGCGAAGTTGGTCTTGCCGCATGCGCTCGGGAACGCGGCGGTGACGTAATGCTTGCGGCCTTCCGGAGATTGCACGCCGAGGATCAGCATGTGCTCGGCAAGCCATCCCTGCTCGCGGCCCATCACGGAGGCGATCCGGAGCGCCAGGCACTTCTTGCCCAGCAGCGCGTTGCCGCCATAGCCCGAGCCGAACGAGAGGATCTCCTTGGTCTCGGGGAAATGGACGATGTACTTGTGCTCCTTGTTGCAGGGCCACGACGAATCCTTCTGGCCCGGCGCGAGCGGCACGCCAACCGAGTGCAGGCACGGCACGAAATCGCCGTCGCCCAGCACGTCCAGCACCTTGCGGCCCATGCGCGTCATGATCTTCATGCTCACCACGACATAAGCCGAATCGGAGATCTCGACGCCCACCTGCGAGATGTGCGAGCCGAGCGGCCCCATGCTGAACGGGATCACGTACATCGTGCGGCCGCGCATGCAGCCCTTGAAGAGGCCGTCCAGCGTGGCGCGCATCTCCGCCGGATCCACCCAGTTGTTCGTGGGACCGGCCTCGGCCTGCGTCTTCGAGCAGATGAACGTGCGCTCCTCGACGCGCGCGACATCGGCCGGATCGCTCCACGCGAGGTACGAATTGGGGCGCAGCTTCTCGTTCAGCTTGCGGAAGGTGCCGGCGGCGACCAGCTCGCCGCAAAGGCGGTCGTACTCCGCGTCGGAGCCGTCGCACCAATGGATATGGTCGGGCTGGGTGAGTGCCGCGACTTCCTCGACCCACTTGAGGAGCTTCGCGTTGCGAGTGGGAACGGCTCCGCGAACGGGAGCGGCTTGGGCGTGCATGAAATCTCCTCCGACTATTTAGCCGGCTTCACCGCACCGGCATGGAAAGGGCCGCATTATCGCTCAATGAACCTGCCGATGCACCCCGGGAAGCACCGCCCCCAGGGCAACGGCCTCATGGTGTACCACTTACTTGTTGCCGTAGCGTGAAAACTTGGCCGCCACATGATCCATTTCGGCCGTGTTCAGGACCTGGGGTTCCCCGACCTGCAGCGCCTGCCAGTAGACGCGGGCGAGGAACTCGACGCGCTCGGCCAGCAGCACGGCATCGTCGAGCGTTTCCCCCCACATGATCGCGCCATGGTTCGCGAGCAGGCACGCGCGGCGCGATTGCAGCGCGCCGAGGGCCTGGTCCGAGAGCTCCTGGGTGCCGAAGGTGGCGTAATCGGCACAGGGAATGTCGTCACCCCCGGCCAGCGCCACCTCGTAATGGAAGGCGGGGATCGGCCGGCGCAGGCACGCGAGCGTGGTCGCGAAGGGGGAATGCAGGTGCACGATGCCGCCCGCTTCGGGGAATCGCGCGTAGATGTCGCGGTGCATGCGCCATTCCGTCGAGGGCTCGCGCTGCCCGCCGCCCCCCTCGCCGTCGGGGCCGAGGAAGACCAGGTCGTCGGGATGCAGCGACGCATACGTCATTCCCGAAGGCGTCACGATGAAGCCGCCATCGACGCGCGCGCTGATGTTGCCAGAGGTCCCCGGGCTCACGCCCAGCGCCACGAGGTGTCGCGCCAGGGAGACGAGATGCACGCGCAGGCCGCGTTCGCGCAGGACTTCCTTCACGAGAGCTGCGCCTCCCGGCGCCGTTCCTTCGGCCAGAACGCCACCAGCTCGCGCTCGGAAGCGCGCGCCACTCCCTTCTCGGTGATGATGCCGGTCACGAGATCGTGCGGCGTCACGTCGAAGGCGGGGTTCGCCACCGCGGTGGCGGGCGAGGCGATCGCGACCGACGCGTAGCGTCCCCCGGCATCGAGCCCGCGCACGTTGCGGACCTCTTCCTCGCTGCGTTCCTCGATGGGAATCTCCTCCAGGCCATCCTCGATGGTCCAGTCGATCGTGGGCGAGGGCACGCACGCGTAGAACGGCACGCCATTGTCGCGAGCGGCGAGCGCCTTGAGATAAGTGCCGATCTTGTTGCAGACGTCGCCGCGCCGCGTCACGCGATCGGCCCCGACCATGACGAGATCCACCGCGCCATGCTGCATGAGATGCCCGCCCGCATTGTCGGCGATGAGGGTGTGCGGCACGCCGTGTCCTGCGAGCTCCCACGCGGTGAGCAGCCCCTGGTTGCGCGGGCGGGTCTCGTCGACCCACACATGCACGGGGATGCCCGCGTCGTGGGCCATGAAAATGGGCGCGGTGACCGTGCCCCAGTCGACCGTGGCGATCCAGCCCGCGTTGCAGTGCGTGAGGATGTTCACCGGCTCGCCCCGCTCCTCGTATTCGCGGCGGACGATCGCGAGCCCGTGGCGGCCGATCGCCTCGTTCAGGGCCACGTCCTCTTCGGCGATCGCATGCGCCTCGCGCCACGCCGCCGCCGCGCGCTCGGCATGGGGCAGCGGAAGCAATGCGTTCCACATGCGCTTCAGGGCCCACATGAGGTTCACGGCCGTGGGGCGCGTCTCGCGCAGCTTCATCGCGGCGCGATTGAGGCCTTCGTCGGTCGGGTCTCGCAGCGCCGCGAGCGCCAGCCCGTAGGCCGCGGTCACGCCGATGAGTGGCGCGCCGCGCACGCGCATCGTGACGATGGCTTCGGCCACGGCCTCGGCCGAATCGAGCCGCAGCGTCTCGAAGACGTGCGGCAGGCGCGACTGGTCGATGATGTGCACGGCCGGTCCCGACGGATCCGGCCAGATGGAGCGGTAATGCCTGTCGCCGACTTTCATGCCGCGATTTTACCCGCGCGCTAAGCGCGAGCCGGTGCCGGCGGACTTTGGTAACGCCTTACGGGCATTTCCCGGTAAAATAGGAATTTCCAGCACTGAGGTCGCTCCATGACCAAATACGTGTTCGTGACAGGGGGTGTGGTCTCCTCCCTGGGCAAGGGAATCGCAGCCGCTTCCCTCGCCGCGATCCTCGAATCGCGCAAGATCAAGGTCTCGATGGTGAAGCTGGATCCGTACATCAACGTGGATCCGGGCACCATGTCGCCCTTCCAGCACGGCGAGGTATTCGTGACGGAGGACGGCGCCGAGACCGACCTGGACCTCGGACATTACGAGCGCTTCATCTCCACCAAGATGACGAAGCGCAACAACTTCACCACCGGCCAGATCTACGAGCGCGTCATCAACAAGGAGCGCCGCGGCGACTATCTCGGCGGCACGGTGCAGGTCATCCCGCACATCACCGACGAGATCAAGGCGTCGGTCAAGGCCGCATGCCGCGATGCGGAGGTGGGCATCATCGAGATCGGCGGCACCGTCGGCGACATCGAATCGCTGCCGTTCCTCGAGGCCATCCGCCAGATGGGCATCGAGGAAGGGCGCACGAACACGTGCTACATCCACCTCACGCTCGTGCCGCACCTGGCGAGCGTGGGCGAGATCAAGACCAAGCCCACGCAGCATTCGGTGAAGGAGCTGCGCGGCATCGGCATCCAGCCCGACATCGTCATGTGCCGCTCGGAGGTGCCGCTGCCCGAGGACGAGCGGCGCAAGATCGCGCTCTTCACCAACGTGGACGTGCGCTCGGTCATTTCCGCCTACGACGTGGACTCGATCTACAAGATCCCGACGGCCCTCCATCGCCAGGGGCTCGACGAGATCGTCTGCCGCAAGCTCGACCTCGCGGCCTACCCCGCCGACCTCACCATGTGGGACAAGATCGTCCACGCGCTCGAGAACCCCGAGCACGAGGTGGACATCGCGATGGTCGGCAAGTACGTGGACCTGCAGGATTCGTACAAGTCCCTCTCGGAAGCGCTGGTGCACGCGGGCATCCACACGCGCACCAAGGTCAACATCCATTACGTCGATTCGGAGCTCCTCGAGACGCACGGCATCGAGACGCTCAAGGACAAGGACGCGGTGCTGGTCCCCGGCGGCTTCGGCAAGCGCGGCATCGAGGGCAAGATCGCCGCCGTGAAATACGCGCGCGAGGAGAGGGTGCCGTACCTCGGCATCTGCCTCGGCATGCAGATCGCGGCCATCGAGATCGCCCGCGACAAGTGCGGGCTGGAGGGCGCCAACTCCACCGAATTCGATCCCGAGACCCAGCATCCCGTGATCGCGCTCATCACCGAGTGGCAGAACCACGACGGCAAGGTGGAGCGGCGCGATGCGCAGTCGAATTTCGGCGGCACGATGCGCCTGGGCGCGCAGCCCGCCAACGTGCGCAAGAACACGCTCGCGCATCGGATCTATGGCAAGGACGTGGTCGCCGAGCGCCATCGCCACCGCTACGAGGTGAACAACCATTACGTGCCGCGGCTGGAAGCGGCGGGCCTCACCGTCAGCGCCAAGACCAGGACGGAGGACCTCACGGAGATCGCGGAGCTGGCCGACCACCCCTGGTTCGTGGGCGTGCAGTTCCACCCGGAATTCACCTCCACGCCGCGCGACGGGCACCCGCTCTTCACCGCCTTCATCAAGGCCGCGCTCGAGCAGCACAAGAAGCGCGTGGGCAGCGAGCCGGCGCTGAAGGTGATCGGCCGCGGCCAGTGATGTCGTTCCCGCGAATGCGGGAATCCCGGTATCGAAGACAAATTGGATCCCCGCCTTCGCGGGGATGACGAATCGAACGCAAATCGTGTCCCCGCCCTCGCGGGGACGACGAGATGACTCTCGCGGGGATAACAAGATGAAACTTTGTGGATTCGAAGCCGGCCTCGACAAGCCGCTGTTCCTGATCGCCGGCCCTTGCGTGGTCGAGAGCGAGCAGCTGCAGATGGACGTCGCGGGCCAGTTGAAGGAGATGACCGCCGCGCTCGGCATCCCCTTCATCTTCAAGTCGTCGTACGACAAGGCCAACCGCAGCTCCGGCAAGTCCTTTCGCGGTCCGGGCATGGAAAAGGGCCTCGAGGTCCTCGCGAAGGTGAAGCAGGTGCTGGGCGTGCCGGTGCTCACGGATGTGCACACGGAAGAGGAAGTCCCCACGGTCGCGAAGATCGTGGACGTGCTGCAGACGCCGGCATTCCTCTGCCGCCAGACGGATTTCATCCATGCGGTGGCGCGCTCGGGCAAGCCGGTGAACATCAAGAAGGGCCAGTTCCTCGCCCCGTCGGACATGAAGAACGTCGTGGACAAGGCGCGCGAGGCGAGCGGCGCGGACACGATCATGGTGTGCGAGCGCGGCGCCTCCTTCGGGTACAACAACCTGGTCTCGGACATGCGCTCGCTCGCGATCATGCGCGACACGCATTGCCCCGTGGTCTTCGATGCGACGCATTCGGTGCAGCTTCCCGGCGGGCAGGGAACCTCGTCCGGCGGGCAGCGCGAATTCGTGCCGGTGCTCGCACGTGCCGCGGTCGCGACCGGCGTTGCCGGCGTCTTCATGGAGACGCACCCGGATCCCGCCAAGGCGCTTTCGGACGGCCCGAACGCGTGGCCGCTCCCGCGCATGCGCGAGCTGCTCGAGACACTGAAGGAAATCGACACGCTGGTGAAGCGCCGCGGATTCGCGGAAGCGGCCCTCACCTGAACATTCATACGACAACGGCGCCAGCGCAGGAGAACCGATGGACGACGTGAAGAATGCAGCAGCAGACGCCGTGGAGGCGGACCGGGTATTCAGCCGGCCCATGGGCGACGTGGCGGATTTCAGGTTCAACGGCCAGGTGGCCACCGTGTTCGACGACATGGTGTCGCGCTCGGTCCCGTTCTATGCCGAGATCCAGCGCATGATCACCGAGATCGCCGCGGACTATGCGGTGCCCGGCACGCGCGTGTACGACTTCGGCTGCGCGACCGGCACGACCTTCGAGGCGCTCGATCCGGTGCTGCCCGCCGGCGTGGAGTTCGTCGGCCTCGACAGCTCGCGCGAGATGCTCGACCGCTGCCGGATGAAGCTCGAGGCGGCGGGCCTGGAGCGCACGCTGAGCCTCGAGTGCGCGGACCTGAACCAGGGCGCCGCGATCGATAACGCGAGCGTGGCGCTGATGATCCTCACGCTGCAGTTCATCCGGCCGCTCAACCGCGAGCGCCTCATGCGGGACGTGCACCGCGGGCTGAACGAGAACGGGTCCCTCATCCTGGTGGAGAAGGTGCTGGGCGAGGACTCGCTCTTCAACCGCCAGTTCATCAAGTACTACTACGACTTCAAGCGCCGCAACGGCTACAGCGAGCTCGAGATCGCGCAGAAGCGCGAGGCGCTGGAGAACGTCCTCATTCCGTACAAGCTGCTGGAGAACCGCGAGCTGCTGAAGAGCGTGGGCTTCCGCTACGTCGACGTGTTCTTCAAGTGGTACAACTTCTGCGGCATCGTCGCGGTGAAATGACCGTCATCCTCGGCCGCTTCCTCTTCCGCCACCGCAACGTCCTTTTTCCCAGTGCGATCGCGCTGACCTTCGTGCCGGGCCCCGAGGTCTTCTCGGCGCCGTTGTTCGCCGCGGCTCTCGGGGCGCTCTTCGCGCTCGCGGGCCAGGCGGTGCGCGCGCTCACCATCGGGCTCGACTACATCGTGCGCGGCGGCCGGGGCGGGCAGGCCTATGCGGACCGGCTCGTGACGGGCGGCGTCTTCGCGCATTGCCGCAACCCCATGTACCTGGGCAACCTGCTCATCATCACGGGGCTCGCGGTCGCGGCGGATTCGTGGGTGGCGCTGGTCGTCGCGCCCGCGCTCTTCCTCTTCGCGTACCACTGCATCATCCGCGCGGAGGAGGACTACCTGCTCGCGAAGTTCGACGGCGAGTACGTGCGATATTGCGAGCGCACGCCGCGGCTGGCCTTTCGCCTGGAAGGGCTGGCCGGGACCGTGCGTGCGATGCCGTTCCGCTGGCGGCGGCTGGTCGTGAAGGAGTACGGCACGCCCGTCGCCTGGATCACCGGCCTCGCGCTGCTCGCCATCATCAACCTGCTCGAGGATCCGGGATTCGAGCCGTCGCGGCACGCCATCATGGGCCTCGTGGGCATTGTCGGGGTGGCGGCTGCCCTCTGGCTCTTCGCGCGCGTGCTGAAGAAGACCGGCCGCCTCGCGGGCGACTAGCTTCCGGCCCGCCCGGAACTCCCACCCCATGAAGATCCTCGTCCTCGGCGCCGGCGGCATCGGCGGCTACTACGGCGGACGGCTGGCGCAGGCCGGTTGCGACGTCACGTTCCTCGTGCGCGCGCGAAGGCGCGAGCAGGTCGCGGCCGAGGGGCTGCGCCTCGAGAGCCCGCTCGGCAATGCCGCGCTCACGGTGAAAACGGTCCTCGCCGAAGCGCTGCGGCCCGGTTACGACCTGGTGCTCTTCACATGCAAGGCCTACGACCTCGACTCCGCCATGGATGCGATCGCGCCCGCGATGCGCGATGGGGCCACGCTGCTGCCGTTGCTGAATGGCCTCGCGCACTTCGGCAAGCTCGATGCGCGCTTTGGCCGCGCCAACGTCCTCGGGGGCACCGCGCACATCAACGCGACGCTGCGCGGCGACGGCGTGGTGGTCCATGGCGACAAGCTGCAGCGCATCATCTACGGCGAGCGCGATGGCGGAAGCTCGCCGCGCGCCGAGGCGATCGCGGCGGAGCTCGCCAGGTCGGCCATCGACGCGCGCCTCTCGGAAGACATCGAGCAGGACCTGTGGGAGAAGCTGGTGTTCCTCTCCGCCCTCGCGGCGACCACCTGCCTTTTCCGCGCCAACGTGGCGGAGATCAACGCGGCGCCCGGCGGACGCGAGGCGATGGAGCGCGCCTACAACGCGAACGCCGAGATCGCGCGTCGCGAAGGACGCGAACCGCGAGCGGCGGCGCGAAAGGCGGGGCTCGAGAGGCTCACCGATCCGGACGGCTTGTGGAGCGCTTCCATGCTGCGCGATCTCGAGTCCGGCGGGCGCGTCGAGGCCGACCACATCGTGGGCTGGATGCTGGATCGCGCGCGTGCGCACGGCGTGGACGACACCATCCTCTCGCTCGCATACACGCACCTCAAGGCTTACGAGGCCCGCCGCGACGTGAAGCGCCTGCCGGGCTGAAAGGGCGAGCGTGGCAACGGGACGATGCTGCCCGCGGTCCTCCGCCGGCAAGGCGAACACGCGCCGGAACCCGCCCGGCGGCGCGGGTTCCAAGCGTCATGCCCACGCCCCGAACCAGCCGCACCCAGGACACGCCCGCGCGTCCTCGCGCAGCCGCAAAGGCCGCGATCGCGCCGCCCATCGAGCCGATGCTCGCGAAGATCGCCGAGGCCATCCCGCCCGGAGGCGCCTTCCTGTTCGAGCCCAAGTGGGACGGCTTCAGGGCGATCGTCTTCCGCGGCAAGGGCGGCGAGATCTACATCCAGAGCCGCGACTCGCGTCCGCTCGACCGCTATTTCCCCGACCTCCATGACGCGTTGCTCGAACGCATGCCCGAGGACTGCGTGGTCGATGGCGAGATCGTGATCGCCACGCCGCAGGGGCTCGATTTCGATGCGCTGCAGCTCCGGCTGCACCCGGCGGCCTCGCGCGTGGCGAAGCTCGCGAAGGAGACGCCCGCGTCGTTCGTGGCGTTCGACCTGCTCTCGGTCGATGGGGACAATCTCATGTCCGAGCCCCAGGCCGCCCGGCGCGAGCGCCTCCAAAAGCTGCTCGCGAAGGCGAAGCCGCCGCTCTATCTCACGCCCGCCACGCGCGATCGCGAGCAGGCCGTGCGCTGGCTGGCGGAGTTCGAGGGCGCGGGCCTCGATGGCGTCGTCGCGAAGCCGGAGGACTCGCCGTACCTGCCCGGCAAGCGCGCGATGCTCAAGATCAAGCACGCGCGCACCGCCGATTGCGTGGTCGCCGGCTTTCGCTGGTACAAGACGGGCGAAGGCGTGGTGGGCTCGCTGCTGCTGGGCCTCTACGACGACCACGGCGTGCTGCAACACGTGGGCGTCACGTCCTCGTTCACGATGGAGACGCGCCGGCAGCTCGCGGGCGAGCTCGAGCCGCTGCGGCGGGACGCGATGAAGGGGCACCCATGGAAGGACTGGGCGGGTGCCGCTGCGGAGTCGAGCCGCATGCCCGGCGCGCAGAGCCGCTGGAGCGCCGGCAAGGATCTTTCATGGGAGCCGTTGCGCATCGAGCGCGTGTGCGAGGTGAAGTACGACCACCTGCAGGGCGATCGCTTCCGCCACGCCGCGATCTTCCTGCGCTGGCGTCCGGACAAGCCGCCCGCGGATTGCCGCTACGACCAGCTCGAGGTCACGACGCCGTACGAGCTGGAGAAGGTCTTCGGCGCGGGTGCCGCCGCTGCGCGCCCAAGGGCGCGCCCCGGTGAGCGCCGGGCATAAGCCGCGCGTACGTAGTTTCCGGGGGAACGGTTCAGCCTGGATTAAGCCTCACCGCGTAGATTGGAACGTGGAGTGAGTGTCGTGTCCCCCCATCCCCTCGTGCTGCTCGCCTGCGAGCCTTCGGAAACGGAGGTCCTGCGTGCGCTGGTGCCCGCCGGAGCCTCGGTCGTCACGGTCGACAGCAAGGAGCGCGCGGTCGAGCGCATTCGCGAGGGCGTCGATGCGGTGGTCTGCACGCTCGACTTCGACGATTCCCGGATGCTCGAGCTGGTCCGGGAGGCGCATGCGCAGCGGCCGGACCTTCCCGTGCTCTGCTGCCGTGTCTTCGGCACGAGCATCTCCGACATCACGCTTCGCGGCGCCGCCACGGCCGCGTTCAGCCTGGGTGTGGCCGCGTTCCTCGATCTCGCGAGTCCCGCCCTCGGCAGCGACGTGATGGAGTTCGTCGCTGCCCTGGTGCGCCTGCTCGGCTGAGCGGGCCAGGCCGCCTTTTCCCGCGACCTTTTCCGCTGCATCTTGTCCGCGCGCCGCGGCGGGGGCATCCTTGTCGGCCCGCGCACGGCTCGCCCGCGTGCGGCGCGATGGAGTGGTTTCCCCCGAACCCAAAAATCCTGGAGGAGCAACAGATGCTGAGGAAATCGATTGCGTCGGCGGCATTCGCGATCTCCACGCTCGGCCTGGCAACGGCGCAGGCTGCCCCCGCGAGCGCGGAGCTCACGTGGATGTCGATCGCCAACTGGTACTTCAAGATCGGCGACAAGCGCATCATGATGGACGCCTACATCACGCGCGTGCCCGGGCCGCCGTTCTTCTACGCGCCGCCCAACATTCCCGGCGACCTCTACGCGTACACGCAGAAGGGCTATCCCGTCGACGTGGATTCGGTGAAGCGCGTGCGCGAGGCGGTGCTGGGCAACGACAAGCTCGACTACATGCTGGTCGGCCACAGCCACTTCGACCACAGCTGGGACTCGCCGACGTGGGCGAAGATGACCGGCGCGCAGATGATCGGCGGCCAGTCCTCGTGCCTCCAGGCGGCCGCGCAGGGCGTGCAGGGCGGGCAGTGCCGCAGCGTGAACGGCGGCGAGAAGATCTCGCTCGGGGACGGCATCACCATCCGCGTCGTGCGCTTCAACCACAGTGGCGACGCGAGCAATCCGATCCAGCATTTCCCGCGCGAGCTCTACCGTCCGCCGCAGCCCGACGCCTCGGGCGGGCTGCGTGCGGGCGTGGGCGAGGACTACCCGAACGGCGGCGGCAACCGCGCGTTCCTGTTCACGATCGACGGCTCCGACGGCCAGCTCACGTTCTTCGTGAACAACTCGTCGAGCGCGTTCGACCTCGACAAGGACATCGTGGTCGACGGCGTGAACTACGGCTCGCCCATCGGCAACCTCGCCGCGGCCATGAAGGATGCCGGGCTCACGCAGGTGGATGCGTGGATCGGCACCGGCGGCGCGCCGGTGGCGAAGATGGTCGTGCCGGTGGTCCATCCCAAGGTGTACATCCCGAACCACTGGGATGGCCTCTTCAACCCGTTCTGGAAAGGCATGCCGTATCCGTTCAAGGACGACGACCTGAAGGCCTACCTCGAGGCGCAGAAGATCCCGCTCGTCCCGCAGAAGCAGTATTTCGACACTTACGTGCTCACCCGCAGCGGCGTCACCATGAAGCCGAACCACGAGGTGAAGTCGAAGCTCGGCTTCGCCGACGAGCAGCCCTTCAACAAGGCGATGCTGGAGGCCGTGACGCGGGTGGCTTCCACCAGCATGGGCGAGGATTGCGGCGAGGGCTTCGCGCCGCCGGGCAAGTGGGCGACGCTCTTCGCGATGAACCACGCATCGGGTGATGCGTGGATCGCGACGCGCGCAGCAAGCGGCCGTCGCTGAGGTGAACCGTGCCCTGCGGGCTGCCGCCCGCGGGGCCGCTCGAGCGGGCTAGGCAGCCCGGCGCAGCATCGCCTTCGGCATCATCACGTGGATGCCCTTGTGCTCGTTCACGACCTGCGTCACGTGCACGTCGGCCGCGAGGCTCATGAGCATGAAGGCGCGATTCCATGAAAGCCCGGTCTCGTGCATCACGCGCGGCACCATGCGCCGCAGCGCATCGCGCGTGGCGGTGTCCAGGTCCGGGTCCATGCCCATCGTGATCAGGTGCGTCGGCGTCTCCGCTGCGGGATAGTCGAGCTCGAGGTCGCGGCGCACGTGGATCTCGAAGGTGCCCGTGAGCGCCGTCTCGATGGCCGTCGTGCAGACTTCGCCATCGCCCTGGACGGCGTGGCCATCGCCCACCGAGAAGCCCGCGCCGTCGTTGAAAACCGGCAGGTAGAGCGTGGAGCCCGGCACGAGCTCCTTGTTGTCGATGTTGCCGCCGTGCGCGCGCGGCTGGATCGACGAGATGGCGCCCCAGTTTCGCGGCGGCGCCACGCCCATCACGCCGAAGAACGGACGCAGCGGTATCTCCAGGCCCCAGGGCAGGCGTCCCGCGTTCGTGTTGCGGTCGAGGCGCGTGATCACCTGCTCGAACGCCTGCACATCGTGCGGCAGGGCACCGGCGAGGGGGCGCACCACGGTGTAGCCCCAGTCCTGCCGGACCGACACGTCGATGATCCGCACCTCGAGCACATCGCCGGCGCGCGCGCCGCGGATGCCGACGGGCCCGGTGAGGATGTGCCCCGGCAGCCGCCGCTGCGACTTCGCGTGGACCTCGAGCAGCTCGGGCGGGACATGGAAGCCGTCACCCGGCAGGTTCGCCGGTCCGCCCGAGAGGGAATCGATGGTCACGCGCTCGCCGCTTTCGATCTCGATCACGTGGGGCAGCGCCGCATCGAACCAGCCCCAGTGGACCGTCCCGGGCGAGGAATGCAGGTGGTGGTGCATCGCGGGATGGTGATGAATTCGCGTGGGTGCGTCAAACGCGCGGTCAGCTGGCTGCCTTGATGCCCGGCCGTTCCATCGCGACCTGCGACCGGTTGAATCCCACCTTCTCGTAGAAGCCGGCGGCGCTGCCGACGGCGCGAAGGACCCAGGTGATGCGCGGATCATCGCCCATCGCGGTTTTCACCAGCGCGCGGCCGATCCCCTTGCCGCGATGCGGCCCGGCGACCACGACCATGCCGATGTAGCCGTTGGACATGCCGTCGGTGATCGCGCGCACGAAGCCCACGACCTCGCTACCTTCGATCGCGACGAGCGCCACCGGCGATCGAGAGACGAGCTTGGGGAACCGATCCGCGGCCGTATCGCGCTCGCCCCAGCCGTTGGCGATGAGGAGCTGGCGCACGGGCTCCATTTCCGCCGCGGAGATCGCGCGTATCTCCATCGCGGGCTGCGCGCTATTTCTTGCGGGCAATGGTGCGGCTGGGAGACAAAGCCTTCGACGCCGCCACCCCGCGCAGGTATTCGGGCATCTCCTCGCGCAGCACGTTACGCAAGACCTCCTCGGTGACGGGCGAGGACGCCTTCGACAGGTATGAGCGTAGCGCCTCGTTCATCAGGGTCTGGTATCCCGAGCCCGATTTTTCCGCGCGCGCGCGAAATTCATCGAGGGTGGCGTTATCGATGAAGATCGATATTCGTGTCTTGCCCTTTTGCGGAATGACCGCCCCCCGCTTGCCTTTCGCGAAATCGTATTCACCCTTCATAAATCCTTCTCTCTTTGCCTGTCGCACGCCGCGCCGAAATGAGACGGGGCTCGCCGCCGCGGTAGGTGTAGACGACGACAAGCGTTTCGCCATCGCTGCCAAGACCAATCGTGACAAAGCGTGGTTCACCCGCCGCGCCGAGGTCCTCTATGGTCATTGCCATAGGATCGAACAGGACGCCTTCCGCATCCGCGAAAGAAACGCCATGCTTCTTGAGATTGGCCGCGGCTTTGAGTGGATCGTACAAAGGCGGCATATTCGAATCATATATACATTGTATGTATCATGCAAGCGCTATTTACGAGGAGAGCAAGGATGCGCAGGCGGTCCCTTGCCGCCATTGCGCCTTGGTGATGCGATAGAGGCAATGAAGCCGTAACGGATGGCCATCCGCGATCGCCGGGTGCTCGAAGTCCTGGTTCGCATTGGTCATGCCGATCCGCTCCATGACCGCGCGGGAGCGCACGTTGTGCACGGCCGTGAAGGAAACCACTTCAGCCAGGGCGAGCTGCTCGAAGGCCACTTGCAGGCAAGCGCGTGCAGCCTCCGTCGCAAGCCCCTTGCCCCAGGCCTTGCGCGCATAGCGCCAACCGATTTCCACGCACGGCGAGAAGGGCAGGGCACGGCGGGGCTCGGACAGTCCGGTGAAGCCCACGAATTCGCCCGATTCGCGCAGCTCGACCGCCCAATTGCTCCAGCCTCGCGAGTGAAGCTCCGCCTGCCAACGATCGATCGCGGCATCGCTCGTCGCACGCGATTGAAGCGACGGGAAGAACTCCATGACCGCGGGATCGTTGTTCATGGCAGCGAAGGGCTCGCGATCGGCGTCGCGCCATTGACGCAACTGCAGTCGCGCGGTCTCGATCTCGATGCTCAACGGATCTGCGAATGCCGCGCGATGAGGATCGCGAGGATCTCGGCCACGCGGCGCGCATCCGCGGTGCAATCGGCGTTGTGCCCACCCTGGCCCGCGAGCGCAGTGGCCTCGATCATGTAGTGCCGTGCGCCCAGCGCGAAGGCGAGCGAGTGGTAGAAGGGCGGTGGTTGGGTGGGGCACAGCTCCACGAGCAGCCGCGGCCTCGCCGCGAACACCGCGTTCGCGAGCCCCGCGCCGTGCGGCCCGACGATCACGCTCGCTCCGCGAAAGGCCTGCACCTGCTCATCCAGCGTGAGCGCGGCCGGGTCGACGGCCTCGAAGCCGAGCCGCGCCTGCAGGACCGCCGCCACCTCATCCTGGTTCAGGAGGCGGCGGATCGAGGCGCGGTTGCGCAGGACGAAGACGCGCCGGCCCGCATCCGATGCGGGCCGCACGCCCATCACCATGCGCAGCCAGGCGACCTCGTCGGTGATCCGGCGCCGGCAGGGGAAGGCGCAATCGTCGACGGCCAGGCATTCCCCGGCCATGCGCTCGACGCGCGCGAACGGCGCGAAACCGGCTGCCTGCGCGAAGGCGAGCGTGAAGCGCTCCTGCTCCGCGGAGATGTCGGCATCGAGGTAGAGCGTTTCGCGACCCTGCGCCATCGCGGGAGGCTGCAGCTGTCCCAGCCCGTCGATGAGGAAGTGCCAGTGGCTCGCCGCACCCAGGAACACGACGCCATGCTGCATCCGTGCGAGGCCATCGGCCCGTGCGGGCAGGGCGATGTCGCGGTACTTGGCCTTCGCATACAGGCAATGCCGCGCGAGGCACGTCTGGCCGTCCGCAGTCACCGGAAGCTTGAGGCGCCGCGCGCAGAAACCGTGCGCGAGCGCCGTGTATTCCTCGCGCGAAGCGGCCACGTGCGGATTCGCGGCCCACTGCGCCGCCTCCACGTCCGCCACGCGGATGCATGCCTCAGCCGCCTGAATAGGCCTTCTCCAGTGCGGGGAGGTCCAGCTTCTTCATCTCCATCATCGCGGCGAAGGCGCGCTGCGATTTCGCCGACGAGGGATCGCTCACCAGCTCCAGCATGCGCTCGGGCACCACCTGCCACGAAAGGCCGTAGCGATCCTTCAGCCAGCCGCACTGCTGCGCGGCCGGGTCGCCGCCCGCGGTGAGCCTTTCCCAGTAGTAGTCGACCTCCTGCTGGCCGGCGCAATAGACCATCAACGAGACGGCCTCGGTGAACTTGAAGAGCGGGCCGCCATTCAACCCGAGCATGCGCTGGCCCGAGAGCTCGAAGTCGACGGTCATCACGGAGCCCGCCGGGCGCCCATGGATCTCGTGGCCCACCTCACCGAAGCGGGCCACCTTGACGATTCGCGAGTCCGGGAAGATGCCGACGTAGAAATTCGCCGCCTCCTCGGCCTGGCCGTCGAACCACAGGCAGGGGCGGATGCGTTGCAGGGTCGCCAGGGCAGGCCTCCTCGCCGCGCCGGAGTGGCGCCGCGCGGCAGCGAGGTTAACGCGGTTCGTCGTCCGGGTCCAACGGCTCTTGCGCCGGGCGCAGCTTCTCCGGCACGTGCTCGAGGTTCACGCGGATGCGCCACCACGTCCTGTACCTTCCGCGCATCGCGTCGACCAACACGTCCGCGGGCTCGAGATGCTCCACCGCCTTCGCGTGGCGCTCCTTCCAGCGCTCCAGGCCGGCCAGCGCATCCTCCTGCTTCTGCGCGCGGCCGATCTCCACCAGCGGCTTGGCCGACGCGCGGCGCTTCGACGGCTGCACGCGCGGCGGCTCGCCTGCGCCCTTGCGGTATTGCGGCGGCCAGGGCGCATCGCCCAGGCCTTCCCGCTCATGGCGCTCGGAGAGTTCCAGCAGCTTCGCGAGCGAGCACGCGCGCCGGTTGATGTCCTGGTGCGGATCGCCCAGCTTCGCGAAGCGCTTCGCCATCGTGGCGATGGTGAAGTCGGCGGGCTCCACGCGGTCGGCCTCGTCCCACCCGAGCGGCGCGGAAACCTGCGCGTTCGGCGTGGGGCGCACCGAATAAGCCCCGGCGATGGTGCGATCGCGCGCGTTCTGGTTGTAGTCGATGAAGACGCCCTGGCGCTCCTCCTTCCACCACTTGCTGGTCGCAAGCGAGGGCGCGCGCCGCTCGACGTCACGTGCGAGTGCCAGTGCCGCGCGCCGCACCTGGTCGTACGTCCATTTCTTCTGGATGCGCACGTAGACGTGGATGCCGCGCTTGCCGGAAGTCTTGGGCCAGCCGCACAGGCCATGCTCCTCGAGCGCCTCGTGCACGATGGCGGCGACTTGCTGCACCTGCTTCCACGGCACGCCCGGGACGGGATCCAGGTCCACGCGCAGCTCGTCGGGATGGTCTAGATCCTCGGCGCGGACGGGATGCGGGTGCAGCTCGATACAGCCCAGGTTCGCGAGCCAGGCGAGATCGGCGGCCGTGCGCGGGACGACTTCGTCCGCCATGCGCCCGGAGGGAAAGCGGATCGGCACCACCTCGACCCATTCGGGCCGCGATTCGGGCGCGCGCTTCTGGTAGAAGAACTCGCCCTTCACGCCGTCCGGATAGCGCACCAGCATGTTGGGACGCCCGCCCGAGCCGCGCAGGGCGCCCTCGGCCACGGCGAGGTAGTAGAGGACCAGGTCGAGCTTGGTGTAGCCCGGCTCGGGAAAGAGGACCTTGCGCGGGTTGGAGATCGCCACCTCGCGCGAGCCGACCTTCAGGATTTCCTTTTCCGCCGCCGCCATGACGCTCTCGAAAGCGGCGGCGGAAAAGAGTTCAAGGCATTTGCGAATCCGGCGCCAGCCGGTCGGCCTCGCAGTCCAGGAAAAAACCGCGCAACGCCCGATTTCTTGTCCAGGATCCGGGCCGGCCGCTCGCGGCTTTTTCCCGGGGAATGCTTTCGGAAACCTGTCGCGGATTGCGGTTTTTTGTCGCAGCCGGGAACGGATCGAGGCGTTGTGTCATCGCCGGTTTTCCCTCTGTAGAGGCGTGATCCGGAGGGGGTGCGACACGATGCCGCGCGTCACGATGCCGCATTCGCGATTGATCCAGCGCACGCCAAAGTTGCGTCCACGCGTCGCGAGACCGGCGCGTACAACCACTAAAAACTGGAGAGCGACAAGCATGAAACCCACTGGCGCACATCGCCCCAGGGCGCGACGCATCGTCATCGCGACCCTGGCGGCCCTCCTCGGGGCCGCCGCAACCCCCGGCATGGCTTCCTTCGACATTCCCACCGGCGCGGCCCCCAGCCCGCTGTACGGCGCACAGCCGTTTTCGCAGAAGCTGCTGATGTTCGAAGAGTTCGGCACGCAGCCGCTGCCCACCGATGCCCCGGCGAAGTCGCTGCCGGATCCTGCCGGGTGCACGGGCCCCGCCGATGCGGCCGCCTATGCCGCGGCCCTCGACACGTTCCTCACGCAGCCGATCTTTCCGCCGCCACAGGAGCAGGCGAACACCTCGGCCCCGAACCCGTGGGCGCAGACGATCAGCGGATGCCTCGGCCGGCCCGTCACCGGCGTGCTCGAGGGCCGTCCGCCGGGAGCCAACTTCGCGCACCAGCGCTGGAGCGAGTTCACGCCGTCGGCGTACGTCCAGAGCATGCTCGCCGGCTCGCGCGCGAACGGCGGCATGCGCGACAGCCTGCAGCGTCACCACTACGCCGTGGGTGAGTTCGCCCCCGGCGGCCTGTACCACAACACCGCGGGCGTCCCCGGGTTCGACGGCACGACGAAGGGCCTGAGGATCCAGTTCCACCCGAACATGCCGGTGCAGGATGCGCTGCACGTCTGGACGTTCGACGGCACGCTGCCGCCGAAGCTGCTGATGGCGCCGTACGGCACCACGCTCGCGTTCCGCAATTACAACGCGCTGCCGATCGACGAGTCGGCCAACGGCGGCTTCGGGCACCACACCATCTCGACGCACGAGCACAACGGCCACAACCCGGCCGAGAGCGACGGCTTCGCGGGCGCGTTTTTCTTCCCCGGCCAGTACTACGACTATCGCTGGCCCATGGTGCTCGCGGGACACGACCGCGTGCCGATCGGCTCCACGGACGCGGCGCTTGCCGAGAAGAACTCGAAGGCGGGCACGCCCGACGGCAACGGCGGCATCCGCAAGGTGCGCGGCGACTGGCACGAGACCATGAGCACGCACTGGTTCCACGACCACATGGTCGACTTCACGGCGCAGAACGTCTACAAGGGCAACGCCGCGATGATGAACTACTACTCCGCGATCGATCGCGGCCGCGAGCCTGCCACGCTCGCCGAGGCGCAGGGCAGTGCCGCCACGCCGGGCTACGGCTGCAACTACGCAGACCCCACGGACGCCAACCCGAACAACGTGAACCTGTGCCTGCCGAGCGGCAGCGGCCTCGACTGGGGCAACCGCGACTACGACGTGAACCTCGTCGTGGCCGACAAGGCGTTCGACCAGAACGGGCAGCTCTTCTACAACGTGTTCACCACCGATGGCTTCGTGGGCGACGTGGCCACCGTCAACTTCGGCTACAAGCCGTACCTCGACGTGCGCGCCCGCCGCTATCGCTTCCGCATCCTGAACGGCAGCGTCTCGCGCTACTGGCAGATCGCGCTGGTCGACCAGGCGGGCAAGGTGGTGCCGTTCCACCTCGTCGCGAACGACGGCAACCTGCTCGAGCACGCGGTCGCGTTCCCCAACGTGCAGTCGCCCGAGGGCCTGCCCGAGCAGTCCATCGCCGAGCGCTACGACATCGTGGTCGACTTCAGCCAGTTCAAGGAAGGCGACAAGCTCTACTTCGTGAACCTCCTCGAGCACCAGGACGGCAAGACGCCGAAGCAGGCGATCCCGCTGCAGCAGGTCCTCTCCGGCGAGTATTCGAAGTCGGGATGCCCGGCGAGCTGCGATCCGGTCGTCGGCAAGTTCATGGAGATCCGTGTGCATGCCTATGCCGGCACCGACCTCTCGATGAACCCGGCCGACTATGTCGAGGGAAAGAAGTCGATGATCCCGCTGCCCGGCTTCACGAAGGAGGAGCTCGCCAACGCGAAGCAGCGCACGTTCGAGTTCACCCGCGGCGGCGACGTTTCGCCGTGGACGATCAAGACCGACGGCGGCCAGGCGTACAACGCGACGAGCGTCGAAGGCCTGTTCGATCGCGTGTCGGCGGCCCCCGAGCGCGGCAGCGTCGAGATCTGGCACATCAGGAACGGCGGCCAGGGCTGGAGCCATCCGGTCCACGTCCACTTCGAGGAAGGCCAGATCCTGCAGCGTGGCGGCAAGGCGCCGCCTCCGTGGGAGAAGGGCGCGCGCAAGGACATGTACCGCATCGGCCCGCTGCCGTACAGCACCGACAGCGTCGACCTCGCCATCCGCGTGCGCGAGTTCCTCGGCACTTACGTCGAGCACTGCCACAACACGACGCACGAGGACCACGCCATGCTGCTGCGTTGGGACAGCCAGAACCCGGGCCAGACGGTGGCGATGCAGACGCCGTTCCCGACCTGGGACGGGGTGACCTACACGGCGACCAACACGACCGACGTGCCGACCTTCAAGACCGGCAAGGTGACGGACTTCCTCACGAAGATCGCCGTCCCCGTCGCCACCAACGACGCGGCCAGGACGACGCAGGGCAACGCCGTGAAGATCGACATCCTCGCCAACGACTCGTGCGTGGGCGACTGCGACCCGGCCTCGCTCGTGATCACGACGCCGCCGGCACGCGGCGCGGTGGCGAAGAACGCCGACGGCACCGTGACGTACACGCCCGCGGGCACCTTCACCGGGACGGACACCTTCAGCTACACCGTGAAGGACACCACGACCGGCTCGAAGGCTTCGAACGCGGCGAAAGTGGCGGTCACCGTCGGCACCGCCACCACGCAGACCAAGGCGGCCCTCGTGGCCGACGCGGCCTCGACCACGACGATCCAGAACGGCGTCGTGGGTGTGGCCACCGCCGGCAGCGATCCGACGTGCAAGGATTGCTCCGTGTCGATCATGTCGGCGCCGAAGAATGGGACCGTCGTCGCCAACTACCCGAACGCGGGCGAGGTGACCTACACGCCGAACGCGACGTTCCAGGGCACCGAGATCTTCAGCTACGCGGTGACCAGCCCGCAGGGCGTTTCCGCCCCGGCGGCGGTCACGGTAGCCGTGGTCCCGAACCCGGTGACGGACGTGGTGACCCTCAACACGGTCAGCACTACCGGCAACAAGTCGTCGATCAGCGGCACGGTGAGCCTGCTCAACGACGCGTATGCCGCGTCGGTGCAGGTCTTCGCGGGTGCGGCCAACGCGTCGCACACGGGTTGCACGGGCGCCAGCCTCGGCAGCGCGCTCGTCGGCACGAAGGGAGGCTGGGGCTTCGCGACGAAGTCCCTCGCGGCCGGCTCCCCGCTGTGCGTGCAGTCCACCAACCTGGGAGTCGCGTCCCTGGTGGTGAAGTAAGAGCAAGGCGTTCCCAGGCCCGGGCGGACTCCCAGCCGCCCGGGCCTTCACGCGAATTCGACGGAGAAAAGGAAATGAAACCCCTGCATCGCCTGCTGCTCGGCGCGCTCGTGCTGGTCCTGGCCACGTGCGGCGTGCACGCCGCGCCCGCGGGCTCACCCTGGAACGGCGCTTATTTCCCGAATGTCGTGCTGACCGACCAGGACGGCAACAAGCTGCGCTTCTACGACGACCTGCTGAAGGACAAGGCCGTCCTCATCAATTTCATCTTCGCCACCTGCCACGACGCATGCCCGCTCGAGACCGCCAAGCTGCGCCAGGTCGAGGAGCACCTCGGCGGCCACGTGGGCCGCGACCTCTTCATGTACTCGATCACCATCACGCCGGAGCACGACACCCCCGAGGTGCTGAAGGCGTACGCGGCGAACTTCAACGTGGGACCCGGGTGGAAATTCCTCACCGGCAACGGCGACGACATCACGCTGCTGCGCCGCAAGCTCGGCCTCTACAGCGACGCAGCGGACGAGAAGGAGACGGGGCACGGCATGAGCCTCATCATCGGCAACGAGAAGACCGGCACGTGGCTCAAGCGCTCGTCCTTCGACAACCCGAAGGTGCTCGCGCGTGTCATCAACGACCGCCTGCTCAACGAGAAAACGCCGCGCGAGCTGGAGGCGGATTACGCCGAGGCGCCGCGCCAGGTCGCGCTCCATCCCGGCGAGGACCTCTTCCGGCGGCGTTGCCAGGACTGCCACACCGTCGGAGCGGGCGACGCGATCGGGCCCGACCTCGCGGGCGTCACCGCCCGGCGCGAGCGCGCATGGCTCGAGCGCTTCATCCGCAACCCGAAGGAGATGCTCGAGGGGAAGGATCCGCTCGCGGTCGCACTCTACGAAAAGTACCGCCGGCTGCCGATGCCGACGCTGGGCCTGAGCGGCGAGGACGTGGCGAAGCTCATCGCGTATATCGAGGAGGAAGGCCGCAGGCAACGACGCAGTGGCTCGTGACGGCAGGACCTCCGCTTGCCGCATCCACGCGAGAGTTCAAACCGTTTGCGAATGCAGCGCCAGGCGGTTGCCCTCGCTGTCCACGATGATCGCGCGGTGGCCGTGCGGGCCGATCTGCGTGATCGGGTGGACCACGCGGCCGCCGTTGGCGGCAGCCGCTTCCACCGCCTCCTTGAGCCGCCCGGAGGCATTGAAGTACAGGAGCGGCCCCTGCTGCGAGGGCGCGTTGCCGTCGCCCGGCGGCACGAGGCAGCCGCCCACATCCTCGCCCTGGTGGGGAAAGATGCCGAAGCTGAAGCCCGGGCCGCCGCCCTTTTCCACCTTCTTGCCCAGCATCGCCGAGTAGAAGCGCAACGCCCGCTCGAGATCCGTCACGGGAATGTCCACCCACACCACGCTATGGCTCATGACGGCACG
>Ga0068852_100000305_pt1 | contig 33064 bp, 32 predicted proteins | sample KBSCornC22_FD_66594 | JGI IMG/M metagenome (GOLD analysis project Ga0068852, IMG submission 66594) | Corn rhizosphere microbial communities from Kellogg Biological Station, Michigan, USA - KBS Corn C2-2 | ecosystem: Host-associated > Plants > Roots > Rhizosphere > Soil ... | reverse complement strand
TTCGGCGGCCGAGACCAACACGACCATCTATTCGATTTCCGAAAGCCCGCGCGCGGCCGGCGAGATCTGGGTCGGCACCGACGACGGAAACGTCCAGCTGACCCGTGACGCGGGCGCCCACTGGACCAACCTGACCGCGAACCTCGGCATGCCCGCGGGCAACTGGATCAGCTGGGTCGAAGCGAGCCGCTACAATCCCGCCGTCGCTTATGTGACCGACGACCGGCACACAGTCGGCGACATGGCGCCCTATCTGTACCGCACCGCCGATTACGGCCGCACATGGCAGCGGCTGGTCGGTCCCGATACGCCCGGCGTCCGCGGCTACGCCCATGTGATCAAGGAAGACCGGCTCGATCCGAACATCCTGTTCCTTGGAACCGAGTTCGGGCTCTACGTCAGCCTCAACGGCGGGCAGAGCTGGGCCAAGTTCCAGCCCGACAACTTCCCCGACGGCCTCGCCGTGCGCGACATCGCGCTTCAGGAGCGCGACGACGATATGGTGCTCGCGACTCACGGGCGCGGAATCTGGATCGTCGACGACATCAGCCCGCTCCGCCAGCTCGGCGCGCAGACGCTGGCGAGCAACGTCACGCTGATCCCCAGCGCGCCGGTGCAGCAGCGTATCCAGGGCAATGGCGGCTGGGCCGAGGGCGACGCGTCCTACGCCGGCGAGAATCCGCCGAGCGGCGCGACCATCACTTATTACCAGAAGGCGCGGCACGTGATCGGCCGGATGAAGCTCGAGATTCTCGACGCCAGCGGCAAGGTGGTCGACGAGATCCCGACCTCGAAGAGGCGCGGCCTCAACCGGGTCGAATGGTCGATGCAGACGAAGCCGCCGATCGTGCCGCCGGCCGCGTCGCTCGCCGGTTCGTCGACCGCGGGCGAACGCTTCCTCCCCGGCACCTACACGGTACGGCTGACCGACGCCGGGCAGGTCGTGACCGAGCCTTTGACCGTGACGCTCGACCGGCGGGCGACCTACACCGTCGCCGACCGCCAGGCGCAGTTCGCGGCGGCCGAGCGGATCAAGGGGATGTTCCAGCGGATGAGCACGCTGGTCGCGCAGATCAACGGCGTCCGCGCCGAGGCTGCAGCGCTCGCGCAGAGCGCAAGCGCGCCCGCGAGCGTGAAAGCCGCCGCCGCGCAGATCGGCGGGAAGGCCGACGCGTTGCGCAAGCAGATCGTCGCAACGACCGAAGGCGGCGCCATCACCGGCGAGGAGCGGCTGCGCGAGCACACCGACGAGATCTACGGCATGGTGACCTCGGTCGAGGACCGCCCGACCAACTACGAGCTGGCGCGGATCGACGCGCTCGACCGCGAGCTCAAGGACGTCGAGGCGCAGTGGGCGGCGTTCGAGGCGGGCGATCTCGCTGGCTTCAACGCGCAGCTGAAGGCCGCCAGCCTGCCGCCGGTGACTCTCGCCGAAGTGCGGTTCGACCCCGACGACCTCGCGCGAGGCGGCAAGCTGTCGGCGCTCGCGCGCGGGCTCGTCGGCACGCACTTCTACGGCGACTTGAGCACGCTCAAGGACAAGTCCGACCGGGACTGAGCGTCACTCGGTTCGGCTGGGATCCCCCTTGCCGGGCTGTTTGACGTGGACCGTCTTGATGTTGACGAACTCGCGGATTCCGAACGCGCTGCATTCGCGGCCGTAGCCCGAGTGCTTGACGCCGCCGAACGGCGCCCGCGGGTCGGATCGGACATTGTCGTTGACGAAGCTCATGCCGGCTTCGAGCTGTTCGGCGGCAATCCGCCGCCCGCGGTCGACGTCGCCGGTGAGCACGCCCGAGCCGAGGCCGAACTCGCTGTCGTTCGCGATCCGGACGGCATCGGCTTCGTCGTCGGCCGGGATGATCGCGGCGACGGGGCCGAACACTTCCTCGTCGTGCGCCGGCTGCCCGGGCCGGACATTGCTTAGCACCGTCGCCGGATACCATGCGCCGGCCCGGTCGGGAACCTTGCCGCCGAGCAGCAGCCGCGCGCCCTTGGCGATGCTGCCGGTGACCTGCGCGTGGATGTCCTCGCGCGCCTTGACGCTGACCATCGGCCCAAGCCTGGTGCCGTCCTTCGCCGGATCGCCCATTTCGTAGCCGCGCATCTGCTCGACCAGCGCGCGCTCGAACGGCTCGAGCACCGAGCGGACGACGATGAAGCGCTTTCCGGCGATGCAGCTCTGGCCGCCGTTGACCATTCGCGCGGTCGCGGCGACCTTGGCCGCGGCGTCGATATCGGCATCGTCGAGCACGACGTAGGCATCCGAGCCGCCGAGCTCGAGCACGCATTTCTTGAGCACCGATCCGGCGGCGGTGGCGACGCTCCGGCCCGCCGCGACGCTTCCGGTCAGCGTAACGGCGGCGATATTCTCGTCCTTGATCAGCGGCTCGACCTCGCGGCTCGGGAGCAGCAGCGCGCGGAACAGGTCGCGCGGGACTCCCGCCTGGTGGAGCACCTCCTCGATCGCGAGCGCGCACCCGGGCACGTTGCTCGCGTGCTTCAGGAGCGCGCCGTTACCCGCCATCAGCGCCGGCGCGGCGAAGCGGAACACCTGCCAGAACGGGAAATTCCACGGCATCACGGCGAGCACGACGCCGATCGGATTGAAGGTGACGAAGGTCTCGCCCGAGCCGAGGTCGACCGGCTCGTTCGCGAGGTAATCCCGCGCATGGCCGGCGAACCAGTCGCAGTGGAACGCGCATTTCTCGACCTCGGCACGGCCCTCGTCGAGGGTCTTGCCCATCTCCGCGGTCATCAGGCGCGCGAACTCGTCCTTGCGCGCGCGGAGGACCTCCGCCGCCTTGTGGATGATCGCCGAGCGGTCGGCGAAGGGCGCTCGGCGCCACTCCAGGAACGCCTTGCGCGCCGCTGCGGCGGCGGCGCGCGCCTCGTCGAGCGAGGTTTCCTGGTAGCTCTTGCCGGGTTCGCCGGTGGCTGGGTTGACGGTCTGGATGGTGTGGCGGTTCTCGGGGCGGGTCAGTTCGGCTTGCTCGGCCATCGCGCGTCTCCTTGCGCGACGCACATAGGCTTCGCCGCCGCGAGCACCAACCGCCCGGCCGACGCATTGCCACAGCGGTGCGATGAGCGCCGCGCCCGGATGTCTGCCCGGCTCGCTGCGCGCCAGCCTGGAGCGGGCGAAGGGATTCGAACCCTCGACCCCAACCTTGGCAAGGTTGTGCTCTACCCCTGAGCTACGCCCGCTCGGCCGGAAAGGCGGCGATTCCGCGCGCCTGGAGCGGGCCCGCTATCAGCGGCCTCCAGGCTTTGCAAGCGTTTGGCGCGGTACAGCACCCACGAATCGCCGGTCAGCGGAATGGTCGCCGAGGCGTCGATCGCCTCCATCGCGACTCCGCAGCGCACGACGGTCGACGGCGTCGCCGCCCAGCGCGACTGCGGCGCAAGGAGGAAGTCGGCGGGCGTGCAGCCGCCGGCGAACCGCGCGGCATAGCCGCTGCGTTCGGCCGCGACCGCGACCACCGCCTTGAGGCGCGGACCGGCGAAGGCGATCCGGGAGCCTGCCGGCTCGAGCGCCGCCATGTCCCTGACGGGCGCCGCGGGATGGCCGCGGTCGGCGGCGATCAGCAGCGAATCGCGATATGCGCCCACGGCCAGCAGGGCTGCAACCACCGCAATGGCGCCCGCGCGGACGGCCGGCCGAGCGGCAAGACCGCGCCCGATCCACTCCGACATGAACAGCAGCAGGCCGAGCGCGCTCGCCAGATAATAACGGGCAAAGCCGGTGTTCCCGGCGCGCGCCACCGCAAGCCCGATCGGCACCGCAAGAATCAGCATCGCGTAGAGGAGCGCTCGCGGTCCCAGCCAATCCGGCCGCTTCACCGCAAGCAGCACCGCGACCAGGCCGAGGAGCACCGGGACGACCCACGGCCACGGGCCGGAAAGGCCGGCCGACCAGAGCGCAAGATCGTCGAGCGCGGCGGCATAGTGGCTGAGCGAGAAGGGCTCATAGCCGCCGAGGCGCATGCCGGTCGGGCTCATCGCCGCGGCGGCGAAGACGAACAGGGGCACGGCCGCAGTGGCGACGAGCGCCGGGCCCATCAGCCGAACGCTGTCATGCATTGCGCTTTCCGGCCCCGCCTGCCGGCGCCGTTCGAGATAGAACCACAGGGCCGCAATCGCGACCGGCGCGGCCATGGTCATGTGCGACAGCATCCCGGCGAGCGCGAGCGCGGCGAGCCACCACCGGGCGCCCCGCGTATCTCGTCCGGCGACCGCATCGTCGACCAGCAGGAGCAGAACCAGCGCGGCAAGAAGCATCATCGAATAGCCGCGGGCTTCGGACCCGAACACGACGAATGTCGGCGTGACCGCGAACAGCAGCGCCGCGACGAGGCCGGCAGCGCGCGATCGACGTGCGGCGAACATCGCCGCCGGGACCACCGCAAGCGCTCCCGCGAGGATTGCCGGCGCGCGCTCGAGCATGGGCGATGCGTCCGCCCCGACTGCCTGCAGCCACAGCGAATAGAGATGGTGGTTGTTGTCGTGATTGATGCGGAAGAACACCCCGACCGCATCGCGGGCCTGGGCGGCGTAGATCACCGACCACGCCTCGTCGGTCCACAGGCCGCCGTGCGCGGCGACGATTCGCAGCGCCAGGCCGGCGAGCGCAATCGCGCCCACCGCAGTCCACCAGCCGAGGCGGTCCGATCTCCTCGTCGCGTTCATCGCGGAAAGTCCTACCGCAGCATGGTTAAGCGGCTGTTAGCCTCGGCCCCGGCGCTTGTGGCACGAAGCGAGGCGCGCCATATGAGCCGCCCCGACTGAAGGAGTGCGTAAAAGCCGTGGCGACCCTGGGTCTCACCGAAGCCGAACGCGAATCGATCGAGCGGTTCGAGGCGGAAGTCATCCAACCGTCGATGACCGCGCTCGTCATCCTCGATTTCTGGGCCGACTGGTGCGGCCCGTGCAAGCAGTTCGGCCCGACCCTCGACAAGGTCGTAAGCGACTATGCCGACAAGGGGGTCCGGCTCGCCAAGATCGACGTCGACAAGGACAAGCTTCTCGCCGCGCAATTCCGAATCCAGTCGATCCCGACCGTCTATGCGATCTACCAGGGGCAGCCGGTCGCGGACCTCACCAACTATCGGACCGAGGGCCAGTTGAAGAAGGCGCTCGACCAGCTGCTCGCGCAACTGAAGATCGAGCCCGAGGGCGCGACGCCCGAGGCGGAGATCGAGCCGCTGGTGGCGATGGGCGAGCAGGTCCTCGCTGACGGCGACGCTGAGCGCGCCGTCAACATTTTCCGCCAGGTGCAGGAGCTGGCTCCCGACGACGCGGCGGTGATCGGGGGACTTGCGCGGGCGCTGATCGCCGCCGGAAAGGCCGACGAGGCGCGCCAGCTGCTCGACGGACTTTCCGACGAGCAGGCGAAGAAACCCGAAATTGCCCGCGCCCGAGCGGCGCTCGAAGTCGCCTCCGCGCCGGCCGCGGACACCTCCGCGCTCGAGGCCCGGCTGGCGGCGAACCCCGACGATCATGAGGCGCGGTTCGAGCTTGCCTCGGCGAAGATGGCCGCCGGCGATCGGGACGCAGCGGCCGACGCGTTGCTCGAGATCATCCGCCGCGACCGCGAGTGGAACGACGGCGCGGCTCGGCAGCGCTTCCTCCAGCTGCTCGAGGCACAGGGGCTCGAAGATCCCTGGTCGAGCGCGCAGCGCCGCCGCCTCTCCGCGCTCCTGTTCACATGAGCCGGACGATCCGGGTCCCGCTGTTCCCGCTTCCCGGCGCCATCCTCTTTCCGCGCGCCCAGCTTCCGCTCCACATTTTCGAGCCGCGCTACCGCGAAATGGTCCGCGACGCGGCGGACGGTCCCGGCCGAATCGCGATGATCCAGCCGCACCGGCTCGACGACGACAACAAGGCGCCGCTTTACTCGGTCGGCTGCGTCGGCGAACTGGTCGGCGTCGAGGAGCTCGAGGACGGGCGGTTCAACATCGTCCTGCTCGGATCCAACCGGTTCCGGCTGGTCACGGAAGACGAGCCCGAGGCCTATCGCTGCGCCGAAGTCGACATCAGCGCGTTCGACGACGAGGAGCCACCGCCGCTGTCGCTCGGCCAGCGCGCCGAGGTCGAGCGGGAGGCCCGACGGCTCGGGGACGCGATGGGCCTGGCGGTCGACTGGGATGCGGTCAGCCGGCTCGACGACGAGATGCTGGTCAACGCGATCGCGCAGGTCGCGCCGTTCGACGTCGGGGCCAAGCAGGCGCTGCTGGAGCAGCCGACGCTCGACGGACGGGCGGACTTGCTGGTGCAGCTGATGCAGTTCCACCGCGCGGCCGTGACCGGCGGCACCGAGATCGAACCGACCATCCAGTAATCAGATCGGCAGGCCCCTGAGCAGCAGCGGAAGGTCGCCGCTGGTGCCGCGCGCTTCGCTCATCAGCCGATCGCGCAACGGGGAAATCCGGCCGACCACTCCCATGCCGAAGCGGCGGATCGCCGAGGCGGCCCTACCGGGCACGCCGTAGAGCCGCGTCAGCGTGTCGGTCGCGAATGCCACGGAGAGCGCGTCGAGCGAACGCCAGCGCTGGTAGCGGTCGAGCAGCTGCTTTTCGCCGAGGTCGAGCCCGAGGCGCGCGCCCTCGACCAGCACCTGCGCGAGCGCCGCGGCGTCGCGGAAGCCGAGGTTGAGGCCCTGGCCGGCGATCGGGTGGATCGCATGGGCGGCGTCGCCGACGAGCGCGAGCCGCTCCGCCGTGATCTGCGCCGCGTGGTGAAAGCCGAGCGGGAAGGACGAGCGGGGCGCCAGCATGCCGACCTTGCCGAGGAAGCCGCCCATCGCGGCCTCCGCCTCTGCGGCGAAATCTACGTCGCTGAGCGACAGCCAGGCCGCGGCGTCCTCGTCGGGGACCGACCAGACGATGGCCGAGCGATGGCCTGCGGCGTCGTCATTCATCGGCAGCAGCGCAAATGGCCCGGCTGGATAGAAGATCTCGTAGGCGACGTGGTCGTGCGGCCGTTCGTGGCGGAGCACCGAGACGATCGCCTGGTGGTCGTATTTCCAGCGCGCGATGTTGATTCCCGCCGTCTCGCGCGTCGCCGAGTTGCGGCCGTCGGCGGCGACCAGCAGCGGCGCGTGCAGCTTGCGGCCGTCGTCGAGCGCCACTGTCACGCCTCCGTCGCCGCGATCGACGCTCGCGACCGCCGACTTCCACAGCAGCCAGATATTCCTGCCAGCTTCCGCGCGCTCCTGCAGCGCCGCGCGCAAGTGCCGGTTCTCGTGCATGAAGCCGAGCGGCTCGTCGTCCGCGTCGAAGTGCAGCCCGCCGGGATCGAGCCCGTCCGCAACGGCGATTCGCCGGATCGGGCAGCCGGGCTCCGCCAAGTGATCGGCCACGCCGATGGTCTGGAGCATCCGCATCGAGCTCGACGAGACCGCGCTCGTGCGTCCGTCGAACGCGGCGCCCTCGCGCAGCGCCGGATCGGCCGGATCCACGACAATCGCCGAAACGCCGCTCGAATCGAGCGCCGAGGCGAAGGCGAGGCCGACCATGCCGCCGCCGAAGATGATGACGTCCGCGCGGTCCATCGGCCATGCCCCTAACCGGTTCGTCGCAACGACGCCACGACTTCGCTTGACCCGGGACTCCGCGTGGGGGATTCTTGGGGCTGGGAAGATTTGCGGGGTGGGACATGGCAACCGTTGCCACGCGCGCGCCGAAGCGCGAACTGGCGCCCGACTGGCGGGAGGCGCTGTCGAATGCCGTGCGCCGGTTCGCGATCCGCAGCTGGGGCGCGATGCTGCTGCTGCTGAGCGTGGCGGCGGCGGTGGCGCTCGCGACTCATCATCCGACCGACCCGTCGCTCAGCACTGCCGCGGGCGGGCCGCCCCAGAACTGGCTGGGAAGCCCCGGCGCCTATTTCAGCGATGCGCTGCTGCTGCTGTTCGGAATTGGATCGGCGCTGTTCCTTCCGGTCATCGCCGTTGCCGGCCTGCGGATGTTTCGACTCGAGCCGGCTGAGCGGGTCGGCCGAGGGCTGTTGATCGCCGCTTGTGGCGCGCTGCTTCTTGGCACTGCGCTCGGCCTGACCAGCGGATCGGCGGTTTCGGGGCTTCCCGGCGGCTGGGGCGGTGCGTTCGGCCTCGCCGCCGCGCATGCGCTGAACCTGGCGTTCGGGCTCATTGCCAATCCCGAGATCGCCGGGCCGGCAAGGCTTGCAACATTGCTCCTGCTCGCGATCGCCGGGCTGACCCTCGCTTATTTTGCAATGGGCCTCACGTTCGAGGAGCGGAGCTGGGTCGGTGGACTCTTCCGCCGCCGACCTCTCGAGCGTCGCGCCGCCCCGCGCACGACGGAAATCAGGGAGGAGCGCTCGATCGCCGCAGCGCCGCCCAAGACCCGGCCGACGGTTGCCGTGGCCGAGCGAGGACGGCCGGTCGTTGCGGCTGCTCGCCCGAAGGATCGCAAGTCCGCCACCCAGACCAGCCTGGCTCTAGGCGACAATTACCAGCTGCCGACGCTCGACCTCCTCGCCGCTCCGCCCAAGGAGGGCCGCCAGCAGGTCGACCGCGCCGGCCTCGAGAGAAATGCGCGGCTGCTCGAGGCGGTGCTCGACGATTTCAAGGTGCGCGGCGAGATCGTCGAGGTTCGGCCCGGCCCGGTGGTCACGATGTACGAGCTCGAGCCGGCGAGCGGGACCAAGGCGAGCCGGGTGATCGCGCTGGCCGATGATATCGCCCGCAACATGTCGGCGCTGTCCGCGCGGGTTGCGACGATCCCGGGCCGGAGCGTGATCGGGATCGAGCTGCCGAACCCGAAGCGCGAGATGGTCTCGCTGTCGGAGCTGATCGGCAGCCACGCGTTCGAGGATCAGAACATGTCGCTCCCGCTGATCCTCGGCAAGAATATCGCCGGGGACCCGGTCATCGCCGATCTCGCGCCGATGCCCCACCTGCTCGTCGCCGGCACCACCGGGTCCGGCAAGTCGGTCGGGCTCAACTGCATGATCCTGTCGCTGCTGTACCGTTACGGCCCGGACGACTGCAAACTGATCATGATCGACCCCAAAATGCTCGAACTGAGCATGTACGACGACATCCCGCACCTGCTGGCGCCGGTCGTCACCGAGCCGGGGAAGGCGATCCGCGCGCTCAAGTGGACGGTCGAGCAGATGGAGGAACGCTATCGCAAGATGGCCAACCTCGGGGTGCGCGCGCTGCCCAGCTTCAACGCCAAGGTGCGCGAGTCGAAAGCCAAGGGCGCCAAGCTCAAGCGTCGGATCCAGACGGGCTACGACGCCGACACCGGCCAGCCGGTCTACGAGGACGAAGAGTTCGACTATGAGGTGATGCCGCAGATCGTCGTCGTGGTCGACGAGCTCGCCGACCTGATGATGACCGCCGGAAAGGAGGTGGAATTCCTGATCCAGCGGCTCGCGCAGAAGGCACGCGCGGCGGGAATCCACCTCATCATGGCGACTCAACGGCCGTCGGTCGATGTCATCACCGGCGTGATCAAGGCCAATCTGCCGACCCGGATCAGCTTCCAGGTGACGAGCAAGATCGACAGCCGGACGATCCTCGGCGAGCAGGGCGCGGAGCAGCTGCTGGGCAAGGGCGACATGCTCTACATGCCGGGCGGCAAGCAGATCATCCGTGTCCACGGGCCGTTCGTCTCGGACGAGGAGGTCCGCGCCGTGGCCGAGCATTGGCGGCGGCAGGGTGCGCCCGAATATAATCAGGCGATTACGGAAGAGCCGGAGGACGGCGGCTATCTGTTCGACGGCCAGCCGACCGGCGAGGACGACGCCGAGACCCAGCTTTATCGCAAGGCGGTGCAGATCGTCGCCGAAAGCCAGAAGGCCTCGACCTCTTACCTGCAGCGCCAGCTCCGGGTCGGCTACAACAGCGCGGCGCGGCTGATCGAGCGGATGGAGAAGGACGGGCTGGTCGGCCAGCCGGACCATGTCGGGCGCCGCGAAGTGCTCATCGACCCGGATGGGCACCCGATCTAGGGCCTGAACGGAACGGAACCGGAAGGTTCACTCCGCATTCAATGGGTGAACGCCATTTTTGGCGACAAAATCCCAGGAGATTTGAAGCATGACATTCACGACGAAGTTCGCGCGCGCTGCGCTGGCGGCGACGATTGTCGTCGGAGCACCAGCCGCGGCTGCGGAATCGCCGGACCTTGCGAAGCTCAAGGCGCATCTCACCGCGGTCCACACGATGACGGCCGATTTCGTGCAGACCGACTCCAAGGGCCGCTCGGCCGCCGGAACGCTCGAAATCAAGAGGCCGGGCAAGGTGCGCTTCCAGTACGGTAGCGGCGACCTGCTGATCGTAGCCGACGGCAAGCGCCTCTATTTCCTCGATTACCAGGTCGGGCAGAAGAGCAGCTGGCCGCTCGAGAAAACGCCGCTTGGCCCGCTTCTGTCGGGATCGCCGGACTTCGAAGGCAAGGCGCAGATCCTGCCCAACAGCAACACCCGAATCCTGGTCGCGCGGGCGAAGAACACGTCGTACGGCCAGCTGACGCTTGCGTTCCTGCGCGATTCGAACGCTCCCGGCGGCCTGCAGATGTACGGCTGGACGGCGATCGATCCGCAGGGGCACCGCACGACGGTCAAGCTGTCGAACGTCCGCTACAACGTCGCGGTGCCGGAGAGCGCCTTCACCTTTCGCGAGCCGAAGAAGAAATAACGAAAAGTTTCATTTTGCGACTTTGTTCATCGCCGCGTCAGGCTGATGGGCTTAGATAGATGTTTGATCCTGCAAGCCCGGGGTTTCCCCCTGTTACCCAGGTCCGCGGGGTCCCTTGCGTGACGAACGCTAGGCTGGCCCTCGCTCCACGCCCCCGGAGCGGGGGCCTTTTTCTTATGCTTGCGGACGGGCTAAGCGGAGAACGTGGGCAAAAGGCTGAAGATCGCTTCCTGGAACATCAACTCGGTGCGGGCGCGGATCGCGCTCGTCGAGCGGCTCATCCGTGAGCAGCAGCCGGACATCCTGTGCCTCCAGGAAACCAAGGTGCTCGACAGCATCTTCCCGTTCGAGCTGTTCGACCGCCACGGCTACGTCCATCGCCAGCTCAACGGCCAGCGGATGCACCACGGGGTCGCCATCCTCAGCCGCGTCCCGCTCAAGGACCCCGGCAAGCACGACTGGCAGGACAATGGCGAGGCGCGGCACATCGGAGTCGCGCTCGAGTGCGGCATCAGGCTCGAGAACGTCTACGTGCCGGCGGGCGGCGACACGCCCGACCGGACGGTCAATCCCAAGTTCGGGCAGAAGCTCGATTTCATCGGCCGGATGACCCGGTGGTCTGAAGGGCTGAAGGAGCCCACCGTCATCGTCGGGGACTTCAACGTCGCTCCGCTCGAATGCGACGTCTGGAGCCACAAGGCGTTGCTGACGGTCGTCAGCCATACCCCGATCGAGGTGGAAGCAGTGACCCGGCTTCGCGAGGCGCATGACTGGGTCGATATCGGCCGCCGTTTCGTCCCGGCCCCCGGACGCTGCTTCACCTGGTGGAGCTATCGTTCGCCGGACTGGACGCGGAACGACCGCGGGCGGCGGCTCGACCATATGTGGTGCTCGCCCGAACTCGGCGCGCACCTCGTGGCTCATGACGTGCTCGAGCCGTGCCGCAAGTGGGAGCGCCCGTCCGACCATGTCCCGCTGATCTGCGAAATCGAGATATGAGCGACAGCGCGCTCAGGCTCGCGATCGCGACGCTGCGCGCCGGACGGGCGGTGCGGATCACCGGCTCGGACGATTTCGCCGCAGCGGCGGTCGAAACCACGACTCAGGAATTTCTCGGCCTGCGCGATCCGCACCGGCGTGCCCGGCTATTGATCAGCGGCAATCGCGCCGCTGCGCTCAAGCTCGCCAACGAGCGCGAGGCCGCCGACCCGAACGCGCCGGTGATGATCGAGGCGGCGCCGTGGCTCGACGCCGCCGCCGCGCTGGCGCTCGCCGATCCCGGGCGCGATCTTGACCGCGGCCCGATTGGCCCGCTCCAGCCGGTCTCGTCCGACAGCGCTGGCGCAGCGAGCGCGGCCCTGTCGCTGGCGCGTTCGGCGGGTTTGCTGCCGGCGCTGTGGGTGCTCGAGCCCGCCGCGTCGGATCCCGCGGTCTCGGTCGACGAGATCCTGGCCGAACGGCGGCAGCCGTCCGTCGAGATCGTCGCCCGCGCCAAGCTCCCGCTCGACAGCCTGCCGCCGACGCAAATCGTCGCCTTTCGCGCCTCGGACGACGGTCAGGAGCATGTCGCGCTGGTGATCGGCGCCTTCGCCGGCAAGCCGCCGCTTGTGCGGCTGCATAGCGAATGCCTGACTGGCGACGTGTTCGGCTCGCTCAAGTGCGACTGCGGTCCGCAGCTCAAGGAAGCGCTGCGGATCATCGGAGAGGCTGGCGGCGGCGTGCTCCTCTACCTTCGCCAGGAAGGGCGCGGGATCGGGCTCGCCAACAAGCTGCGCGCCTACGCGCTCCAGGACCGCGGGCTCGACACCGTTGATGCGAACCGGCGGCTAGGCTTCGCCGACGACGAGCGCGACTACGGCCACGCCGCGGCAATGCTGCGCGCGCTCGGCATCGACCGCGTGCGGCTGCTCACCAACAACCCCGACAAAGTGAGCGGACTGGAGCGCGCGGGAATTGCGGTTGCCGAGCGCGTTGCCCACCAGATGCCGGCCAATCCGCACAATGCCGATTATCTCGCGACCAAGCGCAAGCGCAGCGGTCACTTGCTCGTCTGATCGAGCCCGACCAGCCGCGCGACGTCGTCGAAGCTGTGCGCGACATAGGCGATCCCGGCCGATCGCAGCATTTCCTCATGACCGTCGAAGCAATGCCGTGCCGCGGCAACGCCGATCACCGTCGCGCCCGACGCGATCGCACCCTTCGCCCCGACTTCCGAATCCTCGAGGATCGCGCTGCGCCGGATGTCGACTCCGAGCCGGTCGGCGGCATGGATGTAGAGGTCCGGCGCCGGCTTGCCCCGGCTGACATGCTCGCGCCCGCTGTAGACGTGCTCGCCGAACGCATCGGAGAGCCCGAGATGGTCGAGGTTGCGGTGGATCCATTTGGTCGAGCTCGAAGAGGCCACCGCCTTCGGCAGGTCGGGCGGAAGAGCGCGCACGAACTCGACCGCTCCGGCGACCGGATCGACGCCTTGCTCCAGAGCCCGAACGCTTTCCCGCTTCATTCGGTCGTGGAACTCCGGCGGGAGCTTGGTGCCGATCCGCCGTTCGATCGCGGCGAGGAAGTCGTCGCCGTTGAGGCCGGTGTAGTGCCGGATCGCCTCCGCGGGCGTGTGTTCGTGCCCGAGGTCGGTGAGCAGCTGGGCAAGGGTGACGTTCGCCTCGAACTCGCTTTCGAGGAGCACCCCGTCGAAGTCGAAGATGAGTGCGTCGAAGCGGATCATGGGTCCACGAACAGCGCGGTCCCGACCCGCACGGCGGTTGCGCCAAGCATCACCGACGCCTCAAAATCGCTCGACATTCCAATGCTTAAGCCGGTGACGTCATGGCGTCTCGCAAGCTTCGCGAGAAGCGCAAAATAGGGCGACGGCTCGACCCCCAGCGGCGGGATGGCCATCAGTCCGGCGAGCGGGAGGGGCGAAGCGCGGACCGCTTCGACCAGCTCGCCAACCTCGCCAATGGGGCAGCCGCCCTTCTGTTCTTCCTCGCCGATATTCACCTGCACGTAGAGCGAAGGCGTGCGGCCCGCCTTTGCGGCTTCGCTGACCAGCGCATCCAGGAGCGAGGCGCGGTCCACCGAGTGGATCGTGCCGAACAGCTTCACCGCGTCGGCGGCCTTGTTCGACTGCAGCCGGCCGATTGCGTGCAGGTGAATGTCGGGGTGCCGCGCGAGCAGCGGTGGCCACTTGGCGAGCGCGTCCTGGACCCGATTCTCGCCGAAGTCGCGCTGACCCGCCTCGATCAGCGGCTCGATCTCCTCGGCCGCGCGGCCCTTGCTGACCGCGATCAGGCGCACGTCGGATCGGTCGCGCCTCGCGACACTCGCCGCCCGCGCGATTCGAGCAAGGATGTCGTCGCGTCTGTGGGCGGCGCTGGTCACGGGGAAGGGCTATAGGAACGGCGATGCGCCGCCGCCAGACCGTCCCGAGCCAATGGCTGATCGTCACCGGCGACGATGGGCTTCACGCGGCGAGGCGACTGCCGCGCGGCAGCGGCGTGCTCGTGATCGGCCGCCTGTCGACTGGCGCTCTGCGGCGTTTGAAGACCATCGTGCGCAGCCGTGATCTGCGGGTGGCGATCGAGGGGAGGCAAACGGCGGCGCGCGTCCACAATCTCGGCGAGCTCCGCCGGGCACTGCTGGCGCGCACGCCGCTGGTGCTTCTGTCGCCGATCTACCCGACGGCGACGCATCCCGAATGGGCGCCGATCCCGCGAATGCGTGCAGCGGCGTTCGCGCGGCTCGGCGAGCGGCGGCTGGTCGCGTTGGGAGGAATGAATTCGAAGCGCTATGCCGCTGTCGAGCGGCTCGGCTTCATCGGCTGGGTGGGAATTTCGGCGTTCAGAACTTGAACGCGGTGCCGATGTAGACCGCCTGGCTGTCGCGGCGGTCGTCCTGGAGCGCCGACAGGCGATCGCGCTCGATATTGTAGCGCACGCCGCCGGTGACGGCGATGTGCCGCGAGAGCGAATAGGAGCTGCCGACGTCGAGCGAGACATTGTTGCCCTGGCGGAGCCCGGCGACCGGATTGCCGGTGGCGCGATCCGCGCCGACCGCGACCCGTGTGCTCAGCCGATTGTTGAGCGAATAGCTAACGCCGACCATGGCCGATTCGCGGCCACCGAACGCCGGATCAGGGCTCCTGATCTTCGACACGTCGCCCGAAACCGCAAAGTGGCGCCAGCCCACCGCGAGGCCGAGGTTGTAGGTCGTCGGCGTGAGCGCGCTCACCGCCGCGGTCGGGATGCTGGCCTGCGCAACCCGAGCGTCATTCGGCGTCGCCACGCGCGCCCGGATGGCCACGCGCACCTGCGACGGCCGGCCCTTCGCCGGCGCCGGCGTGAAGGTGAAATCGCTCAGCGAAAGGCTCTTGCCGGCAAGCGCGGCGGCGAGCTTCGGATCGGCATTGGCCGGGGTAAAGGAAGGGAGGCTGTCGAAGCTCAGCGAGACCGCGGCGGGCCGCTTCTTCAAGGTCGTCGCGGCAAAGGCGGGAGTCAACACGAGGCCGGCCGCAGCGACCGCCGCAACCCACCTTGCTCTCCTGCTTTTGACGAGACTCAGCACCAGACAAATCCCCGTTTGCGAGTCGGATATAGTCTGGCCAACCTGAAGGTTCCATGAGCGGAGTCGATTCGTTCATCTCCTGTTGCCGTTTTGGCACATAACGCGCTTGAGAGAGCGGTGCTTGCGGGAGTTTGGCCAGCACTATAACGCCCCCGTTGAAGCTTCGTCTGATCAAGGATCCCCGATGAATCGCCTGCACACGACTGCTGCCGCACTCCTGGTGTTCGCTCTTGCCGGGTCCGGCTGCGCGCGCAATCGGAACGTTCCGAGCGGGCTCGCCCCGTCGCGGGTGACGACGATTGCCGTCAACAGCTACCTGTGGCGCGCGGCGATTGACACCGTCTCGTTCGCCCCGCTGCTCCAGGCGAATCCGAGCAGCGGAGTGATCATCACCGACTGGTATTCGAACCCGCGCGCGCCAGGCGAGCGGGTCAAGCTGACCGTCGCCGTGCTCGACCCGGATCTTCGCGCCGATGCGCTCCGAGTCTCCGCGGCCCGGCAGGTCCAGCAGAACGGCACCTGGGTTGATGCGCCGGTGTCGGCCGCCACGGTCCAGAAGCTCGAGGACATCATCCTCACCCGTGCTCGCGACCTGCGGCGCTCCGCCGTTCCGGGCTAAGCCAGGACCGCCGACATGAACGGGCGTTTCGACCCGGGCGAGGCCGACCGCCGGTGGCAGGCGCGGTGGGCCGAAGAGAATAGCTTCGCGGCCGACAGCGGCAGCAACAAGCCCAAGACCTACGTGCTCGAGATGTTCCCCTACCCGTCGGGGCGCATCCACATGGGCCATGTGCGCAACTACACGATGGGCGACGTGATCGCCCGTTTTCGGCGGATGCAAGGTCACGAGGTGCTCCACCCGATGGGCTGGGACGCGTTCGGCATGCCCGCGGAGAATGCGGCGATGGAGCGCAAGGTCCACCCGGGGGAGTGGACCTGGGCGAACATCAACACCATGCGCGAGCAGCTGAAACGGCTCGGATTCGCGCTCGACTGGGGGCGCGAGTTCGCGACCTGCGATCCCGCCTATTACGGGCACGAACAGGCGCTGTTCCTCGACCTGTTCGAGGCCGGGCTCGTTTACCGCAAGGAGAGCGAGGTCAATTGGGACCCGGTCGACATGACGGTGCTTGCCAACGAGCAGGTGATCGACGGCCGCGGCTGGCGCTCGGGCGCGCCGGTCGAGCGGCGCAAGCTTTCCCAGTGGTTCCTCAAGATCACCGACTTCGCAGAGGATCTGCTCGAAGGGCTGCAGACGCTGGAGCAATGGCCGGACAAGGTCAGGCTGATGCAGGAGAACTGGATCGGGAAGAGCCGGGGCCTCCAATTCCGCTTCCGCCTCGCCGAACCCGCGGACGGGATCGAGGGGGTCGAAGTGTTCACCACCCGGCCCGACACGATCTTCGGCGCGAGCTTCGTTGCCGTCGCCGCGGACCATCCGATCGCGCAGGCCGTCGCGCGTCAGGACGCGAAAGCCGCGGCGTTCATCGCCGAATGCAAGGCGGGGGGCACCAGCGCCGCGGAGATCGAGACCGCGGACAAGAAGGGCTACGACACGGGCGTGGAAGTCGTGCACCCGCTCGACCCCGAGTGGCGCCTGCCTGTCTACATCGCCAACTTCGTGCTGATGGACTACGGGACGGGCGCGATTTTCGGCGTTCCCGGGCACGACGAGCGCGACTTCGAATTTGCGAGGCAATATCATCTGCCTGTCCGGCGTGTGGTGGCAGCGGATCCGCGTGCGGCCGATGAGCCGATCGGCGACGAAGCCGAAAATGGGCCCGGGATCGCCGTCAACTCGCGCTTCCTCGACGGGCTTACGACGGAGCAGGCCGCAGCGGAGGTCATCCGCCGCGCCGAGGACGCCGGCTGGGGCCGCGGCACGGTCCAATACCGGCTGCGCGACTGGGGCGTGTCGCGCCAGCGCTATTGGGGCACGCCGATCCCCATCATCCATTGCACGGCGTGCGGCGCCGTGCCGGTGCCACGCGACCAGCTGCCGGTCGTGCTTCCCGACGACATCGACTTCGAGACCCCCGGCAACCCGCTCGACCGCCACCCGAGCTGGAAGCACGTCAGCTGCCCAAGCTGCGGCGGCGCGGCGGCGCGCGAGACCGACACGCTCGACACGTTCGTCGACTCAAGCTGGTACTTCATCCGCTTTGCCAGCCAGCCGGCGGACAAGCCGTTCGACCGCGCCGAGGCCGAGAAGTGGCTCCCGGTTGCCCAATATATCGGGGGCGTCGAGCACGCGATCCTGCACCTGCTCTACGCGCGCTTCTGGACTCGCGCGCTCGAACGGATCGGACGGATTGGCATATCCGAGCCGTTCAAGGGCCTGTTTACTCAAGGCATGGTGACCCACGAGACCTATCGCGCGGGCGACGGGAGCTGGCTCAGCCCCGACGAGGTCCGGCGCGACGGCGACGACTGGGTCCACATCGAAAGCGGGGCGCCGGTCACGTCGGGCCGTGTCGAGAAGATGTCCAAGTCGAAGCGCAACACTGTCGATCCCGAGCCGATCCTCGCCAAGTACGGCGCCGACTCGGTGCGCTGGTTCATGCTCTCCGACAGCCCGCCCGAGCGCGACCTCGAATGGTCCGAAGCCGGGATCGAAGGCGCCTGGCGGTTCGTCCAGCGGGTGTGGCGACTGGCGAACGGCCGCTCCGGCAGCGAAGGGCGGGACGAGCCGCTCGAGCGCAAGCTGCACCGGACGATCGCCGCGGTCGGCGAGGCGATCGAAGGTCTCCAGTTCAATAAGGCGGTGGCGCAGCTGTACGAGCTCACCAGCGCCATCGAAAAGGCGAAGCCCTCGGCGACGCGCGACGAAGCGATCCGCACGCTCGTCCTGCTGATCGCGCCGATGGCGCCCCACCTTGCCGAGGAGTCGTGGGCGGCGATGGGCGAGCAGGGCATGGTCTCCGACGCCGAGTGGCCGTCGTTCGACCCGGCGCTTCTCGTCGAGGACCAGGTCACGCTCGCGCTTCAGGTGAACGGCAAGCTGCGCGATACGGTGACGGCACGGCGCGGGCTCGACCGGGCCGAGGCGGAGGCGCTCGCACTGGCGTCGAACAACGTGCAGCGCCAGCTCGCCGGCGCGAGTCCTCGCAAGATCATTGTGGTTCCGGACCGGCTGGTGAATATCGTCGCATGATGCGGCGTCTCGCCCTCGCTCTTGCGGCCGTCCTGCTTTCGGGATGCGGTCTTCATCCGCTCTACGGGGGCGGCAGCGGCGGCGAGGTTTCGGGCTTGCTCCGGTCGGTCGAGGTCGCAGGCATTCCGGGCAAGGAAGGGTGGCTCCTCCGGACCAAGCTGATCGACCGTCTCGGCGACGCGGACTCGGGCGCGCCCCGGTATCGCCTCGACGTGACGCTCGACGACAATATCACCTCCTACGGGCTTCGCGCCGACCAGACCGCGACCCAAGAGAGACGGACGCTCCGCGCGCGCTATCAGCTTGTCAGTCTCGCCGACGGCGCAGTGGTCCTCGACGCGAGCGCCGGCTCGGACGCGAGCATCGACGTGGTCAGCAGCGAATATGCGACGGTCGCGGCCGAGCAGACCGCGCTCGAGAATCTGTCGGGGATCGTCGCCGACCAGATCGTCGCCCGCCTCGCCGTCTATGCGGCGCGGACGACGCACTAAGGTGAAAGCGTCGAAGTCGTCGGTCGGCCGGACAGTCGACCAGCCCGACCCGAAGGTCCGCTTCTATCTGTTCCTCGGCCAGGACGAAGCCCAGTCGCGCGCGCTTGCGGCGCGGCTTCTCGAAGCGCTCGGCGCGCAGAAGTTCATTGTCGCTGGGGCAGCGGTCAAGGCGAATCCCGGACTGCTCGCCGACGAGGCGGCGGCGCTGAGCCTGTTCGGCGAACGGCGGCTGATCTGGGTCGAACCTGCCGGCAGCGACTTGATCGATGGCGTCGAGGCGCTGCTTGCGGCGGAAGCGGTCGAGAGCCCCGTCGTCGCGATTGCCGGCGCGCTGCCGAAGAGCTCGCCGCTGCTCAAGCTGGCGGAAGGGTCGCCCGCTGCGCTCGCCTTCACCGCTTATATGCCCGAAGGTCAGGATGCCGCGCGCCTGGTTGCGGATCTCGGGCGGCGGGTCGGGCTGAAGATGAGTGCGCCGGTGGCGGCGCGCATCGCCGATGCGTGCGGAAACGACCAGGCAATCATCGCGCAGGAGCTTGAGAAGCTTTCCCTTTACGTTGGTGCATCGCTCCATGCGCCCAAGGAGCTCGAGCATGATGCGATCGACGCCGTGGGCGCGGACAGCGGCGAGGGGAATTTCCAGCGCCTGGCCGATCTCGCGCTGGTCGGCGATGTTGCGGGCCTGGCGGATGCCATTGCGCGGCTTCCGGCCGGCAGCGCGGAGGCCATTCCGACCGTCCGGTCGCTCCATCGGCGGCTGCTGATGCTGGCGCCCGCGCGCGCCCGGATCGAGCGCGGGGAGCGCCTTGACGCAGTCATGACGTCATTTGGCAAGGCGTTGTTCTTTAAGGATAAGGAAGCTGTCGGCAGGATGTTGCGGAGCTGGTCGGCAGAGGATCTGGCACGGATCGCGGAGCGCGCCGGAACGCTCGAGCGGAGCCTGCTGTTCAGCGACGCGCCGGAGCGCGAATCGCTCGGAGAGGAGCTCCTAGCGATCGCCCGGAAGGCGCGCAGCGCACGCTAGCTCAGATCGCTTCGCCCGTCAGGCGCTGGCAGATCATGTCGAGCTGGTCGAGGCTCGAATAATGCAGGGTCACCGCCCCGCCCTGCCCCTTGTGGCTGACCTGGACGCGAAGGCCGAGGAGGTCGGCGAGCTGCCGTTCGAGCGCGTCGATGTCGGCGTTCGCCGCCTTGGCCGCGTTACGAGCGCTCGCCCGGCCGATCGCAGCGCCAGCACCAGGCTTGAGCCGCTCGAGCCGCGCTTGCTCTTCCGCCTGACGAACCGACATGCCGCTGCGGATGATCTCGCGAGTCAGCGCATCGGGGTCCGGCGCGGTCGCCACCGCGCGTGCGTGCCCCATGCTGATATCGCCTTTCAACAGCGATTGGCGCACGAACTCCGGAAGTTCTAGCAATCTCAAGAGGTTGGCAACATGGCTGCGCGACTTGTGCACGAGCTGGGAGACGCCGTCCTGAGTGTGGCCATGCTTCTTGATGAGCTGGCGATAGCCTTCCGCCTCTTCGAGCGGGTTCAGGTCCTCGCGCTGGATGTTCTCGATCAGCGCGAGCTCTGAAACCGTCGATTCGTCGATCTCGCGGACGATCGCGGGGATCGCATGCAGCTGCGCCCGCTGGGCCGCTCGCCAGCGCCGCTCGCCGGCGACGATCATGTACCCATCGCCCTCGGGACGAAGCAGGATCGGCTGGAGCACGCCGCGCTCGGCGATTGACTCCGCCAGCTCAGCCAGCGCGGCTTCGTCGAACTGGGTGCGTGGCTGGTTGGGATTGCGGCGGATTCGCGAGATTTCGATCTCGCGCACGCCGCCGCGGCCTTCCGCCTGTTGCCCCTCCGGCGCAGGCGTGCGCCCGGCCTCGCCGAGCAGCGCCTGGAGGCCCATGCCGAGGCCCTTCGCTGGCCGCTCGGCGCTCATGCCGCCTCCGCCAGCTGCGGAAGGCGTCCGATCAGCTCGCGCGCCAGTCGGAGATAGGCTTCCGAACCCGGGCAGCGCAGGTCGTAGATGAGGGCCGGCAGCCCGTGGCTCGGCGCTTCCGACAGGCGGACGTTGCGGGGCACCACGGTCTCGAACACGGCGGCGCCGAGGCACGCGCGGACGTCGTCGGCGACCGCCTGCGAAAGATTGTTGCGGCGGTCGAACATCGTCAGCGCAACGCCGAGGATCGACAGCTGCGGGTTGAACGCGACGCGGATCCGTTCGACGGTCTGGAGCAGCTGGCTGAGCCCCTCGAGCGCGAAGAACTCGCATTGGAGCGGCACGAGCAGGTGACGCGCGGCGACGAGCGCGTTGACCGTCAGCAGCCCGAGCGACGGCGGACAGTCGATCAGGCAGATATCCCACCGACCGGCCGGAGCGGCGCTCAGTGCTTTCGACAGCCGGTGGGCTCGGTCTTCGAGTGCGACCATCTCCACTTCGGCGCCGGAGAGGTCGACCGTCGCCGGAAGCAGGTCGAGCCTGGGCACCCGGGTCGGAACTGCCGCTTCGGTGGCCGACGCACTACCGATCAGCACGTCATAGCTCGACAGCTTCCGTCGCGACGCAGCCACGCCAACGCCTGTGGAAGCATTGCCCTGGGGATCGAGGTCGGCAAGCAGGACTCGCCAGCCGATCGCGGCAAGCGCGGTCGCGAGATTGATGCACGTGGTCGTCTTGCCGACGCCGCCCTTCTGATTGGCCACCGCGATGCGGATCATTGTCCTCTGGCTCCCACCCGTGACAGCACCAGGATCGTCGAATCGGGATTGGTGCAGCTCGGTTCCTCCCGCGCGTCAAAGTGCCAGCTTCGCGACGCTTCGGCCAGTTCCGCTTGCGCACTTCTCCCCTTCGGAAGCGCCCAAACGGTTTTTCTTGTGGACAGATGTGCGGATATCTCGAGGAGTTTCGGCAGCGGCGCGACGGCCCGGGCCGTGATTACGTCGAACCGGCCCTCGACGCGCTCGGCCCTTGAAGCGAGCACCTCGGCGCTGAATTGAAGCGATTCGCACACCTTGTGGAGAAATTCCGCACGGAGCCGTCGCGGTTCGATGAGCGTCACGGGTCCTTTGACCAGAGCGGCGACCACGATTCCCGGAAGCCCGGCGCCCGATCCGATGTCGATCCATGACGCTCCAGGCCGCGGCTCAAATCGGACGAGCTGCGCCGAATCGAGAATGTGTCGCTCCCACACCTGCTCGAGCGTCGCGGCGGAAACGAGGTTCTGCCGCGCGTTCTCCTCTTTCAGAAGTGCCACATATCGTTCGAGCTTCTCGATTGTTTCACGTGAAACATCGACGCCCGCTGCGTCGCGAAGGCGCTCGATCATGCGGCCGCGCGGCGGCTCGCTGCGACGTAGAGTGCGGACAACGCCGCCGGCGTAACACCGGGCACTCGCGAGGCCTGGTCGAGCGTCTCCGGCGCAGCGGCCCGCAGGCGTTCAACCATTTCGTTGGAGAGACCCGGCACCGCCGCATAGTCGAGGATCGCGGGAATCCAGACCCGCGAGTCGCCGCTGACAGCCTCCCACTCACGCTGCTGGCGCTCCACGTAGGGGGCGTAGAGCGCGTCGGCGCGGCCCTCCTCCGTCTCATTCCACCCTCGCCCAGAACGCGCGGCGAGGTGCGATTCGATATGCCTCCGGCGCCTGGCCGAGACGCAGCCAGCTGCGAGCGCCGCCTCGCCAAGCCGGGTCGTGGCATTGTCCGCGCGAAGCGACAGCCGGTACTCGGCGCGCGCGGTCATCATCCGATAGGGCTCACTAACTCCTTGGATCGTGAGGTCGTCGATCATCACCCCAATATATGACGTGCGTCGGTCGAACCGGACCTCGTCTCCACCGGTGGCCGCAGCCGCGGCGTTCAGTCCGGCCGCCAAGCCCTGCGCCGCCGCCTCCTCATAGCCGGTCGTGCCGTTGATCTGCCCGGCGAGGAACAATCCGGCCACATCGCGCACCTCGAGTGTCTGGTTGAGGCGCCGCGGATCGACGAATTCATATTCGACGGCGTAGCCCGGTCGCACGATCTCGGCCCGCTCGAGCCCCTCGATGCTCCTGACGAACGCCTCCTGCACTTCGGCGGGCAAGGAGGTCGAAATGCCGTTGGGGTAGACCAGCGGATCGTCGAGACCTTCGGGCTCGAGGAATATCTGGTGCGAATCGCGATCGGCAAAGCGCCGCACCTTGTCCTCGATCGACGGACAGTAGCGCGGGCCCCTGCCCTCGATTGCACCAGCGAACAACGGCGAGCGGCCGAAGTTCGCGGCGATGATCTCGTGGGTCCGCGCATTCGTCCGCGTTACGGCGCACCGCAACTGCGGCGGCTGGGATCCGCCGTCGAGCGCGGACATAGTCCACGGCTCCGGATCGCTTGGCTGCTCCTCGAGCCGCGCCCAGTCGATCGTCGTCCCATCGAAGCGCGGCGGTGTCCCGGTTTTCAGCCGGCCCTGGCCGAGGCCGACCTGGCGGATCTGCTGCGCGAGCGCGAGTGACGCGCGCTCACCGCGGCGCCCTCCGGCGATCACCGCCTCGCCGATGAACATCCGCGCGTCGAGGAACGTCCCCGTCGCGATCACCACCGACCGGCAGGGAAGCAGGCCCGCGCTCGTTTCGACGCCCGTGACCCTGCCGCCACGCAGCATCAGCCGCTGTGCTTCGGCGATGACGATCTCGACGCCGCTTTCGCAAAGCAGTTCAGCGATCGCCGCGCGGTAGAGGTTGCGGTCGGCCTGCACGCGCGGGCCCCACACCGCTGGGCCCTTGCTGCGGTTGAGCATGCGGCGGTGGATCGCGGCTCGGTCGGCGGCCCGCGCCATGAGGCCGTCGAACACGTCGAGCTCTCGGACGAGATGGCCCTTCCCGACGCCCCCGATCGAGGGGTTGCACGACATCTGGCCCGCGTCCTCGGCTCTGAAAGTAAGCACGGCCACGCGCGCACCGCGCCGAGCGGCGGCGGCCGCCGCCTCGCATCCGGCGTGGCCGGCGCCGATCACCACAACATCGTGCATGCGCAGGGCCTTACATGATCAATGTTTCACGTGGAACAGGCGCACAGCGCGGCTGGTCACTTGCCCAGGCAGAAGCGCGAGAACAAGGCGTCGAGCACATCCTCGATCCCGGCGCGCCCAGTGAGCCGATCGAATGCGGCCCGCGCCACCCGCAGGTGCTCAGCCAGCAGCACCAGGTCGGACGCCTCTCGCGCCAGGGCCAGACCATCGGCGGCTTCTCCAATGTGCAGCGCCTGACGGCGATTCAGCGAGATCGCATCCTCGGACGGAAGCAGGCCGCGGACGCAATCTTCGACCCTGCGCAGCAGTTCGTTGACGCCTTCGCCGGTGACGGAGGACACCAGCAGCGCGCCTTCGGGCGCCGGCAGGCGGTCCGCAAGATCCGACTTCGGATAAACTTCGATGACACGCGGATGCGGCGGCGCGTCGTCCTGCTCTCCCAACCAGACGAGCACGTCGGCAGCCTCGATGAGGCTCGCAGCGCGCGCGATCCCGATCGCTTCCACCCCATCGGCGGAGTCGCGAAGGCCCGCAGTATCGGTCAATAGGATCGGGACTCCACCGAGCGACAGCGGCACTTCGATATGGTCGCGAGTGGTTCCGGGGACGGCCGTTACGATCGCCCGCTCTTCCCCGACTATCGCATTGAGAAGGCTGGATTTTCCGGCGTTCGGCGGGCCGGCGACCACGACTCGCACGCCGTCATTGAGCCGCTCCGTCCGTGGACGGCTGAGCCATGACCGGAGCTCGTCCGCGAGAGCGCCGCAGGCGCGCTGGAGCGACGGATCGACCAGCTCGTCCGACTCGTCGTAATCGATCGCCCGCTCGGCTTCGGCGGACAGTCCGAGCAGCCGCTGCTGCCAGTCGGAAACCTGCTTCCGGAGCCCGCCCCCGGCGAGCGCCAGCGCCGCCTTGCGCTGCGTTTCCGTCTCCGCCTCGAGGAGGTCGGCGAGGCCCTCGGCTTCGGTAAGGTCGATCCGCCCGTTCTCGAATGCGCGCCGGGTGAACTCCCCCGGCTGGGCTGGCCGCAGCTGCTCGAATGACGTCAAGACGTCGAGTACGGCATCTACTACCGCGCGACCTCCATGACATTGAAATTCCACGACATCCTCACCGGTCGAGCTTGCCGGCGAATCGAATCGCAGCACCAGCGCCTGGTCGAGCGGCTGCCCCGAACGCGGATGCCGCAGCTCGCGGACGGCCGCGGTTCGGGCTTCGGGTAGCGTACCGGCGATCTCCGTACCGGCCTGGTGCGCGCGCGGGCCGCTGACACGGATCACCGACACCGCCGCCGGCGGACGCCCGCTCGACAGCGCGAAGATCGTGTCCATCGACCTCAGCTGAACAAAGGCGCGATGACCGGCGCGACATGGCCCGCGCCTTCGTAGATCATCTTCAGCGCCACCCACAGAATCACCAGCAGTCCGATCCAGGCGATCCATGCATAGCGCTCAATGTAGCGGGCGATGAAGTTCGCAGCGATGCCCATCAGGAGAACGGAAAGGAACAGGCCGAAGACCAGGACCCACGGGTGGTCGCGTGCAGCGCCCGCGACCGCGAGCACATTGTCGAGGCTCATACTGACGTCCGCAAGCGCTACGCCCCAGGCGGCGCTGGCGAAGGTCTTCGGCGGTTTGAGGCCGGAATGCTCGTCGCCCGCGACCTCGTCCGAACCCGCGCTTTCGCCCTTGTGGCGGATCTCGCGGTACATCTTCCACGCGACCCACAGCAGCAAGATTCCGCCGGCGAGGACGAGGCCGACGACCTGGAGCAACTGGCTGACCAAGAGGGCGAAGGCGATTCGCAGCACCAAAGCCGCGAGCACGCCGATCAGGATTACTTTCTTCCGTTGTTGCGCCGGAAGGCCGGCGGCAAGCGCTCCGACGACGATCGCATTGTCGCCGGCGAGCACGATGTCGATGAAGAGGATCTGAAAGAACGCGGCGACTGCCGAGGCGGTGATCAGGCTCGCGTCCATTTCTCGCTGCCTAGCCGAGTCCCAGCACTTGCCTCAACCCCAGCACGTGTTCGCCGCCGATCCAGCCCTCGTAGATCATGCTGCAAGCGACCCACAGAACGACGATTAGGCCGACGTAGTTGATCCAGCTGTACCGTTCGATCAGCCGCGCGACGTAATTCGCGGCGAAACCCATGAAAAGGACCGAGAAAGTCAGTCCAATGAACAGGAGTGCCGGGTTCTCGCGAGCGATCGAGGCCACCAGCAGCACATTATCGAGGCTCATGCTGAGGTCGGCGATCGTGATTGCAATCGCTGCCTGAAGCAAAGTCGTGCTCGCCGGCGGGCCCTCGACCGCCGGCGTGGCAGGATCGTCCGCAACGACTGGCTTCGCGCGCGGGTGGAGCTCCCGCCACATGTTGTAGGCGACCCATAGCAACAGCAGCCCGCCGGCGAAGACCAACCCGGTAACCCTCAGCAATTGCGTCGCGAGCAGCGCGAAGGCGATCAGGAAGACGAGCGCCATGCCGACGCCGAACATCAGCACCTTGCGCCGCTCGCGGGCCGGCAAGCCGGACGCGAGCGAGCCCATGATCACGACATTGTCGCCGGCCATGGTGAGGTCGCCAATGACGATCTGGACGAGTTTGGCGAGGCCGGCGGCGGTGAAGATCGCCCCGAAATCGAAGCCCTCCAGCACGCCGCCGCCGCCGCCGCCTTACTGGTTCATCGACGCGAAGAAGTCCTCGTTCGACTTGGCGTCTTTCATCTTGTCGAGCAGGAACTGCATCGCATCGACGGTGCCCATCTGCATCAGGATCCGGCGGAGCACCCACATCTTGGTGAGCGTGCCCTGCTCGACCAGAAGCTCTTCCTTGCGGGTGCCGGACTTGCCGACGTCGAGCGAGGGGAAGATGCGCTTGTCGGCGACCTTGCGGTCGAGCACGATTTCCGAGTTGCCGGTGCCCTTGAATTCCTCGAAGATGACCTCGTCCATCTTCGATCCCGTGTCGATCAGCGCGGTCGCGATGATCGAGAGCGAACCGCCCTCCTCGATGTTGCGTGCTGCGCCGAAGAAGCGCTTCGGCCGCTGCAGCGCATTGGCGTCGACGCCGCCCGTCAGGACCTTGCCCGAGCTCGGCACCACCGTGTTGTACGCGCGGCCGAGCCTGGTGATGGAGTCGAGGAGGATGACGACGTCTTTCTTGTGCTCCACCAGGCGCTTTGCCTTTTCGATGACCATCTCGGCGACCTGGACATGGCGGCTTGCGGGCTCGTCGAAGGTCGAGGAGATGACCTCGCCGTGGACCGAGCGCTGCATGTCGGTGACTTCCTCGGGCCGCTCATCGATCAGCAGGACGATCAGGATCACCTCGGGATTGTTGTCCGTGATCGCGCGCGCGATGTTCTGGAGAAGAACGGTCTTGCCGGTCCGCGGCGGCGCCACGATCAGCGCGCGCTGACCCTTGCCGAGCGGCGAGACGATGTCGATCACGCGCGCCGACTTGTCCTTGATCGTCGGGTCGAGCGTGTCGAGCTTGAGCTTCTCGTCCGGGTAGAGCGGCGTCAGGTTATCGAAATTGACGCGGTGGCGGACCTGCTCGGGATCGTCGAAGTTGATCGTGGTCACGCGGGTCAGCGCGAAATAGCGCTCGCCCTCCTTGGGGCCGCGGATCTCGCCTTCGACCGTATCGCCGGTGCGAAGCCCGAAGCGCCGGACGATCGACGGCGCGACGTAGATGTCGTCGGGACCGGCGAGATAATTGGCCTCGGGAGACCGCAGGAAGCCGAAGCCGTCGTTCAGCACCTCGATCGTCCCCGATCCCATGATCTCGACGCCGTTCTCGGCCTGGACCTTGAGTATCGAGAACATCAGGTCCTGCTTGCGCATCGTCGATGCGCCTTCGATACCTGCTTCCTCAGCCATTGCGACGAGTTCGGCTGGCGTCTTTTTCTTCAATTCTTTCAAATGCATAGTTCGGTCTTTTCTTGGGGAGTTGTGCTCGAGCTCGTCAGGTCTGGTTTAAGCCGAGGGCGGCAGGACGCCGCGTTGGGAGGAGGGCACCAGCGGAAAGAAGACTGGCCGGAGCCGCTCGCGATTCGGAGGTATGTCTCGCCGCCGCGACTGTCAATCAGCCGTGAGCTGCGGCGCGGCGAACCGACTAGAAGGGACGGACGATTACCAGCACGACGATGATCGCGGTGGCGATGCCCGGGATTTCGTTGATCAGCCGGACCGCCTTGTTCGACAGCGGCCGTTCGCCCCGCGCAAGCTTCCTTCCGTAATAGCCAAGCCAGCCCTGGTAGCCGGTAAGCAGGATCACGAGGGCGAACTTGGCCATGAACCAGCCCTGGTGCCAGGCGTCGATGTTGAAGGCGAGCATCAGCCCGAGAATCCACACGACGATCATCGCCGGCGTGAGGATGATCGATCGGACCCGGGATTCGCGCTCGATCCACGCGCGGTCCTCGGGCGAGCCGGCCGGAGTCTCGTGATGGTAGACGTAGAAGCGCGGGAGCAGGAACAGGCCGGCGAGCCAGAAAATGACGAAGGTGACGTGGGCGGCCTTCACCCAAAGGTAGGAGGCGCCAAGAAAGCCCGTCAGATCGCTCACCGTCCCCCCTTCACCTGCCGAATTAGCTGGCCGACATGCTCGACGGGCGTGCTCTGAAGGATGCCGTGCCCGAGATTGAAGATGTGCGGGCGTCCGCCGAACGCGTCAAGGACGCGCCTGACCGAATCCGCTTGGGCTTTGCCGCCGGCGAGCAGCGCGAGCGGGTCGAGATTGCCCTGGACGGGCAGATCTTCGGGCAGCTCCTGGGCCGCCCAGAGCGGATCGACGGTCTCGTCGAGGCCGATCGCCGTAATTCCGGTCTCGCGGGCGTACGCCGCGAGCTTGCCTCCGGCGCCCTTGGGAAAACCGATCACCGGTATGTCCGGATGGCGGTCGCCGAGCGCTGCGACGATCCGCGCCGTCGGCCCGATCACCCATTGCTCGAACTGCGCGGGCGAAAGCGAGCCGGCCCAGCTGTCGAACAGCTGCACCGCCTCCACCCCGGCCAGGATCTGGCCTGAAAGATAATCGATCGTGACCTGCTCGATGCGCTCGACGATCGCCGCAAAGCGCCTGGGGTCGGCATAGGCCAGCCGCCGGGTCTCGCCCTGGTCTCGGCTACCGTGACCGGCGACCATATAGGTCGCGACGGTCCACGGACTCCCCGCGAAGCCGATCAGAGTCTTGTCGGGGGACAGCCGCGCACGCACCTTGCGCACCGTTTCGTAGATCGGATCGAGGCGCGCCGGGGTATCGGTAAGATCGTCGAGCGCGCTGTCGGCGAGCGTGGGCATCAATTGAGGCCCTTCGCCGGTGACGAAGGTCAGGTTCTGCCCCATCGCGAACGGTACGATGAGGATGTCGGAAAAGAGGATCGCTGCGTCCAGGTCGGGGAAGCGTTCGACCGGCTGGAGCGTGATGTCCGCCGCCGCTTCGGGATCGTAGACGAGGTTGAGGAAGCTCCCCTTCTCCTGCCGGAGCGCGCGATATTCGGGAAGGTAGCGCCCCGCCTGCCGCATCATCCACATCGGCGGCGGATCGCGCCGCTCACCGCCGAGCACGGCCAGCAGTGCCTTCTCAGCACGCGCGCTTGGAAGTTCGGCAGGCACGAAAGCCACCCTTCTTCTCTCCTTTTTATATTTATAGAAGAAGATTGATGATGTGATTGGTCGGGGGACAGCGGGGTTTAGGCGCGGCTCCCGGAATTGCCAACAGCCGCCGCTTCGCGCCGTTCCCTTGCAATGCACGAGTCGCAACGATTCGCACCCGTGACTCACAAGCTGGGGATTGAATCCGCCCCCGGGGATGAATCCGGCAAAGGCCGAGCCGGGGTGCCCCGAAATCGCCAGTTGAGACCGTCCCCAGCGTCGGGCTACGGTTGATTCGCCCCTTTTCCACAAGGTTGTTCGCTTGACCCTGATCCTCGCCTCCACGAGCGCGATCCGACGGCAGATGCTCGATGTCGCGGGCGTCGAGTACGATTCCGTCAAGCCCGCGGTCGACGAGGAAGAGCTCAAGCTGGGCCTCGACGACCCGGTAGAAATCGCTTCGAGGCTCGCCGCGGCGAAGGCGCAAAGCATCCCGGGCGACTGGGTGATCGGGAGCGACAGCGTGGTCGCTTCCGCCGGCCGTCTGTTCAGCAAGCCGCGCGACCGCGACGAAGCCGCCGAGCACCTTCGATTTTTCTCGGGCAAGGCGATGGAGCTGACCAGCGCGGTCGCCCTCGCCCGCGGCGGAATGCTCGACTGGTCGCATGCCGAAACCGCGATGCTTCGCGTCCGTCCGCTGTCGGAAACCTTCATTGACGCATATCTCGATGCCGAATGGCCCGAGGTCGGCTACACTGTCGGCGTGTTCCGGCTGGAGGGCCGAGGGGTGCAGCTGTTCGACTCCATCGAGGGCGACCATTTCACGATTCTCGGCATGCCGCTGATCCCGCTTCTGCGGGCGCTGCGCGAACGGGGGCTGATGCCCGCATGATCAGGATCGCGCTCACCGGCTCCATCGGCATGGGCAAGTCCACCGTCGCCGGGATGTTCGCCGCCGCCGGCGTGCCGGTGTTCGATGCCGACGCGGTCGTGCGCCAGCTCCAGGGCCCCGGCGGCGCGCTTGTCGACCGGATCGGCGAGATCTTCCCCGGCACTGTCCGATGTGGAACGCTCGACCGCGATTGCCTTGCGCAAATCGTGCTCGGCGACCCGGCAAAGCTCGCCGCGCTCGAGGCCGTGGTCCACCCCGCGGTGCGCGACTGGCGCCAGGCATTCATCGACAAGAACTCCGCCGCGCCGGCGCTGGTGTTCGAAATTCCGCTGTTGTTCGAAACCGGCGGCGAGAAGGAGTTCGACAAGGTCGTGGTCGTGTCCGCGCCGCCGGAGGTCCAGCGCGCGCGGGTGCTTCAGCGGCGTGGAATGACGCCGGCGAAGCTCGATTCGATTCTCACGCGCCAGGTTTCCGACGAGGAGAAGCGGCGCCGCGCGGATTTCGTCATCGATACGGGCACCGACCTATCCACAACTGAAGCCCAGGTGCGCGACATTCTCGCTTGCCTGAGGCTGCCTGGAGCGTAGATTCGCCGCCGTGCGGGAAATCGTCTTCGATACCGAAACCACCGGCCTCAACCCCGCGGGCGGCGACCGCATGGTGGAGATCGGCTGCGTCGAAATCTACAACCGCGTCGAGACGGGGCGCCACTTCCACGCCTATTTCAATCCCGGCCGCGACATGCCGAGCGAGGCAGAAGCCGTCCACGGCCTCACGACCGTCTTCCTCTCCGACAAGCCCCATTTCTCCGAAAAGGCCGAGGAGCTCATCGACTTCATCGAGGATTCGCCGCTCGTCGCGCACAATGCGAGCTTCGACTTCGGATTCCTCAACCACGAGCTCGAGCTTTGCGGCAGGCGGGGCGTGTGCATGAGCCGGATGGTCGACACGCTGACGCTCGCCCGGTCGAAGCATCCGGGCGCGAAGCACAGCCTCGACGCCTTGTGCATGCGCTTCGGCATCGACCGCAGCCAGCGCATCAAGCACGGCGCGCTGCTCGACGCCCAGCTGCTTGCGCAGGTCTATGTCGAACTCACCGGCGGTCGCCAGATCGGGCTCGGCCTCGTCGGCGACACCGGCTCGGTGACTGTGCGGCAATCGAGCGGGCCGGTGACGATCCGCGAACCGCGTCCGCCGCGGCCGCACGCGGCGGCGCAAGAGGAACTCGAACGCCATCGCGCGTTTATTGCTCAACTCGTCAATCCGCTCTGGGCGCGCTTCGCCTGAGCCGGTTGACGGCTGGTTGGGGCGGCTCCTAAGCGGCCGCCGACGACAAGGAGCAGTCTAGTGGACGTTCGCGTCGCAGGTCATCAGGTCGATCCCGGGGAATCGGTGCGCGAATATGCGCAGCAGCGGATATCCGAGATCACGCAGAAATATTTCGCGCGCGCAGTCGGGGCGAACGTCACCTTCGGGCGCGGCGCGGACAACGGCTACAGCTGCGACATCGTCGCCCCCGTGATGCAGGGCATCGTCCTCAAGGCGTCGCACAGCGCGCGCGAGCCGCAGATGGCGTTCAACGGCGCCGCGGACCGGATCGAAAAGCAGCTGCGCCGCTACATGCGCCGGCTCAAGGATCACAACCCGGGCGAAGGCGAAGCCCAGGACTATGTCGAGAATGCCGGTTACAAGATTCTCGATTCTTCACAGCCGGCGAACGACGGCGAACCGGCCTTTCCGGCGGTCGTCGCCGAAACCCGCGTCGACATTCCCGAATCGAGCGTCTCCGATGCCGTCATGCTGATGGACTTGCGCAACACCAACGCGCTGATGTTCAAGAATAGCGGGACCGGCGAGTTCAACATGATCTATCGCCGCGAGGACGGAAACATCGGCTGGGTCGAGCCGCAACAGGCGTAAACCCCTCTTTCCATCACTAAGCCGCGGTGCCACAGCGGCGCGGTTCATGAGTAAGGCTATGCATCTGCTGGATTTCCTCGATTTCGACGCAATCAAGACGAGCCTTCCGGGCGGAAGCAAGAAGGCGCTGCTGCAGCAGCTCGCCAGCCTTGCGGCGCAGCGGCTCGACCTCGATGCGGCGGCGATTCTCGCCAGCGTCTCGGAGCGCGAGCAGCTCGGCTCGACCGGCTTCGGCCACGGGGTCGCGATTCCTCACGGCAAGGTCGAGGGCGTGAAGCAGATCTATTGCCTGTTCGCGCGTCTCGCCGAGCCGCTCGACTACAAGGCGATCGACGCGCGTCCCGTCGATCTCGTCTTCCTGCTTCTTTCGCCGCCCGATGCCGGCGCCGACCATCTCAAGGCGCTCGCCGCGATCAGTCGCGTCACGCGCCACGCAGCGACGTTGGAGAAGATGCGCGGCGCGCGAAGCCGCGACGCGCTCGCCGCCGTGCTGATGGGCGCGGACGAGCGGGACGCCGCCTGAGCGAGCGCCTCCCCGCGGGGCTCGAAGTCGCGGGCATCCTTCGCCGCGCCGCCGCTTCCGGCGATTTCGCCACGATTCTCAAGAAAGGTGATCCGGACCGCGGCTCGCTGCTGATCCTCGTCTCCAGCCGCGGGCGCCATGTCGCCTGCCTGGAGCGAATGCTCGCGGCCGACGGAAGCTATCGCTGGCAGCCGGTCGGGCCGGCCGATTCGGCAAGTTCCGGCGATATCGCGGACTTCCTCGCGCGCCGCGCACGCTTCGACGAGGATT
>Ga0068852_100000303_pt1 | contig 33151 bp, 37 predicted proteins | sample KBSCornC22_FD_66594 | JGI IMG/M metagenome (GOLD analysis project Ga0068852, IMG submission 66594) | Corn rhizosphere microbial communities from Kellogg Biological Station, Michigan, USA - KBS Corn C2-2 | ecosystem: Host-associated > Plants > Roots > Rhizosphere > Soil ... | reverse complement strand
GGTCACCCAGGGCCTGCTCGACGAATTCGGCGAGAAGCGTGTGATCGACACGCCGATTACCGAATATGGCTTTGCGGGCGTCGGCACCGGCGCGGCGATGGCGGGCCTGCGGCCGGTGGTCGAGTTCATGACCTTCAACTTTGCGATGCAGGCGATCGATCACATCATCAATTCGGCCGCGAAGACCAATTATATGTCGGGCGGCCAAATGCGCTGTCCGATCGTGTTCCGTGGACCCAATGGCGCCGCCGCGCGTGTCGCCGCGCAGCACAGCCAGAATTATGCTCCCTGGTATGCCGCGGTCCCTGGCCTGATCGTGATCGCGCCTTATTCGGCAGCCGATGCCAAGGGCCTCTTGAAGGCGGCGATCCGATCGAACGATCCGGTCGTCTTCCTCGAGAACGAACTGCTCTACGGCCAGTCGTTCGACGTGCCCAAGCTCGACGATTATGTCCTGCCGATCGGCAAGGCGCGCGTCGCCAAGCCGGGCAAGGACGTGACCTTGGTCAGCTACACGATCGGCGTCGGCGTTGCGCTCGAAGCCGCCAAGCTGCTTGCCGAAGAAGGCATCGATGCTGAGGTGATCGACCTGCGCACGCTCCGCCCGCTCGACAAGGGCACGGTGCTCGCGAGCCTCAAGAAGACCAACCGCCTGGTCGTGGTCGAGGAAGGCTGGCCGACCTGTTCGATCGCGTCGGAAATCGCCGCGATCGCGATGGAGGACGGCTTCGATGATCTCGATGCGCCGGTGCTGCGCGTCACCAACGTCGACGTGCCGCTGCCTTATGCCGCGAACCTCGAGAAGCTGGCTTTGGTCACAGCAGACCAGGTCGTCGCGGCCGCCAGGAAGGTCTGCTACCGCTGAGCGATCAATCCTCCCCCGGAGGGGGAGGGGGGCGCAGTGCGTCGCCATGCCGGGGGCATGGCGAAAGCGCGAAGCCGGCTGCGAAGCAGCCGAAGGCGCCGAAGGCAGTGGTGGAGGAGTATTCCGTGGGAAGCACCCGTCCGTCACGCTGCGCGTGCCACCTCCCCTTGCAGGGGAGGATTTTATGACCGTCCCGCTTGAACTCGCCGATCCCGAACGCGCGCTGGCGGTCGCTTATGCGCCGGCGCATCGCCGGCCCGCTCTCGCCACCCTCTTCGCGTTGGACGAAAGGTTTGGCCAAGTGGTGGCTTCGACCGCCGAGCCGATGATCGGGATGATGCGCCTCGCCTGGTGGCGCGAGGCGCTGGAGAAGCTTGATCACGACCCTGCTCCGGCCGAGCCTTTGCTCGGGCTGATTTCCGAACGGATCCTGCCGCACGGCGTCTCGGGCACGCAGCTCGCGGCGATCGAACATGGCTGGTCGGCGCTGATCGACGGGGAGCCGGACGAGGAGGCGATCGCACGCCACGGCCGCGAGCGCGGCGGTAATCTGTTCTCGGCTGCGGCGGCGTTGCTCGGAGCCGAGGATCCGCGGCTGACAACGGCTGGAGAGATATGGGCCTTGGTCGATCTCGGCCTGCGCCATTCCCAACTGCGCGTTCGCGACACGGCGCGCGCCCAGGCCAGGTCCTTGATTGCGACGATGCCACCGGGCGGGTGGCCGGCCTCTGCCCGCGCGCTCGCGGCGCTCTATGTCCTTGCAAGACGCGATGCGGAGCGTGGAGAAAGGCGCCAGGGCAGCCCCGGACGATTGATGCGCATGCTGGCGCTTCGCCTGTTCGGACGATAGCCTGCGTACAAACGGGGCAGGGGAGAATCCTATGTGGCGCTATTGGGTCGGAGCGGCGGCGGCCTTGCTGTTGGTGGCGGGCGGTGTCTTCTATTGGCGCAGCACCGCGAGCGCGAAGCACCAGCTTCCCTCCGCGCCTACCGCGGCGGAGGCGAGTTCGAATGACAGCGCCGATGCCGACACACCGCCCGCACCGCCCGAAGCGAGCGAGAAGACGCGCGAGGAGAAGCGTTTCTCGCGCGCCGATCATGACAAGAACGGCATCATCAGCCGCGACGAATTCCTCGCCGCGCGACGCCGCAACTTCGCCAAGCTCGACGTCAACAATGACGGCAAATTGAGCTTCGACGAATATGCCGCCAAGGCCGAGGACAAATTCGCACACGCCGACGCCGATCATTCGGGCGGGCTCAATCCGACCGAATTCGCCACTACCAAGGTCGCGCGCAAGGCCAAGGCGAGCTGCTCGTGCGAACAATCCGACAAGGGGAAGAATGAGGATGGCGACTGACGCTCTTGCCGTCATTCCCGGCGACCTGACCGATCCGCGCATTGTCGCCTTGCTCGAATATCATGTCACGACGGCGCTGGCGCAAAGCCCGCGCGAAAGCTGCCATGCCTTCGACGTATCCGGCCTGCAGCGGCCGGAGGTGAGCTTCTGGGCGATCTGGGACGGTGACGAGGTGCTCGGCGTCGGCGCGCTGATGGACCTGGGCGGCGGCCATGGCGAGGTGAAGTCGATGCACACGGCGCGCGAGGCGCGGCGGCGGGGTGTCGCCAGCGCGATGGTGCGTCATGTCATCGCCACCGCGCGCGCCCGCGGCTTCCGCCGGCTCAGCCTCGAAACCGGGGCGATGGACTATTTCGCGCCGGCGCGCGCGCTCTACGCTCGGCACGGTTTCGTCGAATGTCCGCCGTTCGAGGGGTATCGGCCAGATCCGAACAGCGTCTTTCTGACGCTCGATCTTGCAGCGGATCGCACAGCCTCTACATGAGTTCCAACCGCCGGCCGCGCCGCGGCTGAGCCAGCGTCTCCCACGGGCGCCAACAATCGGAAGTTTCGTGACGGTTCCAGGAAAAGAATTGCTGTTCCTCGCGCTCGGCGGGTCGGGCGAGATTGGTATGAACGTCAATCTCTATGGCTGCGACGGCAAATGGGTGATGGTCGACCTTGGCCTCACCTTCGCCGATCCGGCCTATCCCGGCATCGACCTGGTCCTGCCTGACTTGGATTTCATCGAGCAGCAGCGCGACAATCTGCTCGGCATCGTGCTCACGCACGGCCATGAAGACCATATCGGCGCCATCCCCTATCTTGCCGCCGACCTCGGCGTGCCGCTGTTCGCGACGCCGTTCACTGCCGGACTGATCAAGGGCAAGCTGGACGAGGAAGGCCTGTCCGAGCAGGTCGAACTCAATATCGTCGAACGCGAGGGCAATTTCGCGCTCGGCCCGTTCGGCTTCACTTATGTGCCGCTTGCCCATTCGATCCCCGAAGGCAATGCGCTGCTGATCGAGACGCCCTACGGCAACATCTTCCACACCGGCGACTGGAAGCTGGACGATGAGCCCTTGCTCGGCACGCCTTCGACCGCGGCGGAGCTGACCGAGATCGGCGACAAGGGCGTGCTCGCGCTCGTGTGCGATTCGACCAACGTGTTCAATGACAGCGCCTCGGGGTCCGAAGCCGCGGTGCGCGAAGGCCTTGATGGCGTGATCAAGCCGCTCACCGGCCGCGTGGTGGTGACGACCTTCGCCTCCAACGCTGCCCGGCTGCAGACGTTGGGCGAGGTGGCGCAGGATTGCGGGCGCAAATTGTGCGTCGCGGGCCGCTCGCTCGATCGCATCGTGCGCGTCGCCAAGAGCGTCGGCTATCTCCAGGATTTTCCGCCGCTGGTCGATTTCGACGAGGCGATGCGCCTGCCGCCGCGCGACGTGATGATCATCGCCACCGGCGGCCAGGGTGAGCCGCGCGCGGCGCTGTCGCGCATCGCCTTCGACAGCCATCCGATCAAGCTGAGCGAGGGCGACACGGTCGTCTTCTCGTCCAAGCAAATTCCGGGCAACGAAACCGCGATCGGCCGCATCCAGAATATGCTCGCCAGCAAGGGCGTGGTGATGGTGACGGATCGCCAGGCGCATGTCCATGTCTCGGGCCATCCGGGCCGGCCCGAGCTCGAGCTCATGTACAAATGGATCCGGCCCGAGATCATCCTGCCGGTCCATGGCGAGATGCGCCATATGGCCGAGCAGGAGCGCTTTGCGCGCAGCCAGGGTGTGCCCAGGGGCATTGTCCAGGCCAATGGTGATTTGATCCGGCTCGCACCCGATGGGCCGATCAAGATCGGCACCGAGCGGGCGGGCCGGCTGATCCTCGATGGCGACGTGATCCTCCCCGCTGACGGCGCGACCATGAACGAACGCCGCAAGATCTCGATGAACGGCGTGATCGCGGTCACGGTGGCGCTGGATCAGGGCGGACGCCTGCGGGGCGAGCCGGCAATCTCGTTGCTCGGCGTGCCCGTGGAGGAAGACAAAGAGGATTTCATCGAGGAGGCCTGCCAGGCTGCGGCCGAGGTCGTGGATGGCGGCAAGCGCGACGAAGCCGCTTTGCGCGAAGCGATCCGGCTGGGTGTGCGCCGGACCGCGACCAGCTGGACCGGCAAGAAGCCGGTGGTCGAGGTCTCGGTCATCCGGATCTGACGCCGGGATGCGCTGGACCTCGATCCTCGCCATCTACACGCTCTTCTGGGCGATGAGCTTCTTCTTCGTCCTGCCGTTCCGGCTGAAGTCAGAAGGCCAGGACGAATATGTTCCCGGCCAGGCACCGAGCGCGCCGCCGCGCTTCAGCTTCGCGCGTACGGCCAAGTGGACCACTCTCGTCGCGGCGGTGCTGTTCGGCCTCTATTATGCCAATTACGTCTATCAATGGGTGCCCGTCGACACGTTCAATTTCGTGCCGGATCGGGTGATCGAGGGGAAATAGGCCCAGCGCTGTCGGGCGGGGCCGCGCCCCGGCCCGGATGTCATCGCGTTTCCGGCTGCGCCGGCTCGCGATGACGATCCACCGAAAGATATCGCGGATCGCTTATTTCCGCAGCCGCTCGATCGCCTGGGCCAGCGCCACATAGAGCTTGCCCGCATCGGACGAGAGCATCGTCGTCGCGATCGGCGTGCCGTCGCGCGTCGCCATCACGCGGCGGAGCAGGGCTTCGAAATCGTGGATGTAGCGATTGACCTGCTCGCGGAACTCGCCGTCCTCGTTGTAACGCTGCACGATCGCCTGGGCGTCCTGGCGGTCGAGCAATTTGACCGCGCGGCGCGTGAAGATGCTGCGGTCGCCGCGCAAATAGGCCTTCCACTCTTCGTCGGTGACTTCGTTCGAGAAGATCTTGGCGACATCGATCGCGGTCGAATTGAGCGCTTCGATCAGCAGGCCCACCGTGCGCGCGAAATTCTGTTCGTCATGCGCTTCGGTGTCGCTGCGGTTGGCCTCGATCCGCGCCTCGATCGCGGTCGCGGTCTCGGCGATAGCGAGCAATTGCCGATTGAGCCGTTCGCTGGCGAGATGCGCGGCCTCCACGGCTTGCTCGGTTGCAACGCCGACCGCGGCGATCTCTTCCTTGCCTACGTCGGCGAGCGCGCCGCTCATCGCGCGCGCGGCGCTCTCACTCATGCGCTGCGCGACGCGCGGGATGGCGGCGGTCAATGTATCGCGCGCCTCGTCCGCGGCCTTTGCGGCGATCTCGCGGACCTGATTAAGCGCATCGACCAGATGGCCCGACGCACCTTCGCTGAGCGAATGGACCTCGGCATCCGCTTTGGCGAGCAATTGATCGAGCGTGCGCGTCTGTTCGATCAGGGCGGCGAGGCGGCCGTCGGCCAGCTCGCCGACCTGGCCCAGCGTTATACGCTGGCGTTCGAGCAACGCTTCTGCTTCCGCCAGCCGTTGGCTGACGCTTTCGGCGGCTTCGCTCAACCCTTCGGTGCGTGCGCCGGCGGTCGCGATCGCCTGCAGGCTCTGCTCCGCATGCAGGCGGATGCGTGCGAGGGCGGCGGGGATGGTGTCGGAGATGGTGGCGCTGCTTGCCTCGGCCTGCTCGCGCAATTGCTGGATGCGGCCGAGCAAGGTCTCGGCGCTCTGGCTGCTGCTGCCGAGCGTGCGGCCGACGACCTCGGCATGGTTGGACAGCGCGACGATATGCTCGGCCAGGTCGGCGGTATGTTCGGCACCCTTGTCGCCCAACTCCGCGAACTTGGCCTCGACCGCGGCGATCGCAGCGTCGAGCTGGGTGAGCAGCCCGCGCGCCGCCAGTTCCTGCCCGCGCAGGCCCGCGCCGATCCCTTCGACGCGCGTCACCAGATCATCGAGCCGCGCGGAGATGGCGCGCACCGCATCCTCGCTCACCTTGGTGACCGACGCCTGGCCCTGTTCGACCATCGCGTTGAGTGCGGCGCTCTGGCTGGCGATCACCTGGCGCGCGTCGTTGAGGCTTTCGGCCGCCGCTTCGAGCGCAGCATCGATCGCGCGGCCCATCGATCCGGCCGCATCCTCGATCCGTTTGTCGGCCGCGGCAGCGCTGGCCTCGATCCGGTCGATCTGCCCCGCCAGCCGCGCCGCGGCGCCGCCGGTCGACTCATTCGCGGCCTTGGCATGGAGGTCGAGCGACTGGAGCAATTCGTTGAGGGCCCGGGTACGGGCATCGGCCTCCGCGCCGCCTTCGCGCAAGCCTTCGGACAGCCGCCGCGCCACGCTTTCGGCATTGGGCAATTCGGTCAGGAGCACACTCAGATCCTCGCGCGCAACGGCGGTCGCACCGTTGAGCGTCGCGACGGTGCGCTCGACCGAGGCCGCCTGTTCGCTGAGCTCGGCCGCCGCGCGTGTGATCCGGTCGCCGGCTTCGCCGCCCAGCGCCTGCAGACCGGCGGCCTGTGCGTCGAGCGCGGCGCGCGCCTCACCGATTTGCCGATTGAGCAAGGCGAGCGTGCCCGCGAGCGCGGCCGTGTCGGTACGCAGCCGGCGCGAGGCGCGCGAATAGGCGCTCGCTTCCATGCGTCCGGTGCGCAGCAGGAGCATGAACAAGACGCTCAGCAGCGACAGTGGCGCACAGGCGAGGCCGATCCAGGCGGCGAGCGTCAGAGGCGGCAGCAGATGCGCCGGGCTCGCCTGGAACAAGGTGATGCCGAGCGCGACGATCCACCCCAGGCCGAGCAAGGCGAGCAAGGCGCCGGCGACCAGTCCCGGCCAGCGGCGCGGCGCGGGCGCATCCCAGCCCGCCTCGAACTCGGGCGCCGCCTCGACCATCTCGACCTCGGGTTCCTGCTCGGCCCAACCCACTTTCGATGTCCCCCGATTCATGGAGGGACTCTATCAGTTTGGCGCGCCTGCGGAAGCGAAGTCTTACGCCATTCTTCGTTCGCAAGCCGGGATGTGCGGGCGGTTCGGGGCGTGTTCGCGATGGGTCCCGGCATGCCGCGATGCGACGCCGCTTGATTTGCCGCGCGCGGCAGCGGAAAGTCGGCGCCATGGACGGGGAGGGACCGACCGCGCTGATCGGCGCCTATGAGCCCGGACCGGGCCCAGGCGGCCTTCGTTCCTTGTTGCCGCTCGCGGGCATGAGCGTGGTCGAGCATCAGGCGCGGCGCGCGATCGAAGCCGGCGCGGCGCGCGTGCTGCTGCTGATCGACGAGGCGCCGTCCGAATTGTCCGAAGCAATCGCACGGCTGCGCCATGACGGGATCCAGGCCGGAATGGCACAGGGCATCGACCAGGTCGCCGACGCCATTCCCCAGGATGAGACGGTGCTGCTGATCGCAGAGGCGTGCCTGCCTGAAGTCGGCCTGTTGCGCGCGATGACGGCGGCGCATGTGCCGGTTCTCGCCACCTTGCCCGATACTGCGGACCATGCGCAGTTCGAGCGGATCGATGCCGATCAGCGCTGGGCCGGCGTCGCCTTGCTCGACGGGCGCCGTGTAGCGGAGACCGCGGCGATGATCGGCGCGTGGGATCCGGTCTCGACCCTGATGCGCCGCGCGGTGCAGGAAGGTGCGGGGCGGATCGATGCCGCCCGGGCTCCGATCCTGACCACCGATGGCGCGGCGCTGGCGGCGGCCGAGCAGACGATCCTGGCGGGCGCGCGCAAGCCGGCCGAGGATCTGATCGGCAAGGTGCTGTTCGCCCCGACCGAGGAGCTTGCCTTGCCGCTGCTGCTCGCGCGCAAGGCGGAGGCCAATGTCGTCGCGGGCATCGGTGCGCTGCTGGGGCTGGCGGGCGGGGCGCTGAGCCTTGCGGGCTGGCCCTGGGTGGCGCTGGTCGGACTGCTGCTCTCCGGCCCCGCCGCTGCCGGCGCCGCACGCCTCGCGCGCATCCGCCAGCGTTCGCGATTGCAGGAGCGGCTATTCGGCCTGGCCCGCTTGTGCGGCGCGGGTCTCGGCGCGGCCGGGCTGGCGCGCCTGCTGGCGGGATCGACCGGCCAATGGGGCTGGTGGCTGACGGGCGGTCTGCTGCTCGTCTCGATGCTCGGTCTGTCCGCCGAGCGGCGCGCGCGCACGATGCCGCCGGCGATCTGGCTGGCGAGCGTCGATACGTTGATCTGGGCGATGCTCCCCTTTGCCATCCTGCGGCATTGGGATTGGGGGCTGGGGGCCGTCACGGCTTATGCCGTGGGCTCCTTCGCGTGGATGTTGTGGACGCGCTATCGGAGTCATCCCGTGCAGCGCTGAATCCCTGGCCCTGACGCCTCGGTCTTGAACCCTTTGCCCGCGGTTACGTTCTCCGTTCGGACAGAGGAGGACTTATGGCCGAAGACATGCCGACCGATGCGATCGCCTTGCTCAAGGCGGATCATCGCAAGGTCGAGGAATTGTTCGAACAATTCGACCAGGCGCGCCGATCGGATCGCAAGGCGCGGATCGTCGAGGAGATCTGCACCGAGCTCAAGATCCATACGATGATCGAGGAAGAGATCTTCTATCCGACGGTGAAGCCGAAGATCGACGCGAGCATCGTCGAGGAAGGCGTGATCGAGCATGACGGCGCCAAGGTGCTGATCAACGATCTGTCCAAGGCCGACCCCAAGGACGATTATTACGACGCCAAGGTCAAGGTGTTGTCCGAAGAGATCAAGCACCATGTCGCAGAGGAGGAGCGCTGGATCACGGGCATGTTCGCCCAGGCGCGCAGGACCGATATCGACATGGAGGCGCTGGGTGCCAAGCTGGCCGCGCGCAAGCAGGAATTGATGGCGCAGGCGAGGAAGAAAGGCGGCCTGCCGGTGGCGAAGCTTGAAGGATTGGAATTGGTGGAAGCCTGAGCCGGAAGGGCGGCGGATCGCTCCGCCGCCTTCCGAAAGCTCCGATTAGAGCGATTTGGAGCCAGACAACCTCGTCTGGCAACTCGAAAATCGCGGTGAATCAATGCTCTAAAGCGCCCACTCCGGTGCAGTCGGAGTGGAGGGCGCTTTAGAGGGCGAGGATCAGACCGACGGCAAGCGCCTGCGCCGCGATCGCGAGCACAAGGCTCGTCGCGTTCTCGAACGTCTTCACTTTCGTGTTCCTTCTGCAAGAACCGCATCTATTGTGCGGTGCAGCGCAGATAGGCCCACCCTCATTTCATCGCCAGTCGAAAACGCTTCGCCGCAGTTGCAAGATTTGCAATCATTCGTCCAGCGGCATGCCGAGATCGGTGAAAGCGACGGCGACCGCCTCGCCACTGGCGAGCACGCTTGGGCAGGTCGGGACCTGAAGGAGCCCGCACAGCCGCTCATGCGATTGGACCGGCCGCCGCGCTGCTTCGGCGATGGAATCCAGCAATATAGCCTCATCGCCCGTCATGCGCGGACAGCAGCAATGCGCGACCCTCAGCGTCGCATTCGCCACGTGCGAGACTTCCGCCATCAAGGCTCGCAGCAGCATGAGCGGACGACGATAAGAGAGGCCGAAGCCGGTGAAGATTGCGTGTGCCGCATGCGCGTCGTTGATGCTGCCCACCGCCATGCGGCGGATCGCAAACAGGAGCAGTCGACGATAGGGGCTCGCAGGTGCAGCATGAGGCAGCAGGGGAGCGGAGGACTTCGTGGAACGCATCGGCGACTCCTTTGACGAGGCCGGATGCTGTAACTTCTGATATTGAGAGTCAATCTCAATAAGAAGAGGTCAGACGGGTGGTGTTCCGTTTGCCGCTAGGATGGTCCCCGCCAGATAGAGCGATCCTCCGATCAGGATGAGCGGCGCCTCCGCCGCACCTGCGGCGATGGCGGTCAGCGCCGCTTTTGCGTCCGGCGAGGCCTCCGCCGTCAGCCCGACCGCAGCCGCCGCTGCGGTCAACGCGACCGCATCATGATGTTCATGGCCTTCGACGGGCACTGCATGGATGTGCGCGCCGCTGCCGGCAAACGGTTCGAGAAAACCGTGCAGGTCCTTGTTGGCAAGCATGCCCAGGATCAGATGGAACGGGCGGCCGGGCGCGAGACGTGCACGGAAGAAGTCCGCGATGGCGCGACCGGCGGCAGGATTGTGGCCGCCATCGAGCCACAATTCGCTTCCCGGCGGCAGCAAGGCGAGCAGAGGACCGTCGCTCAGTCGTTGCAGCCGTGCCGGCCATTCGGCCCATCCCATCGCGGCGCGCAAAGATGCGACCGGCACTTCGAACAGAGCCTGATGGCGCAGCATCGCGACCGCCAGCGCGGCATTGGTTGCCTGGTGCGCGCCCGGCAGGCGCGGCAGGGGCAGTTCGAGTTCACCCCGCCCGTCGCGATAATGGAGCTTGCCGCGATAGGCGGACGCGTCCCATTCGCCGCCCTTTGCGAACCAGCGCGCGCCGACGGTGCGCACCACACGCCCGATCTCGTTCGCTTGCCCTGCCGGATAATGTTGCGTGACGAGCGGCACGCCCGGTTTGGCAATCCCCGCTTTCTCGGCGGCGATCTGCTCGATTCGATCGCCCAGAAAGGCCTGGTGGTCGAGGCCGAGCTGCGTGACGCCGCAGACGAGCGGTTTTTCCAGCACGTTGGTGGCATCGAGCCGTCCGCCAAGGCCAACCTCGATCACGCAGGCATCGGCAGGCGTGCGCGCGAAGGCCAGGAAGGCGGCGGCGGTGGTGACTTCAAAGAAACTGGGCGAGATGCCTTGCGATATGTCCAGCACCTCTTCGAGCAAGCTGGCGAGCAATGCATCCTCGATCAGCGATCCGGCGAGGCGGATCCGCTCGTTGAAGCGCACGAGATGCGGGCTGGTATAGACATGGACCGTCAGGCCGGAGGCCTCGAGCGCGGCACGCAGGAAGGCGCAGGTCGATCCCTTGCCGTTGGTGCCGGCGACGTGGAAGACGGGCGGCAGCGAATGGTGCGGATTGCCCAGCCGGTCAAGCAAGGCGCTGATGCGCTCCAGCCCCAATATGTCGGCGCCTGGCGACAGCGTGGCGAGCCGTTCGAGCTGGCGCTGGACCGCGGGATCGGAGGAGACGGCGAAGTCGGGCATTATGCTCCCTCTTCCCTTGAGGGGGCATTGGGAGAGGGTGCGTGAAGTTGCGACATGACGTTTACACCCTCACCCCGCGACGCTTCGCGTCGTCCGCCCCTCTCCCCTGGGGGGAGAGGGCGCCGATCACGCCGCCTGCTTGCCCGGGCAGAGATAGGAGATCAGGCGTGCCAACTCGCCGCGCAATTTGTGGCGATGGACCACCATGTCGAGCATGCCATGGTCCAGCAGATATTCGGCGCGCTGGAAGCCTTCGGGCAATTTCTCGCGGATCGTGCTTTCGATCACGCGCTGGCCCGCAAAGCCGATCAGGGCACCCGGCTCGGCGATCTGCACGTCGCCCAGCATGGCGTAGGAGGCGGTGATGCCGCCCGTGGTCGGATCGGTCAGCACGACGATATAAGGGAGGCCGGCATCCTGCAGCTGCTGCACCGCGACCGTGGTCTTGGGCATCTGCATCAGGCTCATAATGCCTTCCTGCATGCGCGCGCCGCCGCCCGAGGTGAAGATGATATAGGGGCAGCGCTCCGCGATCGCGGCCTGCACGCCGGCGACGAAGGCCGCGCCCACCGCCAGCCCCATCGTACCGGTCAGGAAGGCGAAATCCTGCACGCCGACCACCGCCTTGAAGCCTTCGATCCGGCCCGTCGCATTGATCAGGGCGTCGGATTCGCCAGTCTTGGTCCGGGCCGCCTTCAGGCGGTCGGAATATTTCTTGGAATCGCGGAACTTGAGCGGGTCCTCGCGCACCTGCGGCGAAGGCAGCGGCGTGTAGACGCCGCTGTCGAAGATGGCGTCGAAGCGCTCGTCCGGACCGATCCGCCCATGATGCTGGCATTTGGGGCAGACCGACTGGTTCTCCTCATATTCGCGCGTGAACAGCATCGTCCCGCAGCTCGGGCATTTGTGCCAGAGATTATCGGGGGTTTCGCGCTTGGGCATGAAGGGCAGCGCATTGCGCACCCGATCGATCCAGCTCATGCCGTCATCTCCTTGACCACGGCGCGCACGGCGCCGCTCAGCTGTTTGACGAAATCGGCGACCGCAGGCGCGGGATCATTCCCACTCTCTGCCGCCTTGGCGATCAGGTCGACGATCGCCGATCCCACCACCACGCCATCCGCGACCCGCGCCACCTGTGCGGCCTGCTCGGGCGTGCGCACGCCAAAGCCGACCGCGATCGGCAGATCGGTATCCTGCTTCAACCGTGCAACCGCCTCGGCGATGCTTTCGCTCGACGCTTGCTGGGTGCCGGTGATGCCCGCGACCGAGACATAATAAAGGAACCCGCCTGCTCCCTGCAGTACGGCCGGCAGCCGTGCGGCGTCGGTGGTGGGCGTGGCGAGGCGGATCAAGGCGATGCCTTCGGATCGCAAGGCGGGGCCGAGCGCTGCATCCTCCTCGGCCGGTATATCGACGCAGATCACGCCATCCACATCGGCCCCAGCGCACTGGTCCGCGAACCAGGCACTGCCGCGATGAAGCATGGGGTTGGCGTAGCCCATCAGCACGAGTGGCACATCGGGGTGGCGTCCGCGGAACGCATTGGCGATTGCGAACACGTCGGCGGTGCGCGTCCCGGCGCCCAAAGCGCGCAGATTGGCGCGCTGGATCGCGGGGCCGTCCGCCATCGGATCGGTGAACGGCATGCCGAGCTCGATCACGTCGGCGCCGCCTTCGACCAGCGCATCGAGGATCGCGGGCGTGGCGGACGGCGTGGGGTCGCCCGCGGTGACGAAGCAGACCATCGCTGGGCGGCCTTTGGCGAAGGCAGCGGAGAGGCGGCTCATCCCTTCGCCCCGATCGCGCTGGCGACGGTCGCCATATCCTTGTCGCCCCGCCCGGACAGGTTGATCACGATGATCTGGTCGCGGCGATAGTCGCGCGCCTTGCGGACCACCCCCGCGACGGCATGCGCGCTTTCGAGCGCTGGAATGATGCCTTCGGTGCGCGCGCACAGCTGGAAGGCGTCGAGCGCCTCCTGGTCGGTTGCCGGTTCATATTTCACCCGGCCGATATCGCGCAGCCAACTATGTTCGGGGCCGATGCCGGGATAATCGAGGCCTGCCGAGATCGAATGGGCTTCGCGGATCTGGCCGTCCTCGTCCTGCAGCAGATAGGTCCTGTTGCCGTGGAGGATGCCGGGCGTCCCGCCGCCGAGCGAGGCGGCATGTTTGTCGGTATGCATGCCAAGGCCCGCCGCCTCGATCCCCAGCATTTCGACCTCGGGATCGTCGAGGAAGGGGTGGAACAGGCCGATCGCGTTGGAGCCGCCGCCGACCGCCGCCACCAGCAGATCGGGCAGGCGGCCTTCGGCCTGCATGATCTGCTGGCGGGTTTCGATGCCGATCACCGACTGGAAGTCGCGCACCAGTTCCGGATAGGGGTGGGGCCCCGCGACCGTGCCGATGATGTAGAATGTGTCGTGGACGTTGGCGACCCAGTCGCGCAGCGCTTCGTTCAGACTGTCCTTGAGCGTCTGCGCGCCGCTGGTGACGGGCACGACTTCCGCGCCGAGGAGCTTCATGCGGAAGACGTTGGGCTGCTGCCGCTCGACGTCCTTGGCGCCCATATAGATGACGCAGGGCAGGCCGAAGCGCGCGGCGACCGTGGCTGTGGCCACGCCGTGCGACCCCGCGCCGGTCTCGGCGATGATCCGCTTGCGGCCCATGCGGCGCGCGAGCAGGATCTGGCCGATGCAATTGTTGATCTTGTGCGCGCCGGTGTGGTTCAGTTCCTCGCGTTTGAAATAGATCTTGGCGCCCATCCCCTCGGGCGCCGAGGCGCGCAACGTCTCGGTCAGCCGCTCCGCATAATAAAGCGGGCTCGGCCGGCCAACATAATGCGTCATCAGGCTGTCAAACTCGGCCTTGAAGGCGGGATCCGCCTTGGCCGCGCGATATTCGCGCTCGAGTTCCAGGATGAGCGGCATGAGCGTCTCGGCGACGTAGCGCCCGCCGAAATCGCCGAAATGGCCCGAGGGATCGGGCTGCTGTCGAAGGCTGTTATGGAGTGTCATCGTGCCAACTAAATACCGTTCGTGCTGAGCGAAGTCGAAGCACTGTCCTGCTTCCCCTGGCGAGAGGAAGGGCAGCCCCCTTCGATGCCGCATGCGGCGTCGCTCAGGACTGGCTTCGACAAGCTCAGGGCGAACGGGGAGAACCGATCGCTCATAGACGCGCTGCCGCTTGGAGGAAGGCGGCGATCTTGTCCACATCCTTGACGCCCGGCGCGCTTTCCACGCCCGAAGACACGTCGACCAATCGCGCGCCGGTTATGCCCGCAGCCTCGATCAGGTTGCCGGCATCCAGTCCGCCGGACAAGGCCCAGGGCAAAGGATGCCCGAAACCGTCGAGCAGGGCCCAATCGAAGCGCAGCCCCATGCCGCCGGGGAGCGTGCCCTTGGGAGTCTTGGCGTCGTAGAGGATAAGGTCGGCCACGCCGCGATAGGCCTGCGCCGCGTCGAGATCGGCGCGGGTGCGGATGGGGACCGCTTTCCACAGTTCAAGGCCGAACCGCCGCAGCGCGGCCAAACGCTCGGGACTCTCGTCGCCATGGAGCTGCAGCGCGGTCACACCCGTTTGCACCACGCGGGCGATCAGATCGTCATCGGGATCGACCAGCACCGCGGCCTTGCCGATGCGATCGGGCGCGCGCGCGACCAGTCCCGCCGCCTGCTCGGGCGATACGTCGCGAGGGCTTTTCGGGAAGAAGACGAAACCCAGCCAGGCCGCGCCATTCCCAACCGCCGCGTCGACGCTCTCGGGGGTGGACAGCCCGCAAATCTTCGCCTGGACACGCATGATGCGGCGCGAGGTGGGCAAAGACAGGCGCGAGCGCAAGCGATTAGTCGCAAATCGGATGCGCGGACTTCAGCTGTCGCGTGACAAGCATGCTTCCTGTGATATGTCGGATAACACCATAAGATGGGGAGGATTGAAGATGCGCCTTGGATTGGTTCTGATCGCTTCGGCGATGGCGGTGACGGGTCTGTCGGTGCCGGCTTCGGCGCAGGAAATGGACCTGATGCAGTTCGCCGACACGAATGGCGACGGCAAGGTCACGCCCGAGGAGTTCGCCAATTTCCGCGAACAGGGCTGGGGCTATTTCTCGCAGGGTGCCGAGAAGCTCAAAGTGGCCGATCTCGACCCGATGGCGAAGGGCGCCTTCACCGGCGTGACGCCCGATGCGGACGGTTACGTCACCAAGAAGGCCTATCTCGACGCGACGCCCGAGCGCTTCAAGGCGGCCGACAAGAATGGCGACGGCACGCTCAGCCGTGACGAACTCAACAATTCGCTGAAGCCGCAGAGCTGATCCTTTGCGCCGGAGCGTTCGCGCTCCGGCCAACCTGCTGCGCCCAAGCCTTGAGATTGGGCCGGGCCGGCGCCATAGCGGAAATATGCTGACCGCCATGGATATCATCGTGCTGCTCCTGATCGGCGGGGGCGCCGTGATGGGGCTGATGCGCGGCTTCGTGATGGAAGTGCTGTCGCTCTTTGCCTGGGCGGCGGCGATCTTTGCGCTCAAATTGCTCCACGGGCCGGTGGCAAGCCTGCTTGTCCATGTCGTGAAGAGCCCGAGCGGCGCCTCGGTGCTCTCCTTCGTGCTGGTGTTCGGCGCGGTCTTCTTCGGTGGCAAGCTGGTCGCGGCCTCGCTTGGCCAGCGCACCAAGAAATCGGTCCTGGGCTCGGTCGATCGCGCGCTCGGTCTCGGCTTCGGCGCGCTCAAGGGATTGCTGATCGCCACCGTGCTCTTCCTCGGCGTCAACCTGGTCTATGACACCATCTATGGCGCGACGTCGGAGCGGCCCGGCTTCGAGCGCAATGCGCGCACCTACCCCTTGCTCAATGCGAGCGGCCGCGCCGTGGTGGACTGGGTCCAGCGCCGCCGCGCGCAGAGCGCCAATCCGGACAATGCCAGCACCGAGGCCGTCCAGGCGAACGGCAGCTGAGCGTCATGTCCGCCGCGCTCTACAACACGCAGATATTGAAGCTCGCCACCAGCATCCCGCACCAGGTGCGACTGGCGCAGCCGCAGGGCACGTCCGAACGGCGGTCGCCAATCTGCGGCAGCCGCGTCACCGTGGACGTGGTGCTCGATGGCGAAGGCCGGATCGCCGAGCTGGGGCAGGAGGTGCGTGCCTGCGCGCTCGGCCAGGCTTCGGCCTCGCTGATGGGCGCGCACGCGCTTGGATGCAGACTGGCTGAGCTGGAGGAAGCGCGCGATGCATTGACCGCTTTCCTCGCCGGCACCCGCGACGATCCTGGCGACTGGCCGGGCCTCGACATTTTTGGACCCGCCCGCGCGCATAGCGCGCGCCATGCCTCGATCCGGCTCGCCTTCGAGGCCGTGGCCGAGGCGACCGCGCGGGCGCGGAGCGTGCAAGCCGCATGACCGAGACGCTCGTCACCGACGGCTTCATCATGCTGGGCGTGGCGCTCGCCTTCGTGCTGCTGTTCCGCAAGCTCGGGCTGGGTGCCACTTTGGGCTATCTCGTCGCCGGCGCGCTGATCGGCCCGCAGGTGATGCGGCTGGTCGACGGGGCGGAAGGCAAGCTCAGCATTGCCGATCTCGGCATCACTTTGCTGCTGTTCCTGGTCGGGCTCGAGCTCAATCTGAGCCGGCTATGGCGGTTGCGGCGCGATATTTTCGGCTTCGGCCTGGTGCAGGTGGTGCTGTGCGGCGCCGCTTTGGCTGGCGTGGTTCGGCTGGCCGGCTTCAGCTGGCCCGCTTCGCTCGCGCTCGGCCTGCCGCTCGCTCTGTCCTCGACCGCGCAGGTCCTGCCGATGCTACAATCGGCGGGACGCCTGACCACGCCGTTCGGAGAGCGCGCTTTCTCGGTCCTCCTGTTCCAGGACCTGTCGATCGTGCCTTTGATCACGATCATCGCCAGCCTGTCGCGCGTGCCGGCCGATCCGGGCACGCCGCCCGGCTGGCTGCTCGGCCTCTACACGGTCGGCGCCGTGGTCGGCCTGGTGGCGGCGGGGCGCTATATCTTCACGCCCTTGTTCCGGCTGATCGGGGGACTGGGCGAGCGCGAATTGTTCGTGGCGGCCGGCCTGTTCACCGTGCTGACTGCGGCGGCGGTGATGCAGACGCTGCATCTGTCGACCGCGCTCGGCGCCTTCGTCGCGGGAGTGATGCTGGCTGACTCGCCCTATCGGCACGAGCTGGAGGCCGACGTCGAGCCGTTCCGCACCGTGCTGCTCGGCCTGTTCTTCATTGCGGTCGGCATGCGGCTCGATTTGCATGCGATCGTCGCGCGGCCGATGTTCGTGATCGGCATGGCGCTGTCGGTGGTGGCGGTGAAGGCGGCTTTGATCGGCCTGCTCGCCTTGCTGTTCGGGGTCGAGCGGCGGCCCGCCTTCGCGCTCGGCCTGCTGTTGAGCCAGGGCGGCGAATTCGGCTTCGTGCTGTTCGGCCAGGCCGCCGCGGCGCAACTGGTCGCGCCCGAGGCGGCGAGCCTGTTCAGCGCGATCGTGACCCTGTCGATGGTGACCACACCGTTCCTGATGAAGGTGGCGACGCGCTTCAATCGCACCGACGAGCCCGAGCGCGACGATCTGGAAGGGCCGGAGGCGGCCAAGCCGTCGACCGCGGTCGTGGTCGGCTATGGGCGCTTCGGCCAGACCGTCGCCCAGATGATGATGGGGGCAGGCTTCGCCGTCACGATCATCGACAATGATGCGGAGATGATCGACGTCGCCGCCCAATTCGGTGCCAAGGTCTATTATGGCGACGGCACGCGGCTCGATTTGCTCAAGCAAGCCGGCGCGAGCGAGGCGCAGGTGATCGTCTTCGCGATGGACAAGGATCAGCTGAGCCGCGAGGAACTGGAGCTCGCGCTCAAGACCTTCCGCCAGGCCGCCGTCTATGTGCGCGCTTATGATCGCCGCGCGATGCTGCGCTATCGCGGCCTCGATACCGCGGCGGTGGTGCGGGAAGTGTTCGAAAGCGCGGTGGTGATGGGCCGCAAGGTGCTCAAGACGCTCGGCGTCGACGACGAGCGCATCCAGCGGATCGAGACCGCCTATCGCGCGCGCGACAAGGAAAGGCTGCGGGTGCAGGCGGACAAGGGCACTTTCTCGCTTGAGGCACGCACGCTCTTCTCGGTCGATCGCCCCCTGCTCGAGGATGACGAGTGAGCCGGCTACTCGTTCGGCTTGCGGCCTTGTCGGGCGCCGTTGCGGTCATCGCCGGCGCATTCGGTGCCCACGGCGCGAGCGGGAAGGCCGCTGAGTGGCTGCGAACGGGCGGCGAATATGAGATCGTGCATGCGTTGGCCGCAATCCTGGCGGTCCAGCTGCGCGCGCGACTGGCGGGCTGGGTTTTGCTGGCGGGATCGGTGTTGTTCGCAGCGACGCTCTATCTGATGGCGCTCGGATGGCCGCATTGGCTGGGGGCGGTCACGCCCGTCGGCGGGATGGGGATGATCATCGGGTGGCTCCTGCTCGCCTGGCAGGCGGCGCCGGCTGGGGGGAAGCGGTAGCGCATTCCCAGCTCGTCATCCCCGCGAAAGCGGGGATCCAGCTGCCTTAGAGAACGGAAGAAGAAGCTGGATTCCCGCGTGCGCGGGAATGACGGGAGAGGTTAGCGCTCGCCATCCAGGAAGCGCGCGACCTCGGCCAAATCCACATCCTTGGCAAGGAAGGTCTGGCCGATGCCGCGGGCGAGAAGGAAGGGGAGCTTGCCGCCTTCCATCTTCTTGTCATGCGCCATGTGGCCGACCAACGTCGCGCCATCCGCGTCGACATGCGCGGCAGCAAGCGTGGTCGGCAGACCCGCCAACTCGAGGTGCCGCGCGACGCGCACCGCATCCTGGCCGGAACACAGGCCCTGCGCGGCGGAGAAGCGGAAAGCGAGCGCCATGCCGCAAGCCACCCCTTCGCCATGCAGCAAGGTGTCGGAAAAGCCGGTCTCCGCCTCCAGCGCGTGGCCGAATGTGTGGCCCAGATTGAGCAAGGCGCGTGTGCCCGTCGTCTCGCGTTCGTCGGCGGCGACGACCCGCGCCTTGGCGGCGACGCTGTGCGCGATCGCCTTGGTCCGCGCTTCCGGATCACCCGCCAGCAAGGCGGCCGCATGGCCCTCGCACCAGGCGAAGAAGTCGAAATCGTCGATCAGCCCATATTTGACGACCTCCGCATAGCCGGCGCGGACCTGACGCTGCGGAAGCGTATCGAGCGTGGTCGGATCGATCAGGACGAGATCGGGCTGGTGGAAGGCGCCGATCAGATTCTTGCCCGCGCGCGCGTTGATCGCGGTCTTGCCGCCGACCGAACTGTCGACCTGTGCAAGCAGGGTGGTGGGGACCTGGACGAAGCCGCAGCCGCGCTTGAGGATCGACGCGGCGAAGCCGACCAGGTCGCCGATCACGCCGCCGCCCAGTGCGATGATGCGATCGCTGCGCTCGACCCCGAGTTCGAGCAGACGATCGGTCAGCCGTTCGAGCATCGCCCAGCTCTTGGTCGCCTCGCCTGCGGGCAGGATGATCGGTTCGAGCGCGATGTTGCCAAGGCCCGCCTGAAGGCGTGGGAGTTGGCTTGTGGCGACCGATTCGTCGGTCACCACCACCAAGCGCCCCTTGCGCGCGAAGCGTGACAAATGCTCGGCGGCACGATCGAGCAGGCCTTCCTCGACCAGGATCGGATAAGCGCGATCACCCAAGCCGACGTCGACGCGGATCATCGGCCGAGCGCCTTCAGGATGGCATCGACCGCGGCGTCGTGCGGCAAAGGCCGGCTGCGGATATGGATCGGCGCGAGCGCATAGGTCGGGTTGCGGGCCTCGGCGAGCGCGGCAAGCTTGGTGCGCGGATCGGTGCCGTTGAGCAAGGGTCTGGAGCCGGCCCGGCGGCCGACCCGCTCGGCCAGCACGTCGACATCGGCATCGAGCCAGATTGCGGTGGCACGCTCCAGGATCAGCGCGCGCGTCTGGTCGTTCATGAAGGCGCCGCCGCCGGTGGCGATCACCTTGGGCGACCCGTCGATCAGCCGTGCGATCACGCGCCGCTCGCCGTCCCGGAATTCGGCTTCGCCAAAGCGCTCGAATATCTCGGCGACGCTCAGGCCTGCCGCCTCCTCGATCTCATGATCGGAATCGACGAACGGCAAATGGAGCCGGTGTGCAAGCCGCCGGCCGACCGTCGATTTGCCCACGCCCATCAGCCCGACGAGCACGATCGGGCGCGTAATCGGTTCGGCTTGGTGCGCGGAGGCGGTGGACATGGCGGCAGGGGCTATACACAGCCGCCCCGGGTCGGGCAAAAGCGCGGCCGCACATGAATTCTTGAAGGATGCCAAGTTGCCGCGCCCGATCCTGATTCTCGTCATTCTTCTCGTGGTCATCGTCGGCGCCCTGATCGCGCTGGCGGCGCTGGATCGACCGGTGCCGCTGACGCATATCGAGCAGCCGGTGACCGCCAATGCGGCGGCGCACTAAGCTTTTCGGCGCGCTGGCCGCAGGCGCAGCGGCGGTCGCGATCGCGCTGCCCGTGTTGGGGCAGGACGCACCGCAATCCCTGCTGCCTCCGGGTTTCGGCAGCCCGCCGCCCAAGGCCGCGCCTGCGAGTGCGCCTGCGCGGGCACAGCCGCAATCCCAGGCGCAGCCGGGAGCTCCGGCGGCACCTGCTGCGGTGCCGACATTACCGGCGCCTGCCACGCCGGGCCCCGCGGACGAAGCCGTGGCCGAGAGCAGCCCCAATTTGCTGCCATCGGACATCGGCAGGCTTGCTGCGGCGGAGGCCAGTCCGCCCGAAGAAATGCCAGAGGCGGCGAAGAGGTCGCTGGCGTTGGTCGGCACCACACCCCTCTACGGCACCGACGCCTTCGGTGATGCGGACGGGCGATTCCTCGTCACCTTGATGCGCCGGCTGCAGGCGCCGATCGCGTCGCGCTGGGCCGAAATCATGCTGCGCCGCGCTTTGGTCGGCGCGACGCCCGCGCCCGTGGGCGAGGGGCAGGCGGACTGGGTTGCCGATCGCGCCGCCTTACTGCTGCGCCTGGGTGAGGCCGATGCGGCGCGGATGCTGGTGCAGGGAGTCGATGTCGAGCGCTTCAGCTCGCGCTTGCGCCGGGTGGCGATCGAATCGGCGCTCGCCACGTCCGACCCGCAAGGCCTGTGTCCGCTGCCCGAAGGCGACGAACAGGTGGGCGGGCAGCCTGCCTGGCCGATGGTCCGCGCCATGTGCGCGGCGCTGGGCGGCGATTCGGCGACCGCCAATGCCACGATCGGGCGCGGCCCGCCCAACGATCCGATCGACCATCCGCTGGCCGAACGGCTGGTGGCGGCGGGCGGCGGCGGCCGACGCGACATCCAGATCCAATGGGCCGCGGTCGATTCGCTCACCGACTGGCGTTTCGGTCTGGCGAGCGCGCTTGGCATCGCCATCCCCCAGACCCTGCTCGACGGGGCGCCGGTCTGGTATCAGGCTTGGCTGGCACGCGCGCCGATGCTGTCGGCGCAGGACAGGATCGCGCCGGCCCGGATCGCCGCGGCCTTGGGCATCGTGTCGAGCGCAGACCTGGTCGACCTTTACGGTCGCGTGATGGACGAGGCGGGTGATCAGGATACGGATAGCCCGGCCGGGCGTCTGCGGGCGGCCTATCGTGGCGACGACGACGATGCGCGCCTGTCGGCGATGCATGCCTTGTGGGATGCGGCGGCCAATGGCGAAGGCGGCGAGCGCGATCGCTATGCCGCATCGATCCTGACCGCCCGCGCCGCGGCGGGGATCACGCCGTCGAACGACCAGAAGGACGATGTCGCCGCCTTGGTCGCATCGATGCTGGCGGCGGGGCTGGACCTGCAGGCCGAACGCTGGTCGAATGTGGCCGAGGCGACCGGTGGTTCGGATGGCGACCGTGCCTGGTCGATCCTGGCAGTCGGCGCGCGGCGCCCGGTAGTGGCGATCGACGCCAAGCGCGTGCGCGCGTTCGCCGATCGCGCCGGCGAAGGCGGGGCCCAGCGCAGTGCGTTGCTGATCGCCGCTTTGGCGGGGCTTGGCCGCCTGGGCGACGCCGATGCCGCGAAACAGGCAGCGCGGTTGGGGGTGACCCTGGGGCAGCCCACGGCTTATGGCGCCGCGCTGCGGCGCGCGGTCGCGGGGCGCCAGCGCGGCACGGTGGCCCTGCTGGTGGCGGTCGGCATGCAGTCGCCCAAATGGACCGGCGTTCCGGCCGCCGATTTCTACCAGATGATCAGCGCGCTGCGTGCGGTCGGCATGGAGAGTGAGGCCAGGATGATCGCCGCCGAGGCGATGACAAGGCTGTGACCGCGGCCGCTAATGGCGGAGACGATGCGGCGCTGATCGAGCGCTTCCTGGAGATGATGGCGGCCGAGGCGGGCGCGGCGCGCAACACGCTCGCCGCTTATGGCCGTGACCTGGCGGGCGCGTCCGAATCGCTGGGCGGCCGGCTGGGCCAGGCGGATGCGGCAATGCTGCGCCGGCTGGGGGAAGCCTGGCTGCCGCTCGCGCGCAGCAGCGTCGCGCGCAAATCCTCGGCGCTGCGGCGTTTCTTCGCTTTCCTGGCCGAGGAAGGGCTGAGATCCGACGATCCATCCGACGCGCTGCCCCGGCCCGGCGCGGCGCGGGCCTTGCCGCGCACGCTGGGACATGAGGATGTCGACCGACTGTTCGCCGAGATTGAGCGACGCCTGTCGCTCGATCGGTCGCCGGCCAATCTGCGTCTCTCCGCCTTGGTCGAATTGCTCTACGGATCGGGGCTGCGCGCGACCGAATTGGTGTCCCTGCCGCGCAATCTGGTGCGGCGTGACCAGCCTTATCTGATCCTGCGCGGCAAAGGCGGGCGTGAGCGGCTGGTGCCGATCTCCGATCGCGCGCGCGCGGCGGTGGCGGACTATGCGGCGACCCTGCCCAAGGATGGGGCCTATCTGTTCCCATCGGGCGGTACGGGGCATCTCAGCCGGGTGCGGCTGTTCCAGTTGCTGCGCAATCTCGCCGCCGACGCAGGCATCAGCCCGGACCGGATCAGCCCCCACGTGCTGCGCCACGCCTTCGCCACGCATTTGCTGGAGGGTGGGGCGGATCTGCGTGCGCTACAGACGATGCTGGGGCATGCCGATATCGCCACCACGCAGATCTACACGCATGTCGACAGCCGCAGACTGGTCGAGTTGGTCAATCAGCGTCATCCCCTCGCCGACCGCAAATGATGAGGCGCGTTGACGCTGAGCCCTGCTCCTCCTAACCGCCGCGCGATGGCATCCTATCTGGAATTCGAAAAGCCGATCGCGGAGCTCGAAGCGCGAATCGTCGAGCTGCGCGAGACCGCGGACAGCCATGACGGCACGCTCGACATCGAGGCCGAGGTCGCCAAGCTGCAGGCCAAGTCGGAGCGGCTGCTGCGCGAGACCTATGCGAGGCTGACGCCTTGGCAGAAGACGCAGGTCGCGCGCCATCCGGAGCGGCCGCACCTCAAGGATTATGTCGCGGGCTTCGTCGACGACTTCATGCCACTCGCCGGCGACCGCGCCTTTGCCGACGACCAGGCGATCGTCGGCGGCTTCGGCCGCATCGCCGGCCGCCGCGTGATGGTGATCGGCCATGAAAAAGGCGACGATACGGCCAGCCGTATCCGCCATAATTTCGGGATGGCCAAGCCGGAAGGCTATCGCAAGGGCATACGCCTGATGCGGCTCGCCGACCGGTTCGGGCTGCCGGTGGTGACATTGATCGACACGGCCGGCGCTTTTCCCGGCGTGCAGGCGGAGGAACGCGGCCAGGCGGAGGCCATTGCCCGCTCGACCGAGCAATGCCTCGCGCTGCGGGTGCCGCTGGTTGCCGCGATCGTGGGTGAGGGCGGCTCGGGCGGCGCGGTGGCGCTCGCGGCGGCCGATCGCGTGCTGATGTTCGAGCATGCCATTTACTCGGTCATCTCGCCGGAGGGCGCGTCCGGCATCCTGTGGCGCGGGCCGGAGAAAGCGGCGGATGCGGCGGAGGCGATGAAGATCACCGCGCAGGACCTGCAGAAATTGGGCGTGATCGACCAGGTGGTGCCCGAACCGGTTGGCGGCGCTCAGCGCGACCGCGCCTCTGCGATCGCGGCGCTGGGCGAGGCGATCACGACGGAATTGGCGAGCCTGGACGGAATCGAACCGGCGGCGCTGCTTGAGCAGCGCCGCGCCAAGTTCCTCGCCATCGGCTGAGTTTCTCCCGCGGAATGCTGCGGGAGAAATAGTCTCAGGTGATATTCATGTTGTTCGACACGTTCGAGAACGTGTTCGACAGGCGCACGCCCATCGCGGACATGGCGCCGATCGCGGCAACCGCGATCAGGGCCGCGATCAGACCATATTCGATGGCGGTCGCGCCACGCTTGTCCGTGGCTAGCTTCCTGGAAAACTTCATGGTGCCTCCGAAGTTCTGGCCCCGAAACGAAGCCGTCCCCTCACTAGACATACTGATGCTTTGTCGGCGTTTCTGAGGATGGTTAATGCTCTATAAACTTATAAATCAACCAGGGTAGGAATAGACAGGAACAAAGAAAGGGCCGGCGCAATCGCTTGCGCCGGCCCAATCCCGAGATCACTTGATCAAAAGATCAGGTGATGTTCATGTTGTTCGACACGTTCGAGAACGTGTTCTTGAGCTTCGTGCCAAGGGTCGACATCGCGCCGATCGCGGCAACCGCGATCAGAGCAGCGATCAGACCATATTCGATGGCCGTCGCGCCCTTGCTGTTCTTGATGAAATTCCGGATGGAACGCATGACTTGATCTCCTCGTCGATCGACTTCGTTAGGTCCTGACTTCACGGCGCCGGCTGCCTTATGGAGCGGACCAGCACTGCTAGCTATAGACGATACTGGTTTCCGAATATTTAATGCCTAATTTCCGCCGGATCAGGAGCTTGGCAGGGCATTGTCGACCTTGTTGCTCAAATTGCCCCAGGCCCCCCCGTTCGAGCTGCCGAGCGCGGAAATCCCGACGACGATGGCGATCACGATCAGGGATACGATCAGCCCATATTCGATCGCGGTCGCGCCCCGAACATCGGCCATGAGCTTGATCAAACGACGTTTCATGTCCAATTCCCGGGCACGGCCCACAGACGCAAAGCGGACTTGGGCGGCCTTGTAGGCGCGTCACGGTAAAGAAAGGATTTCATGCATTTTCTGCCCGTCGCCTCGGCGGCTCTGATCGATGCGGATGGTCGGCTGCTGATCCAGCAGCGGCCGCCCGGGAAGCCGTTCGCTGGCCTGTGGGAGTTTCCCGGCGGCAAGGTGGAGGATGGCGAGACGCCCGAAGCGGCGTTGATTCGCGAACTCAAGGAGGAGTTGGGAATCGATGTCGAGGCGGCGTGCCTCGCGCCGGCAACCTTCGCGAGCGACCTGCAGCCGGGTGGCACGCGCCACATGGTCCTGCTGCTCTACGTCTGCCGCAAATGGCGCGGCACGCCGCAGTCGCTGGAGGGGGGAACGCTGCGCTGGGTGCGGGTGCAGGATTTGTACGGGCTGGAGATGCCCGGGCCCGACCGGCCGCTGATCGGCCTGCTCGAAGCCTTACTCTGATTTGCCCTTAAGTACCGCGGCGAGGCTAGCCGTGGCCGAGCCGCGCCGCGCGGGCTGCGGCTGATCGGGGGCGGGGGCCCAGCCGGTCATGAACACCAGCTCGAACCGTTCGCGCAGCCGACCGTCCGGCCCCGCGGCTTGCGCGAAGGCATTGCCGAGATGCGCCAGCCGGCCGCGCGTGAGCGGGCGCTTCTCGCCGGCGAGCATGTTGTTCCCGGCCATGCCGCGCAGGTCGGCGAGCAGCCGGATTGGGTCGGAATAGCCGACGTCGAGCGATTCGCTGTCGGCGACCGGCAGCGCAAAGCCCGCACGCGTGAGCAGGTCGCCGGCGGCGCGGACGTCGATCAGAGGATGCACGCGTTGGGGAATGGCCCCACCGGCGGCCTGATCGGCCTCAAGCAGTGCTCGCCTTAGCCAGGCGAGGCTGCCCGCGCCGACAAATCCGGCAAGGAACAGGCCATCCGGCTTGAGCGCGCGTCGGCACTGGATGAGCGCGCCGGGCACGTCATTGACGCTGTCGAGCACGCCGGCCGACACGATCAGGTCGAAGCTTTCGGGCGCGAAGGGGAGGCGATCCTCGTCGAACTGCATGCCTGCGGCCGCGAACCGCATGCCCGCATCGCTCGGGGTGACCTGGATGCCCCGCCCGCGCAAGGCCCGTGCCAGGCTGCCGTCCGCCGTGCCGAGGTCGAGCGCGTGCGTGAAATCGCGCTTCACCAGATCGAGCCGGTCGAGCAGCCCTTCGACGATCGCATCGCGGATGAAGCTGTGGTGCATGAACTGCGGCGCGGCGCGGTCGCGGCGCAGACGGCGGAGGTTGCGGTCGAAGATTTCGGAAGGCTGCACGGCGGGGCTTGTGCCCCCGCGCCGCGCGGCGGACAAGCGGGTGATGCACCTGCTCAGCCTCGCCCGGACCATCGGCCGCGACGCGGTCGCTTTCGCGCTGCCGCCGCGCTGCCCCGGCTGCGGCACGATCGCCAGCGAGGATCATGCCTTCTGCCTACCCTGCTGGCGCACGCTCGATTTTCTGGGCGGTCCGGCCTGCGCACAATGCGGAGAGCCGATCGAGCTCGCCTTTCACGAGGAAGCGCGGTGCGGCGCATGCCTGGCCGATCCACCGCCCTTCGATCGCGTGCGCGCCGCGGTTGCCTATGGCCCGATCGCCCGCGCGCTCGCGCTCAAGCTCAAATATGGGCGGCGGCCGGGTGTCGCGCTGACGATGGCGCGGCCGATGCGGCGCGCGGCCGGCGCGCTGCTGGAGGGGGCTTTGGTGGCGCCGGTGCCGCTGCATCGCTGGCGCATCTGGTCCCGCGGCTACAACCAGGCGGCGCTGATCGCTCGCGCTTTGGTCCGGCAGGGCGAGGGCGAGCTCGCGCTCGACCTGCTGGAACGGCCGAAAGCCACGCCGGCATTGCGCGGCGCAGGGCGATCGGCGCGTGCGCGGGCGGTGTCCGGCGCCTTCCGCCTTGCGCCAGCCTGGAAGCAGAAGGTGAAGGGCCGGCGTGTGGTGCTGGTCGACGACGTCTATACGACGGGCGCCACCGTGAGCGGCTGCGCGCGCGTGCTCAAGCGCGCCGGCGCGGCCGAGGTCAATGTGCTGTGCTGGGCGCGTGTGGTGCGGGACGAGATGGAGATGCGTTGACAGTCGGGCCGGTCGACCACAGATCGGGATCCGAGGAAGGTTTGATGCCCAAGGTTGAAATTTACACCAAGATGTTCTGCCCCTATTGCGTGCGCGCCAAGCGGCTGCTCGACGAGAAGGGCGTCGATTTCGAGGAATATGACATCACGCTCGGTGGTCCCAAGCGCGCCGAGATGATCCAGCGCGCCGATGGCCGCACCACCGTGCCGCAGATCTTCATCGGCGGAACGCATGTCGGCGGGTCCGACGATCTCGCCGCGCTGGAGCGGCAGGGCAAGCTCGACCCGATGCTCGCCGCGTGATGCGCGCGGCTTTGTTCCAGGCGACCAGCGGCGTGGATCCGCTGCTCGGCGCGCGCGCGCTGGTCGAGGCGGTCGAGCGTGCGGCGGGCGAGGGGGCGGACATGCTGTTCACGCCCGAGATGAGCGCTTCGCTCGATCGCGACCGGGCGCGCGCGGCCGCCAATGTCGTCGCCGAAGAACAGGACGTGGCGCTCGCCGCCGTGCGCGAGGCGGCGGCGAAACATGGCTTGTGGGTCCATCTGGGCTCGCTCGCGGTGCGGAGTGACGAGGGCGACGGGCGCTTCGCCAATCGCAGCTTCGTGATCGATGGCGCGGGCGCGATCCGCGCGCGTTACGACAAGATGCATCTGTTCGATGTCGATCTGCCGGACGGACAGACGATCCGCGAATCGGTGGCTTATGTGCCGGGCAGCCGGGCGGTCGCGGTCGACACGCCGTGGGGCCGGCTCGGCCTCGCTATCTGCTATGATCTGCGTTTCCCGGACCTGTTTCGCGCGTTGAGCGATGCAGGCGCGACGATGCTGGCGGTTCCGGCCGCTTTCACCGTGCCGACCGGCCAGGCGCATTGGCATGTGCTGCTGCGCGCCCGCGCGATCGAGGCAGGCGCGTTCGTGATCGCCGCGGCGCAGACGGGACATCATGCCGACGGACGCCAGACCTATGGCCATTCACTCGTCGTGAACCCGTGGGGGCATATCCTGCTCGACATGGGCGAAGAGGCGGGCGTGGCTTTGGTCGAGGTGGACCCGGCATCGGTGGCGGAGGCGCGCGGACGCATCCCCGTGCTCCAGCATCGCCGGCCGATCGACGACGTGAATGTCGCGCCATGATCGTGTTCGACCTGAGCTGCGGCACCGGTCATGTGTTCGAGGCATGGTTCGGATCGTCGGCTGATTATGAGGACCAGCGCGCGCGGGGGCTGCTCGCCTGCCCGATCTGCGGCGCGACGGAGGTCGACAAGGCGGTGATGGCGCCCAATGTCGCACCCAAGGGCAATAGCCAGGCCGCCAATGTGCCGGTGCCGATGCAAGCCGGCGCGCCCGCGCCGGCGGAGATGAAGGCGATGCTCGCCGCGCTCGCCAGGGCGCAGGCCAAAATGCTGGAAGGTTCGGAGCATGTCGGCAGCCGCTTCGCCACCGAAGCGCGCGCGATCCACGACGGCGACGCGCCCGAGCGGCCGATCCATGGCGAGGCGACCGTGCAGGAAGCCAAGGCGCTGATCGAGGAAGGTGTGCCCGTCGCACCGCTGCCGCTGCCGATCGTCCCGCCGGAGAGCGCCCACTGACCCGGATAGAGCCTGATTGGCGTTCGCCGAACTTCGTTTCCCGTAATCGGCGGAAGCGGAGCGCTTCCTCCAATCACGACCAGGCTCTGACATTGACCGGGCGGGCGGCCTTGCCTAACCCGCTCAGCGATGCCCCGGTAGCTCAGCAGGACAGAGCAACGGTTTCCTAAACCGCAGGTCGGGAGTTCGAGTCTCTCCCGGGGCACCATCTCGTACCTGCAATCTCAGGTCGAAGAGGCTTCGCGCCACTTCGGCGAACGCGACACTCGCCGATGGCATAGGCTTTGAGACATTCCGCCATCGCCAGATAGGCGGCAACCAGAGCGGTTATGGCCAAAACCGCTGACGTTCCCGAGCCTCAGGCAGCGCGCGCGATTGCTGGCTTTTCGCTCGAGGCATCGGCCGCGGCCTGCCTGATGGCGCTCATCGGATAGGGGCCGCTCAGCGATACGCCCTCTCCCAGGCAGGCGAGCGCCTTGTGGGGATCGCCCGTCGCGACCAGCACGGGTGTGCGCGCCATATTGCTCATCCGATACAGATCTTCGGGCGAGATGGTCTGCGCAGCCTCGCTCATAAGCACGATCAAGGAAGGCTTGATGGTGGGCAGCATCGCCCAGGCCTCGGGTGCATCCAGCACGTGAATGAGTGAATGATAACCCGCACTCCACAGGCGGTTCTCGATTTCTTCCGCCGCGCTGCGGCTGCGGCCGATTATCAATGCATGCCTCACCTTCCGTCTCCCACTCCACGATTATGCGGTGAACAGAACAGGCTTGCGGTTTCGGCGCATTAGGTATTGTTCCGGATACGGCCGAACGGTCGGCGATTCCGCTATCCGGAGCCGGCGGACGAGTGTGGGGCAATTCTATCGCCTTGATTTACGCCGGACAATCGAGCTGCATTGGGTCTCGCCCGGGGTGCCGCTTCAGCAGCCGTAAGTCATTTGACGTAACGTTATTTGGCGCGACCGACCCTAAGCTGCGGATCATGCAGCCAGCCTATTTCCGGGCCGATCGTCGCGCCCGCCGCCGCTCCACTCTTGCTCCTTTGCTGATCGGCGCCGGTCTCGCGCTCGCGCTGGGGGCGGCTACGCCCAGCCCCAAGCCGCAGGCGTTCGCGCACTGGATCGATGGGACGGGCCCGAGCGAACCCGAAATGCAAGTGCAGGCGATCGACGCGGACACGATCGTCGTCCGCCAATCGGTCAAGACGAATTTCGAAGCTCCCTTCCTCTATCTGCTGTTCGGCAGGGATCGCGTGCTGCTGATCGACACGGGGGCGGGCGGGCTCAAGGTCAGGCCCACGATCGACCGGCTGATCGCGGAGTGGCGGGACAAGCATGGCGGCCGTCCGGTCCGCCTCGTCGTCGCCCACTCGCACAGCCATGGCGATCACCATGCGGGCGACGACGAATTCCGCGACCGGCCCGACACCGACCTGGTCGGTCTCGCGCCCGAACAGGTCGCCTCCTATTTCCACATCGCCGATTGGCCGCGCAGCATCGTGCCGTTCGATCTGGGCGGGCGCATCGTGAACATCATCCCGACGCCGGGGCATGAGCCCGCGCACATCATGGTCTATGACGCGCGCACGCAAACATTGTTCTCTGGCGATATGCTCTACCCGGGGCGGCTCTACGTGCCGACCGACAAGTTCGCCGAGTTCCGGGCGAGCGCCGATCGGCTCGACGATTTCGCCAAGACGCATCCGATCCGCGCCTTGCTCGGCGCGCATATCGAGATGACCACCAGCCCCGGCGAGGATTATCCGATGCGGGCGCCGGCGCATCCGTCGGAGCATCCGCTGCCGCTGCCGCCAACCGCGATTGGTGAATTGCGGAAAGCCGTCGATCAGGCCGGCCTGGATCCGAAGATCGACCGCCACGCCGACTTCATCGTCTATCCGCGCCCGCCCAAGCCGCCGGCGTAACGTCCGACTCCGTATTTTCCGACGTCATCGCGAGACGCGAAGCGCCGTGGCGATCCAGGCCCGCCGGACTGGATTGCCGCGCCCCTGCGGGGCTCGCAATGACGAAGACAGGTGAACTGCGTCGATGGCGACGCTCTCCGGTCGCGGCAGGTTCGCTATGATTCACGCGGAGACGCGGAGGTCGCGGAGAAAGGGCCTTGAGCCAGAGGTTCCTCCGCGATCACCGCGCCATATAAGCACGCCACCCGCCCAGTGCGGTGATGTCCTCGGCATTGGTGATCGCGCGCGGTTCGGCGACGAAGCCCTTGACCATGCTGCCATCCTCCAGCGTCACCGTCCCGATCGCGAGCGGCGGGGGAACCTCGGCGACGAAGCTGCCGAACGCGGCCATGTCGAGCTCGTAGATTTCGAGCGCGATTCCCGCACCGTCGCCGCTATGCACCAGCGCCGGTTTGGGCGGCACGCTGTCCGCCATGGCGTAGAGCCGATAGGCAGGCGCGGTCTTGGCCGCGCCCACGAAGCGCGCATCGCGCGACGTCAGCTGCCAGTGCAGCGGCATGTCCTTCAAATGCGCGCCGACGACGGCCAGCTTCACGGTTTCCATCCGTCCCTCCAGGTCAAGCGGCGGCTGAGAAGCCGCCGCGGGGAAAAGTGACTTTGCGGCGTCGATCAGCGCGCGGTCGGTGCCGGCCGGTCCCATCAGCGTCAGGCCGAAGCCGATATTGCTGTGATAGCGGCCTGCCGGAATGGCGATCGCGGCCAAGTCGAGCAGGTTCACGAAATTGGTATAGGCGCCCAGGCTGGCATTGAGCGCGATCGGCGCGGCGAGCATCTCGGCGACGCGATAGCAGGTCGGTGCCGTCGGCAGCGCGAGCAGGTCGACCTGGCCCCACATATGCTCGGCGGCGCGGGCCAGTTCGGCGAGCCGATATTGGCCCTCGAACGCGTCGACCGCGCTGTACCTGCGGCCCTGCTCGACGATCTCGCGCACCACGGCATGGATCGCGTCGGGATCGTCATCGAGCAATGTCCCGAGCGCCGCGGTCCGTTCCGCAACCCAGGGGCCGTCGTAGAGCAACCGGGCTGCTTCGTTGAGCGGCTCCATGTCGATCTCGACCAGATCGGCATCGAGGCTCGTCAGAGCCGTCTCGTAGAGGAAGTCGGACTCGATATCGCCGAACCAGCGCCGCTGATCCGGACGCACGATGCCGATCCGCCGGCGCGCGCGCGGCACGTCGCCGATCGGCCGCGACAGAGCATCCTCACAGTCGAACCCGGCGGCGATCGAGTCCACCAGCGCCGCGTCATCGGTGTCATTGGCGAAGACGGTGATGCAGTCGAGCGTTCGGCAGGCAGGCACCAGCCCCCGGCTGCTCCAGCGCCCGCGCGTCGGCTTGAGCCCGACCAGGTGGTTGAAGGCGGCCGGCACGCGCCCCGATCCCGCCGTGTCGGTGCCGAGCGCGAAGGCGACCAGCCCCGCCGCCACCGCCACCGCCGAGCCCGAGCTCGACCCGCCGCTCACCCAGGCGCGGTCATAGACGTTGCGCGGGATGCCATAGGGGCTGCGCGTCCCGTTCAGCCCGGTCGCGAACTGGTCGAGATTGGTCTTGCCGATGGGGATCGCGCCCGCCGCGACCAGCCGCTCAACCACGGTCGCGGAGCGTTGCGGCGCATAAGCGAAAGCCGGGCAGGCGGCGGTCGTGTCGAGGCCGATGAGGTCGACATTGTCCTTCACCGCGAAGGGCACGCCCGCCAGCGGCGGCGTCTCGCCGGCGGCGATGCGCGCATCGACCTGCGCGGCGGCGGCGCGGAGCGTGCCCGCATCGAAGCGCGAGATCCAGACCGCCGGCTGGATGTCATCGTAGAAAGCCAGGCGCGCGAGCACATCCTCGATCACCGCGATCGCGCTGCGGCGGCCGGACTGGACATCGCCGGCAATGTCGCCGGCCGACAGCCGATCGAGTGTGATCACGCGCGCACCAGCGCCAATACGGGTGCACCGGGCGAGACGGTCTGCCGTTCGGCAACGTAGAGGGCGGCAACGGTGCCGGCGGCGGGGCTGAGAACGGGGAATTCCATCTTCATCGCTTCGAGCACTGCGATCGTCTCGCCGGCGGCGACGTCATCGCCCGGCTCCTTCATCAATTTCCAGACGCTGCCGCCGAACGGCGCTTCGACCAGTTCGGCCCCATCGGGGATGGCCACGGCGTCGGCGGGGCCGTCGTCTGCCTCCTCGATCAGGCTCGCGACGCGGTCGAATTCGCCGCGCC
>Ga0068852_100000302_pt1 | contig 33181 bp, 30 predicted proteins | sample KBSCornC22_FD_66594 | JGI IMG/M metagenome (GOLD analysis project Ga0068852, IMG submission 66594) | Corn rhizosphere microbial communities from Kellogg Biological Station, Michigan, USA - KBS Corn C2-2 | ecosystem: Host-associated > Plants > Roots > Rhizosphere > Soil ... | reverse complement strand
TGCCTTCCTTGCCGGCCACCGAGGAGACGTTGACGATCCGGCCATAACCATTGGCCAGCATCAGCGGCACGATCGTGCGGTTGCAGTAGAAGAGCCCGTCGACGTTGACGCTCATCACGTTGATCCAGCTCTGCACCGGATATTCATGCACCGGTGCGGTCGCGCCGGTGATGCCGGCCGAGCAGATCAGGATGTCGACCTTGCCCAGGACGGCCAGGCTGGCTGCGGCGGCAGCCTCGACATCGGCCAGTTCGGCAACGTTCAGCGCCGCCACATGCGCCGCGCCGATCTCATTCTTCGCAACTTCCAGGGCCTCGACATTGAGATCCCAGAGCGCGACGGTACCGCCCTCGGCGACGATCCGCTGCGCCGCTGCCTTGCCCAGGCCCGAGGCGCCCCCGGTGACAATCGCCGTCCGCCCGGCGAAACGGCCCGCGAACGCGCTCATGCGAACCTCGCGGGATCGAACGCGACGACCTTCTGGCTGGAACTGCCGAGCCGGTCGATCGCAAGCCTCATCGTGTCGCCGGGCTTGAGAAACCGCTTTTCGGGCTTCTGGCCTTCCCCGACACCGGGCGGGGTACCGGTGATCATCAGGTCGCCCGGCAGCAAGGTCACATATTCGCTGACATAGGAGATCAGTTCGGCAACGCTGAAGATCATCGTCTTGGTATTGCCGGTCTGCATTCGCTGGCCGTTGAGGTCGAGCGACATGGCGAGATCCTGGGGATCGCCGATCTCGTCAGGCGTGACCAGCCAGGGCCCGGTCGGGCAGAAAGTGTCGTGCCCCTTGCCCTTCGACCATTGCGAGCCCCGCTCCTTCTGGTTGAAACGCTCGGAGACATCGTTGACGAGGACATAGCCCGCGACATGGTCGAGCGCGTCGGCTTGCGCCACGTAGCGGCAGGTCTTCCCGATCACGACGCCGAGCTCGACCTCCCAGTCGCCATGGGTCGCGCCTTTCGGCAGCATCACGTCGTCGTCGGGGCCCGACAAGCTCGACAGCGCCTTCATGAACATCACGGGTTCGGTCGGTATCGGCAGGTTCGATTCGATCGCATGGTCGCGATAATTGAGGCCGATGGCGACGATCTTGGAGATGCCGGAGACCGGCACGCCGTAGCGGGGCGATCCTTCGACCAGCGGCAGATCAAAAGGATCGATGCCCGCGAGCGCACCGATCGCATCGACGGTGATGTCCGCGATCTTGCTCGAAAGGTCGCGGATGCGGCCTCCGGCGTCGATCAGACCGGGCTTTTCAGCGCCTGGGGCGCCGTAACGACAGAGTTTCATGCTTTGGCTCTCAATGGAAATAGGGACGTTGGAGTGCGACGTCGGGATTGAGCTCGACGCCGAAGCCCGGCCGGTCGAGCGCTGTGATCTTGAGACGGCCATTCTCGGGAACCGGCTCGCCCAGAAGCTGCGGGCTGAACATCGGGACGACCTCGGTCGGCCCCGGATGCATCATCAGGAATTCGGCGAACGGCGAATTGTGGCGGGTGGCTACGAAGTGGTAGCTGTAGACCGACGAGCCGTGGGGAACGACCATCCTGCCCCGGGCGTCGGCGAGCGCGCTGATCTTGAGCAGTTCGGTGATGCCGCCGCACCAGCCGACGTCGGGCTGGATGATATCGCAGCAATCCATATCCAGCAGCATGCGGAAGCCCCAGCGGGTCGCCTCATGCTCGCCGGTCGTCACCAGCATGCCCTTGGGTACGTTGCGCTTCAGTTCGGCATAGCCCCAATAGTCATCGGGGCTGATCGCCTCCTCGATCCACTTCAGGCCATGTTCGTGGCATGCCAGCGCGAGGCGGGTGGCGTAATCGACATCGAGCGCCATCCAGCAGTCGTACATCAGCCAGAAATCGTCGCCGCACCGGCTCCGCATCTCGGCTAGCAGCTCGACATTCTTGCGAAGCCCTTCGAGTCCTTCTGCCGGTCCATGGTGGAGCGGAAGCTTGCCGCCGATGAAGCCCAGATCCTTCGCAATGTCCGGGCGCGCGCCGGTGGCGTAGAATTGCAGCTCGTCGCGCACCGCGCCGCCGAGCAGCTGATGGACGGGCTCGCCCCTGAGTTTTCCCAGCAGATCCCAGAGCGCGAGATCGACACCTGAGATCGCGTTGATGACCAGCCCCTTGCGGCCATAATATTGAGTCGAGAAGTACATCTGATCCCAGATCTTCTCCGTCTCGGCGGGATTGCGGCCCTCGAGAAATCGGGCGAGATGCCTCTCGACGATATAGCAGGCCGGTTCGCCGCCGGTGGTGACCGCAAAGCCAACCGTGCCGTCCGCAGCCTCGATCTCGACCACCAGCGTGCCCAGCACGTTGATCCCGAAGCTCTGCCGACTCGCTCGATATTCGGGATAGCGCGCCATCGGGGTGGCAATGTGGTCATCGATCCAATGACCCTCACCCTGGTCATGATAGTCCGCGCCGCCGCCACGGACGACAAATGCACGGACATGCTTGATCGCCGGCAGCATCCTGATCCCCTCTTTGTCTGCCATCCGATTAGCAAAATCATACGGTACCGTGCAATAGATGTTTTCATATGATGAGACTCTGTGTAGAAGAATGGGACAAACGGAGCGGAGGGCAGGATGGCGGCGGAGGGTTCGGGCACGGCAGGAAGCCAGGCCCTGATGCGGGGCCTGGACGTGATCGAGGCGGTCGCGTCGGGGGCCACGACGCTCAACCTGCTCAGCGCCGAATTGGGCCTGACCCGCAGCACGGCTCACCGGCTCGCGACCTCGCTCGTCAAGCGAGGTTATCTCGCCTTCGCGCCGCGCGCGGGCTACCGTCTTGGCGCCAAACTTCTTCAGCTTGGCTATCTCGCGCAGTCGCAGACCGACATGCTTCAGGCGGCGCGCCCGCACCTTGAGGCGCTCTCGCTCCTGACAGGGGATGCAGTGCATTTCGGCATCCGCGATGGCGACCGGGCCCTCTACCTCGACAAGATGGCGGGTCAGCGCCGCATCACCATCTCCAGCCGCATCGGCGAGCGCCAGCCGCTCAGCTCGACCGGCCTCGGCAAAGCGCTGATGCTCGATCATGACGAAGCCTATTGGCGCGAACGGCTTGCGGAGGAGACCAACCAGGGGTCGGCGACGACCGATCCGGACGCCTGGGTGGAGCGAATGCACGGCTATGTCCGAGCCGGATATGCTTTCGATCTCGAAGAGAATGAGGATCAGATCCGCTGCGTCGCCGCTCCCGTGCGTGACGTGTCGGGGCGGATCGTGGGCGCGATCAGTGTGTCCAGCGCCGCTCAATATATGAACGACGAGCGCATGCAGTCGCTGGGGCGCGAGGTCACTCAGGCCGCCCGCGCCATCAGCGCCGATCTTGGCTGGTCGAGCCCCGCTGTGGAGTGCGAAGATGCTGCTTGAAGGCAAGACCGTCCTGATCACCGGGGGATCGAGCGGGATCGGCGCAGCCGCCGCGGTCGAGGCCGCGCGGGCCGGGGCGAACGTCGCGATCAACTATGCTGGCGACAGGGAACGTGCCGCAGCCATCGTCCGCTCGATCGAGACGCTCGGCCGAAAAGCACTCGCCGTGAGGGGCGACGTCGCCGATCCGGACACCGCTCAAGCCTTCGTGGGCGCTGCTGTCGACGCCCTGGGGGGTGTCGATGTCTTCGTGTCGAATGCCGGAATTTGTCCGTTCCATTCGTTCCTGGACATGCCCGCGGCCACGTTCGAACGGACGATGGACGTCAATCTCCATGGCGCCTTCTATATGGTGCAGGCCGCCGCCAACCAGATGGTCCGGCAAGGCCGAGGCGGCGCGATCGTCGCGGTGTCGTCGATTTCCGCCCTCGTGGGGGGCGAGTTCCAGACCCATTACACGCCGACCAAAGCGGGCGTGCACTCGCTCATGCAATCCGCAGCGATCGCGCTTGGCCGATATGGCGTTCGCTGCAATTCGGTGCTGCCGGGGACGATCCTGACCGAGATCAACAAGGACGATCTCGCCGACCCCGCAAAGCGCGAGCGCATGAGCGCGCGCATTCCACTCGGCCGGCTTGGCGAACCCGAGGACATCGCCGGGCCAATCGTGTTTCTCGCCTCCGATATGGCCCGCTACGTCACAGGGGCCGCGTTGCTGGTCGATGGCGGCGCCTTCGTAAACCTGCAATGACGGCCGCAAGATCACTCGTCGCGCCGCTGCTGCGCACGGCCGCGCACCGCTCCCTGGGGGGGCAGCGCACGTGAAGGCTGCATCGGCACTGGATTATCGCGAGCTCGCCCGACGCAAGCTTCCGCACTTTCTCTTCGAATATATCGACGGTGGTTCCTACGCCGAGACCACGCTTCGTCGCAATGTCGCGGACCTCGAGGCAGTAGCCCTCCGCCAGCGGGTCCTGACCGACGTCTCCAGGCTGGACCTCTCCACTACCTTGTTCGGACACTCGGTTCGACTGCCGGTTGCGCTCGCGCCGATCGGACTTGCCGGCATGAATGCGCGGCGCGGCGAGGTACAGGCTGCGCGCGCCGCTGAGAAGGCCGGCATTCCCTTCTGCCTGTCCACCGTTTCGGCCTGCCCGATCGGCGAGGTGGCGAGAGGCACGTCAAGTCCGTTCTGGTTTCAGCTCTACATGATGCGCGACCGCGGTTTCATGAACGATCTTCTCGCGCAGGCGAGCGACGCAGGCTGCTCGGCGTTGGTCTTCACAGTCGACATGCCCGTACCGGGCTCGCGCTACCGGGATTATCGGTCGGGGCTGGCCGGAGCGTCCGGACTCCTGGGTTCCGGCCGTCGGACCCTGCAGGCGCTGATGCGGCCGCACTGGGCCTATGATGTGGGGTTACGCGGCCGCCCCCATCAATTGGGGAACGTAGCGCCGATGCTCGGCAAGAATACGGGACTCGAGGACTTCCTCGGCTGGATGCGCGTCAATTTCGACCCGACCGTCTCCTGGAAGGATCTGGAGTATATCCGCAACATCTGGAAGGGGCCGCTGGTCATCAAGGGCATTCTCGACCAAGAGGATGCCGTCGCGGCGGCCGAGCTCGGCGCCGACGGGATCGTCGTCTCCAATCATGGCGGCCGCCAGCTCGACGGCGTGCCCTCGACGGCGCATGCGCTACCCAAGATCGCCGACGCGGTGCGCGACCGGCTGACCGTACTCGCCGATGGGGGCGTCCGCTCGGGGCTCGATGTGGTGCGCATGCTGGCGCTGGGGGCGCATGGCGTGTTGCTCGGGCGCGCCTGGGTCTATGCCCTCGCCGCAGCGGGTGAAGCGGGGATCGCGCATCTCCTCCAGCTTGTCGAAGCGGAGATGCGCGTGGCGATGTCGCTCACGGCGCGGACCTCCATCTCCGCACTGGATCGAAGTGCGCTCGTCACCTGAGCCTTTGAATTGGCTTCTGTCTCTCTGTAGGAAAGAGGACGATGACGAAAGAAGCCGCTATCAAATATGTACCACGACGCGGTCGCCCTTCCGCGAAACAAACCGCGGCGATCAACGAAGCGATCCTGACCACCGCGCGGCGCATGTTTCTCCAAAACGGCTTCGACGCCATGGCCATGGAAGCCGTCGCTTTCGAGATCGGAGCCTCCAAGGGGACGATTTACGACCGCTACCCGTCGAAGGAGGCCCTGTTTCACGCCGTCGTACAGGAAAGCGTTGCGCGCTGGTCGGCCGCCGCCGCTCTGGATGACGCTCAGCTAACAGACGACCTTGATCAACGCCTGCGGCATCACGCACGGGTGATCGCCCAATCGCTGCACAATCCGGAAATCCAGAGCTTCCAGCGGTTGATCATGTCCAACGTCGAGCGCTTCCCCGCGCTCGCGCGATCAATGCACGAGGTGGGCACGCTTTATATCGTCGGGCTGATCGCCAAGGACATCGTCGCAGCTGCTGAGCGTGACGGCATTCCGGTGTCCCAGCCCGAGGACATTGCCAATCGGATCGTCTCGACGTTGAACGGCTGGTACCTTCTGCAATCGATGGCGCGAACGGTTACGCTCGACGAGCTCATCGCATTCGGCGAGCGGACGATCGATCTGTTCATGGCGGCCCGCCGCTATTGGTGATCTTGATATTCGTACGCAATCGTGCGAATATCACTCTCCGCAGCCCGAGATGCTGCGCGACGAGAGGAGCCTATGCGTACGATTATCCTAGCAGCCGCCGCGATTCTGTCGGTGCCCACCATTGCCGCTGCACAAAGCACGCCGGCCACCACCGCGGCGGCGCATTACAGCACCGCGGCGACGAACATCGGCGACTTGCTCGACGATCCGGCCGCAAAGGCGGTGCTGGATAAATACATCCCGGGCATGACCACCAACGAGCAGATCGACATGGCCCGCGCGATGACGCTCAAGGACATTCAGCAATACTCGCCCGACAAGATCACCGATAAGGTTTTGGCGGACATCGACGCGGAATTTGCCAAGATGCCGGCAAAGGCGTCGGCAAAGGCTCCTGCTGCTGGGAAGTAAGGCTGCGGAGTCGGTGGCGCTGCGCCTGACGATCCGTGTCAGCGCGCCGGGTCGCAGACGGCGCCGGGTGTGGGATCATGGTCTGGGCCATGCGCCGGCGCTTTTAGCCTCTCGGCCTGGACATATGCGCGGGCCACCCGGGCCGAAGCGGAGGTCATGCGAAGACGCCCGCACGGCCGAACGTGGGGCAGGCGGCCACCTCCCGGCGCCTGAACCTCGCGATTCCGGAGCAAGCGCGCCAATGCTCGTCTTCACCGGCCGGAACCCTGATCCCAGCCATTCCCAGCACCATAGTAAAGAGGAAGCATAACCGGCGCCTCGATTTCGTGGATCATGCCCCCGTGGATCTTGAAAATCTCAAGCCATTGGGTGGTGAAGGGCAACGGAGCAGGCAAGCGGTCGAGACCGGGATATCCGACCAGCTTCGACGGCCGAACATCTCCGTTCTGGATGAACATCGGGAAAGTGGCGACCAACCCCTTTTCGAGGTCGACGACGATGGGGCGGCGGGGCTCTACCTTCTGCAGGTCGGCAAACGCGCCTGAATCAATCTGTTCTCGGCAGTTGCGTACCGTGATTCCGTTCATCAGGATGCGCATGCGCTGCTGCGCTTCGACCGGAACGTTCGCGGGAAGCATCAAGTCCAGTGGCGCCCTGTTGCCCGTCGTCCGCAGCCCCATTTCATGGCGAACGCAGTCGGGCGCAAAGTAGGATCGGCTGCTATCCTCGCTGGTCAGCGCGTCGAAGTACGAATTGGCGATCCGTACCATGTCAGTACGCGTGTTGCGTTCGGATGGCGGGACGTCCGCGAGCAACGGAGCACGCGGCTCGACCAGGTTGGGAAGGGCGAGCGGTTGAATGTTGTTGGCCAGCAGCTGCTCGATCTCGACGATGCGGTTGTTTCGCACCTTTAGCCGGACCGCTGTGAGGTAGGGCTGACCGCCGATCTTTGCGACGGTTCCAACGGCTATCTGCCCGGACTCGGGGTCGACAACATCGATCCGAAACTTGCCCAGCGGGGCCGATAGGCCGCGCCAGAGCAGGCCTTCGCCGACAGGAAGCGCCTCCGTATTCTCGGTCATGCGGACAGCCGGATCGAGGGGAAGCTTGGTCGTATCCCTCGCCAGCGCCGCGGCGAAATAAGCATCCGCGATCGACACGAGGCACTGCCGGTCGCAGCTCGTGCGCAGGGGGGGCAAAGGCGGAGCCGAAGGTGCACCTTGGGGTGGAGCAGCGGGCGCACCAGCACTCGACAGGCCGGCGATGGCCAATCCGGACGCCATGAGGGCCAGGGTCCGGCCTGCCCTCGAACCGCGCCTGCCGAGGCGCCTCGAACATGCGCGCGCGTCCCGGCGGCCATTGCGCTGTTCGGCATCGATGAATGCGACCGCCATCTCAGACCTCGTTGACGAACCGGTTCTCGATCGCGCCCAGCCCGTCGACCGAGACACGGACGACGTCGCCTGCCTTCATGAACCGGTTGCCGGCAATACCTACCCCCGCCGGCGTTCCGGTGGCGAGCACGTCGCCGGGTTCGAGCGTCATCACCTGGGTGAGATAAGCGATCTGATCGTAAATATCGTAGATCATATCCCCGGTCGACGAACGCTGGCGCTCCTCGCCGTTCAGCTCGAGCGTCAGTGTCAAAGCATGCGGATCGGCGATTTCATCGTCGGTGGTTATCCACGGACCGATTGGGCCATGCGTGTCGAAGGACTTGCCGAGCGTGTAGGTGGGCGATCTGAACTGCCAGTCGCGCGCTGTGACGTCATTACACACCAGATAGCCCGCGATCACCGAGCGCGCCATTTCGCGGCTGACGTGCCGGCAGCTTTTGCCGATCACCACGCCCAATTCGGCTTCATAGTCCACCATGTCTGGAGCGGCACGAGGCACCTCGACGGCCGAATAAGGACCGTTGATGCAGCTGACCTGCTTGTTGAACCAGAGCTGGCTGGAGGGGATCGGAATACCTGCGGCGGCGGCCTCGTCGGCATGCGCCCGATAGTTCATGCCGATCGCCAGGAACTTGCGCGGATCCGCAATCGGCGCCTCCAGCGCGACATCGGAAAGCACGAACGCGGGCGTTGCCGCAGCTTCGATCGCGGCGCGATGGCCACCTAGCCCTTTCAGCAGCATCCGCATCGAGTCGCCACAAGCAGGGACGGCATCGGTCAGGTCGATGACGCTGTCGCCATCAATCTTGCCCAGGCGTGTACGGCCATCGACCGTGAAGCGGCACAGTCTCATCGGGTCACTCTCTCCATCTCATTGTCGGCCGTGGCCGCGGACCGGCCGGCCAGTCCCACTTTTTAATTGACTAATCCGTACAAAGATGACTGTCTAGTGCAAACGAGTGATGGGAGGGATGGATGAGTCCGGCAAATTCGGCGCGGCTGCCGCGCGGCAATCGGCAGCGTGAGCGTACACGCATGGCGCTGCTGGCAGCGGGACAGACCTTATTCGCGCGGCGCCCGGTCGAGAGTGTCTCGGTCGACGACATCGTGGACGCGGCCGATGTCGCGAAAGGTAGTTTTTACAACCACTTCCAGGACAAGGACGCGTTCGCGGCGACGATCTACGAGCTCGTTCAAGGCGACGTCGAGTTCCATATCTTTTCGGCAAACCAGGCGATCGACGATGCACCCGAAAGGATTGCACGAGCCCTCTGCACGGTGCTGCGCTACGCGCTTGAGCACCCCGAGCGACTGATGGCGCTGCTCAGCATGGGGGCGCGGCGCCTGACCTCGGATGCACCGCTGAACGCAGGCGTCAGTGCCGATGTCGGCCGCGGTCTCGCGCAGCACCGGCTGTCCGGGATCGATCTTGAAACCGGCGTTCTTCTCGTCCTCGGCACCATCAATTCGACCGTGCGATATGCCACCTCGGGTGACTCCGGGAAGCAACCGCCGACATTGGCAGCGGCAATGTCGACAGCCTTGCTGCGCGGCCTTGGCGTGCCCGGCGAGGAGGCTGAGCGCCTTGGGAGTTCCGCGGCATCTGATCTGCTTGGCGGCAAATGATGGACAGTCTGTCCAAGGCGCATGACGTCGCCTTCGTGCGCTTCCGCGTCCCCGATCTGATGCTGATGCGGACGTTCCTGAAGGAATTCGGGATGCGGGAAGCAGCGCTCGAACGAAAGCGCATTTTCATGCGCGGCTACGGCCCCAGCCCATTCGTGCACGTGACGGAATATGGCGAGCAGCCGGCCTTTGCCGGATTCGGCATCCATGTGCCGCGCCGGGAAGAGCTCGAGCGGCTCGCGGCTCATGATGGTGTCGCCGTCGAGCCGCTCGATGCGCCGGGAGGCGGGGTCGTTGCCAGGCTCACCGATCCCGACGGTTTCGTCGTCGAGGCTGTCTGCGGCCAGACGCCCGTCGAGCCCCTATCCTTCCCTCGCCATCAGCCCTGGAATCAGGGGGGTCAATATCCGCGGCAGACGAATATTCGCCGCGTCAAGCAAGGACCGTCCCACGTTCAGCGGCTCGGCCACGTCGTGCTTGGCGTGTCCGACTTCAGGCGGTCCGAGGCCTGGTACAAGACCCGCTTCGGCTTCGTGACCTCGGATGAAATCCAGCCGGCCCCGGATGTCGCGATCGGAGCCTTCATGCGCTGCGATCGCGGCGACCAGCCGTGCGATCATCACACACTCTTCCTCCTCGAACGGCCGGCCGTCCCTGCCGAATTCATGCATGCCGCGTTCGAAGTGATCGACCTCGACGACCTGATGGCCGGTCATGACCATCTCAAGCGACACGATCGCACGCATTTATGGGGCGTCGGCCGCCATTATCTCGGCAGTCAGGTGTTCGACTATTGGCGGGATCCGTGGGGTCACGAAATCGAACACTGGACCGACGGTGATCAGTTGGTGACGGCCGACGGGGGCGGGATCGCCGGCCTTCCCGAGCTGATGGGAGTTCAATGGGGCATGCCCATGCCGCCGCTTCCCGGCGGGGGCCAGCCGGCATGAGCAGCGAGCATGACTACGACCTGCTGGTGGTCGGCCTCGGTCCGGTCGGCGACGTCTTGACCGCGCTCGCGAGCCTGCGGGGTCTTTCGGTTCTGGCGATCGACAAGTCGCCACTGCCCTTTCCGCTTCCCCGTGCCGCCGTGTTCGACCACGAAATCATGCGGATTTTCCAGGAAATCGGGGTCGCCGACCGAATCCTGCCGTCGTGCAGGGTTCCTGATCGCTATCAGTTCCGCACCGCTTCAGGCGGGCTGTTGCTCGATTTCCCAGTCGAGCCGGTCGGCCCCTTCGGTTGGGCCGAGACCTACGCGTTGCACCAGCCCGCCGTGGAATCGGTGTTGCGTGAGCGGCTTGCCGAACTCGGTGCCTCGGTCGAGCTCGGCACGACCTTCGAAGCGCTGGAGCAGGACGCCGGCGGTGTCACGGCGACGCTGGAGCGTGACGGCCAACGACGGACCGTCCGCGCGCGATACCTGGTCGGATGCGACGGATCCTGGAGTCCGGTCCGCGAAGCGCTCGGCATCCGGCTCGACGACTATCGCTTCGACGAGCCGTGGCTCGTGCTCGACACCATCTTTGACGAACCGGGTGACCTGCCGATCGTCTGTGAGCAAATCTGTGATCCGCAACGTCCGGTCACCTACATGGCGATGAGCGGGAAACGCTTCCGCTGGGAGTTCATGCTGAAGCCGGGCGAAGTGCCCGAGGCGATGCTCGACGACGCAACGATCCGGGAGCTTGTCGCACCCTGGAAGTGCGCCGACCGCATGCGGATCGAGCGCAAGGCGATCTATCGCTTCCATGGCCTCGTTGCCGAACGCTGGCGCGAGCGGCGTGTGCTGCTGGCAGGCGATGCCGCCCATCAGATGCCGCCCTTCGCCGGTCAGGGCATGTGCTCCGGCATTCGCGACGCCGCCAATCTCGCCTGGAAGCTTGCGGCGATCATCGGCGGTAGCGCGCGGGATTCCATCCTAGACTCTTACCAGATCGAACGCGAGCCGCATGTCCGCGCGATCATCGAGACGGCGATCGCCATGGGCAAGGTGGTCTGCATGCTCGACCCAGACGCCGCCGCCCAGCGCGACCGCGACATGCTCGCGCGCAAGGCCGCGGGTGCGCAGGACGTCTCGGTGGCCTATCCGGATCTTCGCGGCGGCCTGCTTTCGGACACGCCGCTCGCGGGCTCCTTGCTGCCACAACCCCAGACGCCCGACGGTCTGCGCTTCGACACGCTGCTGAACGGAGCGCCGGTCTTGATCGGCCATCATCTGCCCGGTGGGGCCGACCGTAAGGTGCAGGTCCTTGATCTTTCGAGCCCCGCCCTCGCCCCCTTCCGTTCCACGCTCGAGGGCTGGCTGGCGGGAGCTGGCGCGGATGCCGCGCTGGTCCGCCCCGATCGCCACGTCTTCGCGACAGGCCGGGCGCATGACCTTTTGGAGCTTTGGAGCAGCGCGCTCGCGCAGCCGGAAATTGCTTAGGCGAGGCCGACGAAGAACGGCCGATGGGAGGGGCAAAAATGAGAAAAATCGGACTTGGTGTATCGCTATGCACTGTCGTCGCCGCATTTCCCGTGCAGGCGCAGGACGCGGCATCCGGCACGGCTGCGGCGCAGGCAGGCACATCGGTTGACGGCATCGCCGACATCGTCGTTACCGCACAGCGGCGTCAGGAGAACCTTCAGCGCGCGGCGCTGGCGGTAACGGCGATCGATGGCAGTGCGCTCGCCAATTCCGGAGTGGCGCAGCCGCAGGACCTGTCGAAGCTGGTGCCCGCGCTCAAGCTTTCCACCAGCGGGGCCGGCAGCGTCCAGGTGACCATCCGGGGTGTCGGCAATTTTGCCGGCAATCCCTACGCAGAGCCCGCGGTGGCGATGAACCTCGATGGCGTCTACCTCGCCCGATCGAGCGGGCCCAACGGCCTGTTCTACGACCTGGCCCGGGTCGAGGTGCTCAAGGGACCACAAGGCACGATCTATGGCCGCAACGCCACCGCCGGCGCGATCAATATCATCACGCGAAAACCTGACGACCAACTTTCTGCCGAGGGCCAGCTGACCCTAGGCAATTACGGCCTGGTTCGGGGCGAACTCGCGCTGAATGCGCCATTGAGCACCGACGCCGCATTTCGAGTGTCGGGGGTCCTGACGCGACGCGGCGGCTATCTGAGTGATGGCTATCTCGACGACAAGAGCGAGGCCGTTCGCGGACAGCTCAAGCTCAAGCCGACCGGCAACGTGTCGATCCTTTTGTCGACGGACTATGCCCATATCGGCGGCAAGGGCGGCGGCGGGGTGATTTCGCCGTTTCTCGACTCCGACCATCCCTATCTCGGTGCGTCGAAAGACGGCTCGAACAATATTTTGACCGGCGCCTCGCTCACCATCTCGGGGGGCACCAATCCCAACCTTCTGCCGAAGTTCCGCGATGACGGCTTCACGAACCTCAAGAACTGGGGCGCGTCCGCGACGGTCGACTGGGATCTCGGCGCCGCGACGCTGACCTTTATCCCGGCCTACCGCCACAACATCGCTGATTATCTGCACTATGCCGCCGGCTTCCCGGTAAGCGCGCACGAGAATTCGCGGGCGACCTCACTGGAAACGCGCCTTGCCTCACGCGGAAACGGGCCCCTCAAGTGGCTGATCGGCGGCTATTTCTTCAACGAGGATCTCGATTTCGATCTGTTCGCCAACCAGGGCGTATCGTTCAATCGCACGATTCCGATCCTCAACACCCAAAGTTTTGCGGCGTTCGGCCAGCTGACCTATGCGGTTGCCGAGAGTTTCCGACTGACGGGGGGCCTGCGTTATACCGACGAGCACAAGTCGCAAACCGGACGCAATGGTGGCCCTCCTCCGTCCGTCCCGACAGGGTTCCCCGGCTCCGCGGCGCAATTCTACCAGGTCGCCTGCGCGCCGTACGATGCCGCGACCGGCACCTGCTATGCGGCACTCGACGGCAGGCTCAAGCAGAACAAGCTGACATGGAAGGCCGGCGCGGAGTTCGATGCCGGCGCGCGGTCCTTGGTTTATGCAAATGTCGCAACCGGCTTCAAAGCGGGCGGCTTCTTCGGATCGCTCGCGCCCAACACGTACCGGCCGGAAACCATCACGGCCTATACGCTCGGATCAAAGAACCGCTTCGCCGACAATCGGCTTCAGCTCAACCTTGAAGCCTTTTACTGGCGCTACAAGGACAAGCAGGTCACGCATCTGGGGCCGATCCTGCCAGGCGGCTTCAACCTCATTACCGAGAATGCCGGCAGTGCGGACATTTATGGCGCGGAAGTCGAGCTTCTTTGGCAGCCGAGCACGAAGGACAGGCTCAGCGCCACCGCCCAATATCTCCACACCGAATATGGCAGCTTCCACTATCGTCAGACCACGGTAACCGGGTCGCCCGTTACCGCATGTCCGACGACGCCGGTGGTGGGCTCGCCCACAGTAACCGTCGATTGCTCGGGGCGCCCCCTCTCGCAGTCGCCCAAATGGACGCTGAACGCTTCCTATACCCGCGGCTTCGATCTCGCCGGCGGCGCCCGGATCGATGCGCAGATCGGAACGCAGATCCAAAGCGCATACTGGGTCGGGGAGGAATATCTGGCAGGTGAGCGGCAGAGCGCATCGATGGTCTCGAACGCGAACCTGACGTGGCGTGCCCCGGGCGGTCGTTTCACGGCAAGCGCCTTCATCGACAATATCGAAAATCGCGCGGTCAGGTCGAGTTCGTTCGCGCAGCCTGTGATCGGCGTGCCGATCGTCACCTTGCGCCCGCCCCGGACCTTCGGCGTCCGGCTCGGTTTCGCCTTCCGCTGAGATCAAAGGAGACAGCGACGATGAGCTTCATGCCCAATCCAGGCTCCCGATATCGGATGCCGATCATGTTCGGACCGGCGCCCGGACCAAGGCAGCATCCCGACGGGCGCATGTGGACCGCCGAGGAAGCCGGACGCATGAATGCGCAGTGGCTCAATGTTGGCTACCGAACCGATCCCGCCAAGCTGGAAAAGCTGCTCCCGCCCGGCTTCTCGTTGCGCGGCGAGCCCATCGTTTCGGTGAGCTGCGCGTGGTTCAAAAACCTCTATTGGCTTGCCGGCCGCGGCTACGGCATTCTTTCCGTTGATTTCCCGGTGACCTACCAGGGCAAGACCGAACGGATCGACGGTGCCCTGTGCCCCGTGATCTGGGAAGGCTCGCCCGACGCCATCATGACCGGACGGGAAGAACTCGGCTTTCCAAAGATGTTCGCACGTTTCAGCGAGATCGGCTGGAATGAAGCGGACGGCCGCGCGACATGCGACGCGGCATGGTTTGATCACGTCTTCTTCGACATCAGTCTGTCGGATCTGGTCGAGGAACCCCAGCCACGCAAGGCGCTCCCGGGATCGAATGGCGGCGCGCAGATGTATTACAAATATATGCCGCGCACGAGTCCGGGGGGGCGGGCCGGCGCCGATCTCGCTTATGTCACGACGGCCGCCGCGCCTGCAGGCAGCGGTCCGGTTTCGAACGTCAACTTTGACGAGTTCGAGTTCCGTCGCTGGACCGGTAACGGGCGCCTCGCCTGGCATCGCGCCACATTCGAGCAGCTGCCTTTGTCATTCCATGTCGTCAACGGAATGGCAGACCTCGACATAGTCGAGTTCGTCAGCGCGGAGATGGTGCAGTTCTCAGGGCCGGGGATCGGCGTGTCGATGAACACGCAGCGTATCGTCGAGCCTGCATGATAGGTGCGTAGGCACGGTCATCAGAGGTCAGGCGAGAATTCGCTCGCGCCGGGGCTTGCGCTCCCCCCTGCGGCTCTTGGGCGCCCTCATCCCATCGCACCGCGCTGGAGATCGCCCGATGTCACTGAATGAGATACGCGCGGCGGCAAATCATCTCCGCGTCCTGCAGCAGCAAGCCTCACTGGAGGTCGACCGACGGGACGAGAACTGGCAACGCGCCCTGGTGTCGCTTCGCCGCGAAATCGCGAGCGGGATCACCGATTTGTCGGCAGCCACGCGGAAATTGTCGCTCCCGGAGAAGGCCGGTCAGGACCTCGCTGAGCTCGATCTGAGTGTAGGCGCGCTGCGGCGCGCATTGGCGATGCATCAGGCCTCATGGCCCGCCGTCCTGGTCGATCCGCAGCAGCCCGACTTCAAAGCGTCGGTCGCGCTGGTTCGCGCCGCCTATGACAACCTCTTCGCATGTCTCGATCTACTCGAGCGCAGGCTGGCCACGCCCCCCGGGGCGGACGCAGTCCAAAGCCACTGACGCCGCTCGCCTGAATTCCCGCCGAGACTTGACCGTCATTCATCCGCGATTGGCTGATGGTCGATCACCTCGAGCCCGAACGCGTCCAGTCCGCGCATCGGGCGGGTCGGATTGTTGGTGAGCAGGATCATTTTCCCCACGTGGAGGTGCGCCAGGATCTGGGCGCCAATGCCGTAGCTGCGCGCATCCATGCCGGAAAAATGACCCGCCAGCGTCATCTCGAGACTGCTTTCCGGCGGCGGCACGATCAGCAGGATGAGACCCGAACCGGCTCTACCGATCTGGGCCATGGCGCGCTGCAAGACCCGATTGCGCGGCCCGGGTTGGCCGAGCATGTCGGAGAAGAGCGAGGCGGCATGCACCCGAACCAGGGCGGGCCGGTCCGGTTCGATCTCGCCCTTCTTCAGAACCAAGCTGATCTCGCCGCTAACCGTGTTGCGGTAGTTGAGCAGCTCCCAGTCTCCGCCATAATCGGAGGTGAACCGCGCGCGATCGATGCAGGCGACGAGATGGTCGTTGCGAAAGCGATAGGCGATCAAGTCCCGGATGGTCCCGATTTTGAGCGCGTGCCGCTCCGCAAAGGCGGCCAGGTCGGGCAGACGGGCCATGGTGCCATCGTCGTTCATGATCTCGCAGATCACGCCCGACGGGTTAAGCCCGGCGAGCCGCGCAATGTCGACGGCGGCTTCCGTGTGGCCCGCCCGCACCAACACGCCTCCATCGCGCGCGGCGAGCGGGAAGACGTGGCCCGGGCTTACGAGATCGTCCGCCCCCCGCGCGGCGTCGATCGCGGTCAGGATCGTACGGCAACGATCGGCCGCCGAGATGCCCGTGGTAATGCCGGTGCGCGCCTCGATCGAAACCGTGAACGCCGTTTCGTTGCGGCACCCATTCAACCGTGACATCGGCGCAAGGCCGAGCTGGTCGACGCGGGCGCGGGCAAGCGCGAGGCAGATCAGACCGCGGCCATGGCTGGCCATGAAGTTGATCGCGGTCGGGGTCGTCATCTGCGCGGGGATCACCAAGTCCCCTTCATTCTCCCGATCCTCGTCATCGACGAGAATGAACATCCGCCCGTTGCGGGCCTCCTCCAATATTTCTTCGATGCTCGCGATCATCGCCGTCTCGCGCTTCCCAGGGCGGGCGCGGCCGCCGCTCGGCGCAGCCATCCCAAACCGCACGCCATGTCGCTGCGACGCCCACGGGCGACGCGCCCGGCATCAGAACAAATCCTGCTGGACGAGGAGCGGACGGAGCGATGCGGTCGGGCGACGGCCATCTGCCTTCCCTCGATTGATCAAGCAGCCTCGAGGGCCCGCACCGCGCCGAAGGAAGAATCCGCTGCCCAGCTCTTCACTTCCCGCAGGCACTGGCTGGCGAACAAGGTCATGTTCGCGACCGCCATGTCGCGCGGCATTCCGCCGAAATGGAAATGCGGGAAGAAGCCCTGCAGCCCGATCGAGCCGTTGATCTCATGGAGCTGATCGAGCACCTCGCGCGGGGTGCCGGCGGGCATGGCTTCTCCCATTTTGTCCGCCATCTCTTCGAGCTTGGCGGGATCGACTTTCATTCGGCGATAAAATTCGTTGCCCTTGCTGGTCCCGAAATCGTCCTCCGCCATGCCGTAATTGTGCACGGCCGCCTTGAAATTCACCCGGTGGTATTGCGCCGACAGCAGCTTCGCACGCTCACTGCTTTCATCCACGAAGATCGTTCCGGAGAGAAGGGGCGCTGGCCGATGACGGCCATGCTGAACATCCGACCAAACCTGCGCGTATGTGTCGAAATCGACCCCGAGATTGGACCGTGGCTCGGGATTGATGATGAGCACCCCGATACCGAGTTCGGCAACGGTGCGAACCGACTCGGGTGACCCTGCAGAACCGAAAATGCGCCCTTCGAACGATTTGAACGGACGCGGTCGAAGCTCGCGGCGCGGCTGCTTGGTGATGTCCCCCCCTTCGATCACGCCCGTGTCGAGAGCACGGATGATCAGTTCGGCATGCTCGCGGTAGAGTTGACGCGTCTGGTCGATGTCAACGCGCATCCCTTCATATTCCATTTTCCCCAGTCCCCGGCCGAAGCCGAGCAGCAGCCGACCCTCGGTCACATTGTCGAGCCAGAGTGCCTGCTCGGCGACACGAACCGGATCGTTCCAGGGCAGCACGATCACTTGCGTACCGAGCCAGGCACGTTTCAGCCGCCCAGCCAGATAAGCGAGCGACTGGAGCGGGGCCGGCGAAATCGAATAATTCGAGAAATGATGCTCGGTCACCCAGACCGACTCGAACCCGAGTTCCTCGGCCAGCAGCGCCATGTCGAGGTCCTGCTTCAGGAATTCCGCATCGTTGAGGTCCGGACCCGACTGGTGCTGGAAACCGGTCGCATAGCCGACGTGCATCATCTCTCTCCCTGCAAATCAATCTGCGGGGAATGCTCCTTCAAACGACGCATAATGTCAACAAATGATAATTCGTGTCCTTTTTAAATCCTACGTCTGGTTTGGACGGAAGCGTGGGCCGATCTGGTCGTGACTCTTCAGGGCGTGAACCTCCTCGTCGAATGCGGCGCTCGAGCCCGCCGAACCAACAGGAACAGATCATCATGTCGGAAGCCACCAACCAGCCGTCCAAACTGCTCGACGCCTCGGTCTGGGGAGGCCGCCTGTTCTACGGTAAATGGCAAGGGGGGCGAACGACGCTCGTTGTGACCGAGCCGGCAACCGGACAGAAGCTTGGCGAAGTGGGCGCATCTTCGCCCACGGAGATCCCGGCGGTGGTCGCGGCCGCGCGCCAGGCCCAAGCGGAGTGGCAGGAATGGCCGGCGGAAAAACGCGCGGCGCTCTTTCGCCGTGCCGCGGCGGTCTTGGAGGGGGAACGCGACGCCGTCGTCGCGATGATCATCCGCGAAACGGGCGGCGTGCGCGGGAAAGCCGAAGTCGAAATTCAAGGTTCGATCGACGAACTTTACCATTCGGCGGCGCTCCTGATCCAGCCGGAGGGCCATATCCTGCCGAGCGCCGATCCCTCACGCCTCAGTCTCGCCAAGCGCGTGCCGATCGGGGTGGTCGGCGTCATCGCGCCATGGAACTTCCCGATGTTGCTGGCGATGCGTTCGGTCGCGCCGGCGATCGCGATGGGGAACGCCTGCATTCTGAAGCCCGACCCGCAAACACCGATCGTCGGTGGCGCGGTCATCGCTCGTGCCTTCGAACTTGCCGGCCTGCCCGAGGGGCTGTTCAGCGTTCTCAATGGCGCTGCGGACGTGGGTGAGGCGCTCGTCGAGGCGGCCGGGGTCCGGATGATCACCTTTACCGGGTCGACCGCGGTGGGTCGCCGCGTCGGTGAATTGGCCGGGAAGAATCTAAAGCGCGTGGCGCTCGAACTTGGCGGCAAAAGCCCCTTCATCGTGCTTGAAGATGCCGACATCGAAGCCGCCGCATCTGCCGGCGCCTGGGGTTCGTTCCTCCATCAAGGCCAAATCTGCATGGCGGCGGGCCGGCACATCGTGCATCGCAAGGTTGCGGATCAATATCTGGAAATCCTGGTCGCCAAGGCGCGCAATCTCCCGGTCGGCGATCCTTTCAGGGCGGATGTCGCGATCGGCCCGATCATCAATTCGCGCCAAATCTCGCGCATCGAGAAGATCGTCGGCGATACCGTGGCAGCCGGCGCCGAGCTGCTTGCGGGAGGCACACACGACGGCCCCTTCTACAAGCCGACCGTCCTCGCGCACGTCCAGTCGGGAATGCCGGCCTACGACCTTGAGATCTTCGGCCCGGTCGCGCCCGTGTGCATCGTCGACGACGAAGACGAAGCGATCAGGGTTGCGAACGACACGGAATATGGCCTGTCAGGGGCAGTGCAGACCGGCTCGCTCGAGCGCGGCCTGCGCGTCGCAAGTCAGATCCGGTCGGGGCTGGTCCATGTCAACGACCAGACGATCCACGATTTCGCCGGAATTCCGTTCGGCGGCTCGGGTGCATCGGGCAACGGATCACGCTTCGGCAGCATGATCAATCACGATGAATTTACCGAGTGGAAATGGATGACGGTCGGCTCCGCGCCGGCACGATATCCGTTCTAACGAGGTGACCCCGCCGGCCGGTTGCCCCGCCGCAGCAGGGCACTGCGCCGGAACGCCACAATCATCGCCTCTTCCCGGATCTCGCTTGCGGGCATGATCTCGCTTCATTGGTCCCTGGCCGCCAGATGGGGCCGATGCAACGGCCTCGCGCGAGCCCTTAAGGAGGGCATCAACGGTGATGCCGCGCCGATGGATCAGGGCGGGCGAGGCCGCATTTCGATTGGGGTCATCCTTGGCGCACATGGCTGCACCGCGCGCTATCGGACCGGTTCGGACAGTCCCGGGAAGGTCGGTCGCGTCCCGCTCGGGCGCTAGCTCATCTGGGCACCGAAATCCCCGTCTCCGCCATCCGGATTCATCCGTAAGAATTTTTCGTACTGAGCCGAGGCTGCGCCGCGTGGGTCGTTGCGCTCGATCGCAGACATCACGGAGGCTGTAAGGTCGAGATACAGCGCCTTGTCGGGTTGCAGATCGAGGCCGGCCGCGCCGTTCCAGCACGGAAAAGCCTTCGCGCTTCGCAAAAAGAGGGTGATCAATGGATTTCCGAGAATCGCGAATTGGCTTTCTTCGACCTCGAAGACGAGTTCGGCCTGTTCGTGGGCCGAGGTCGCGTTGGTGAACGCCTCGACCGCTCTGGCCATCCTCGCTGCATCCGCCGGACTCGCACGCTCCGCGGCAAGCGCGGTGGCGACGGAACTCACAAAGCCAAACAGCGAATAGACCGCAGCGGGGGTCAAGTCACAGGAAGCGAAATAGCATTGTGCGAGACGGCAGATCGCACCGGGCCCGGGTGTGGTCAGCAACAGCCCATGCCCACGGCCTGCCTGAGATACGACCGCCCCCTCGCTCTCCAGGATGCGGACAGCCTGGCGCAACACGCAGCGGTCGACGCTGTAGCGCTCGCACAGGTCCAGTTCGGCACCGAGCTTGCAGCCTTCCTGCCATTGGGCGCCCTGATGATCTTCCATGATCCGATGGGCGACATGCGTGGCGCGCGTGCGCAGCCGCGCGCGGATCGACGGGCCAACCGCGCACGGCGCGGAAGCGGCTTCCGCTGCTTCCACGATGGTGTCGAAGAACGACAAAACGTCGCGCGCCGCCCAATTGGCCGCCTCGCCGACCGGATTGGCCCCCGCCTGCGCCGCGTCTTGCGCCAGGTTCCTTCTGACCGAAGACAAGAGGCGACGCGCATCGCCAATCTGCGATGCTGTGCAGCCGAGCAAGCGCGCATAGCGAATTGCCATGCCCAGCACATGGTGCCTCTCCGGCTTCTGCACCAGAAGTCCGCCATTGGGACCGCGCCGCATGCGAGCAGTGCCCCGCGCCTCCAGGATCCTGACTGCTTCACGCACGACAACACGGCATACGCCAAAGCGCCGGGCAAGCTCGTGCTCCGATCCCCGAATATCGCCCGTCTGCCAACCGTGGATGATCAGGTCTTCCTCGATGTCGTTGGCGATGCGGCAGGCCAATTTCGACGGGCGGAAACGCTCACCCACCATGTTGGAGAACAGGGTTCGACGCCGCGTCCGCGGGTCCACCCGCGGCGCGTTCGGCGCATTCGCTGCTGTCGCAAAACGTGCGGCGCTGCCCACGGCTCATCTCCTCGTTTTTTTCTGAGCCAATTTCTACTCTGAATCTCACAATATGCAAATCGGAGACTTTATGCCGAATATTTCCCAGCGGCCGGACGTATCGCGATCACGCCCGCGTAACGATGCGCCCGGCTGGCATCGGCGGACCGAAAGCTGCCACCGCGGCGGCTGAGGCGATCATCCCGGCAGCAGCATCTTGCGTGTGCCGAATGGGCCACGAGGGGGCCGGCGAGCGACGGGCGGGAGCGCCGGCCGCCGGGGACATTAGCAGCGTCGGGGCAAGAGTGAGCTACTCGGTCGATATGCAGCGGTGACGACCATGCAGGCGGCCCCAGCGATTGCCGCCAGGACCCGGCCCGTCCCACTCCAGGCTTCCGGTCAGGCCTGCGCCCTCGGTGCTTCGACGATCTTCGCGAGAAAGGCTTCAATATGGGCGTCAGCCTCTCGGGCGAGCGGATGAGGCGTTCCGATGAAGCCATGACCGGCTCCGGGCCAGACCGCAATCTCCGCCTGCGCACCTGAGGCTGTCCAGCGGCTGCACATGAACATGCTGTCGTCCAGAAACGGGTCCAGCGTACCGACAGTGAACAGCGCGGGCGGCATTTGTGACAGGTCGCCATAGAGTGGCGAAATCTCCGGATTCTGCGCTTGAGCGGGGTCAGGACAATAGGCCGCGGCGCACCGGCTGATCTCGCGCGTCGTAAGCATGCCCTGGGTCGCCATTCGCTGGCTTGGCGTCATCGACGTGTCGAAACAGCCAAAGACGAGGTTCGCCCCTTCTACGCCGCTATAGCCATGCTTGTCGCGCAGACGCATCAAAGTCGCGACGGAAAGCAGGGCGCCTGCAGATTCGCCGCCGATCAAAATTCGCTCGGTCCCGAACTCGGACTTCGCATTTTGAATCAGCCAGAGCGCGGCGGCCTCGCAATCGTCCCACGCGGCGGGATAAGGATTTTCTGGAGCAAGCCGGTAGTCCACGCTCACACAGGTGACGTCCAGTCGATCGGTCAGGCGCTCCAGCATCGGATCCTGGCCATCGGCTGCCCCCAAAACCATTCCGCCGCCATGGATGTGTAGATACACCGCCCTGGCGTTTTCGGCGGGCAAGACGTGCAGATTTCTCGCTCCGATCTTGCGATCGTAGGACCTTGGCGATGGCGGCGAGATCGGCATGAAGCCGCCTTTGCGGCCTGCCTCGAGTCCAATGTCCCAGAGCCCCGGGGCGCCTTTCAGCATGGCCTCCATTTTTTCATTGAAGGCGGCGACCTCCGGCGAAATGGCGCCGGACCGGAACAGCTCGGCACAAGGGGTCGAGACAATCGAACGCATGAGAGACCTACTCGAGCGGGGTGGGGAATGATCACCGGGAGGGGCGAGGGCCAGAAGGCCTTCGCCCGACCAGGTCAGCGGAACTTGTAGCGCAACGTCAGGGACCATTCCCGCGGGCGGCCCGGCTGCCCCTCAAGGATCCCCAGCCCGCCGGCGATCAGGTCGTTGTAGTTCACATAATAGAATTTGTTCGCCAGATTGGTGACGCCGGCTGAAACCGACCAACCCTTATCCTTGCTGAGATAAGTGAGCCGCGCGTCGAGAAGCGCCATCGAGGGCGTCTTACTGCGGGGGCTGTTGTCATTGGACCAGAAGATGGTCGACTGATAGTTCACATCGAGTCGCGGCGTCAGCGACCCGGCAGTGCCGAGATCGATCCCATATTCAATCCCGCCATTTGCTGTCCAGCGCGGCGTACCGATCGGGATGCTCGAATAAAGCGGGTTGCCAGCGACACAATTCACGCCCGGATTGGGGGCGGTGACACCCGGGTCGGCGCAGCCGACCGCCGCGCCCAGCGATTTATACTTGTAGTCCGCGAGACCGACCGAACCGTTGATAGCGAGGCGAGACACCGGCTTGGCGGTCAACTCCAGTTCGAAACCCCTGATATCCGCCTTGCCGACGTTGAGCGGCCCCAAAAAGGGAATGCCGGCACTGTCCGGACGTGACGAATTCAGAATCAGGTTATTGTAGCGACCATAGAAGACGGAGCCGTTGAGGATGAGGCGGCGATCAAACCAGTCGGTCTTGAAACCAGCCTCGTAGCTCTGCAGATGCTCTGGCGCGAAGGGCGTGAGCTGGGTCGGCGTAAATGGCCGCGGATTGAAACCCCCTGCGCGGAACCCCTTCGAATAGCTGGCGTAGATCATCGCCTGATCGGTGAGCTTGTAGTCAACCGAGAGGTGCGGCGTCCATTCGTTATAGGTCTGCGGCGGGGGCGCCGCGGTGAAATTGTGGCGATAGAGGAAATCCTTGGTCTCGTGCGTGTAGCGGACGCCTCCGGTGACGCTGAGGGCGTTCGTCACATGAAATGTGGCCTGCCCGAATGCCGCCTTGTCACGGACGTGCGAAGGGTCGTCCTGGTTGAAGTTCAGGCCGAACGGATTGATCGCGACCGACCCCTGCAGCGTGCTGGTCGAGCGGAAATAATAGGCCCCCAAGGCCCACTCAAGCGTCCTGCCGAAGGAGTCACCCACCAGTCTCAGCTCCTGGCTGAACTGATGATGCTTGAAGACATTGTAGTTATAGCCGATCGCTATCGGCGCGTTCTGCACGATCGCCGACGTCGCGCCGCTATAGGCTCGGTATCCGGTGATGGACTTGAGTTTGATACTTTCGGTCAGATCGAGATCGACGGTTCCAGCCACGCCCCAGGAGCGGACGCTGTTCACAGGCGGGATCGATGTCGAGGTAACCGGCTCGCCAGGACCATTGTTGACCAGAATGTCGTCGTAGGTCGCATAGGTCTGGAAGTGCTTCGGCGGCACGAACCGGCTATCGAATGGAATTCCGTAGTTCGGGATCGCAAAGTTGGCGTTGAACGGCGCGAGCGGTCCGAAGGCGATCTGGCCCGCGTCCACGGCGACGAGTTCGCTTGCCACCGCTTCGCTGTTGTTGTCCGTATAATCGCCCGCCAGGTTGATCTCCAGGTTGGAGCTGGGCAGAATGCGAAGCGCGACGCGACCGCCCCTTACGCTCTCTCCACCCTGGGTCCCCACCTTGCAATCGGCGCCGAGATTGGCCGGCGAGGTCAGCCTGCCCGCTTCGGCAGGACGCGCGCAGGCGAAGCTGATCCGGTCCACATATCCGTCGCGCGACTTCGAGAAGCCTGAGGCGCGCACGAATATCTGATCGGGGACGAGCGTCACGTCAAACCCCGCCTTCATGTCGAGGCGGTGATAGCTGCCGGTGGTCAGTTCGGCCTGGATCGATCCGTCTCCATTGGGTTTGGCCGAAACCAGCCGGATCGCGCCGCCGATCGCATTCTTGCCGAACAACGTCCCCTGCGGACCTCGCAGGACTTCAACCCGATCGAGATCGAGCAGGTCGAACGTCGAACCGAACAACGTCCCCTGATAGACGTCATCCACATAGACACCGACGCCCGGCTCGAGGACAAGATTTGAGTCCGTCTGGCCGATGCCGCGGATGAACGCCTGCACAGCCTGGCCGTTGGTGTTGCCGGCAAGACGGAGCGACACATTGGGGGCGGTCTTCTGAATATCCTCGATCTTGGTCAGGCCACGGGTGGTGAGCGTGGCTCCCGTGACGGCGGTGATCGCGATCGGCGTGTCCTGCAGCTGCTGGCTGCGGAATTGCGCTGTAATGACGATATCGGCGACGCTTTGATCGTCTGCGGCGGAAGCTGGTTGCTGCTGAGGGGATTGGCCGGTTGGCTTCAACGCGCTCTGCGCCGACGCCGCAGATGCCAGCGCAATCGCTGAGGCGGCCGCCAGCGCACAAGCACTGATCTTGCGGGAATTGGTGGTCATCGAGTCTCCCCTCCGCTGGCCCGTCGTGCACAAATGCCGCAGGCCTGATCATCACTCTTTTCCTTCAGCAGACTGAAAACCAGTCGTCGTTTTCCGACGCATCCGCGTCACCATCCGGATTGCGCGCCGAGCGGCGATCTTTCACGGAACTCGTCCATCGCCCGATGTACCGCTCGACGCGCCTGAACGCCCCCACCTTGTCGAACGAACCCGCATCTGGGTTGGACGATTTCCACATGGCGCGGGCATCCGGCATCACGAAACTCGCCGCGATGCCCAATTCAGTGTCGAGCACCCGATCACCGCGCTCCCGCGCCGACGGATCCGCGCGCTTGGTGTCATCGAGGCGATCCGCAGGAGGCCCATTGATCGTCGTCCGGCAAATTGTGGACGGCCGGTCCTCGATCGAAACGCCGCCCACGCTCGCTACCAACGGTGGGCTCCTCGATGCGCGCAGTTCGCCGCGCATTGTTGAGAGCGGTCCGAAATGCACACGGGCCTCCAAGGTCGCGGATCGGCGGGCATGACCTGGGGTGAACCAGCGCATGGAGGCGCGTCCCGGCAGCCTCGGGCAGCCCCCCCAATGGGATCAATCAGAGTTCGTCGGTCATCGCCGCCAGCGCCCGGCGGGCCGCCTCGGTCTGTTTGCGGCGCATGTCTTCCAGCATCAGCCGGCCGGGATCGATGTCCTGATCAGCAGGAAAGCACGACAGGATCTCGTCGAAATGCGCGGCGACTTCGTCGCGAAATTCGGCGTGGCTCAATATGTAGCCGCGGTTGGCCCGAATGCCGGCCACAACCGCCCGGCCGACATCGTAGGGGTCCATTCCGGCGTCGGTTGGAGGTACGACGGGACCCGGCGGCGGAGCGTTGACGGCTGCATCGCCGAACCGAGCCTGCCGGTTCTTCTCCGACTGCAGCATGCGGCTTCTGGTCAGCCCAGGGTAGAGCACCGACACGCCAATCTTGCGCGTCGCAAGGCTCAGTCGAAGCGAATCGCTCAGGCCTCGGATCGCATATTTGGATGCCGCGTAGATGAAGTTGTCCGCTGTCGGCAGGAGACCGGCCATCGACGCGGTCGAGACGATGTGCCCGCCTTCACCTTGCCGCAGAATGTGAGGCAGGAAAGCCATCACGCCATTCACCGTGCCGCCCAAATTGACGGACATGACCCAATCCCAGTCCTCGTATCGCATGTCCTCGACACGCGGCGCGGTGCCGACGCCAGCATTGTTGACGAGAATGTGACAGGCGCCGAAGCGGCTGATCACGTCCTGCGCGGCCCGCTCCATGGCGCCTCGATCAATCACATCGACGCGAACGAAGTCCACGTCGGCGCGCGGTCCGAGCGCCTCGCGGGCTTCATTGAGATGGTCGGAGCGAACGTCCGCCACCATGACCCGCATGCCCTCGTCGAGGAACGCTTTGACAATCCCGAACCCGATCCCGCTGGCCCCACCGGTGACGAACGCCACTTTCTCTTTCAGATTCTTCATTTGGCTCCTTCCCCCCGAGAGCGGCCCGCGAGAATTGCCGCCTCACGGAGTGCAAGTAAGTTGGCGACCGCCCCGTCCGTAAAGACGTAGGGGTCGCCGCGGTCCATTGCGGCAACGGCACGGCGCCCGACCTCGCGCGGGTCGGCCCCCAAAGAGAGGATCGAGCGCGCCATTTCCCGCATGCGCTCCGCCTCGGCAGGCGGAGGCACGATCCCGCTGTCGGAGAGGTGCTCCGGTCGTAAGGCTTCGTGATCGAGGATGTTGGTGTTGACCGCCGCGGGGCAAAGAACCGTCGCGACAATGCCCTCGTCGGAGAGTTCGGCCCTGAGTGCTTCAATCAGCGCCACCACGCCGAACTTGGCGCATGAATATATTCCGCCATCGTTCGCGGCGACGAGCCCGCCCATCGACGACGTGGCGAGAATGTGCCCGCCGCCGCGCGCGCGCATGCCCGGCAGGAGCGACGCCAGCCCATTCGTCGCGCCGGCGAGATTGACCTGGATGAGCCAGGTCCAATCAGCGGGGCGACTGCCGAGAATCGGCCCGAGAATGCCAATGCCTGCATTGAGGCAGAGTATGTCGATGGCACCGAACCGCGCTTCGATCTGAGCGACGGCGCGGCTCCAGTCCGAGGGCTCGGCCACGTCCAGGTGAAGCGTCATCAGGCGGGGCCGATGACATGCAAGGTCGTCGCGCAGCGCCGAAAGATGCCCATCGTTCACGTCGCCGGCGGCGACCGATAGGCCGCGGTCGAGCAATTCCTCGACGAGCCCCCTGCCGATGCCGCTGGCGCCGCCGGTGACCAGTGCCACGCGGCGCTGGCCGATCCGGGGCAAGGCGCCATCGTGGGACGAACTCTTCATTTCGCTCATTCGCCTGATCCTATGGCGCATCATAGACTAAAACAGATGCCTGTTTGCGCTTGGCGCCTTTGTGTAGGACCGCAGCCATGCCTGGCTTGAGGCATCGGCGCGAAAATCCCCTGTCGCGGTAGAGGAGCCAATGAAGGAACGAGAAACAAGTTCTGACAAGACGCTGTCGATCATGGATCTGTTTACGCCCGAAGCGCCGCAATGGACGATCGAGGAAGCGGCGGCAGTCCTCGGTACGTCACAAAGCACGGTTTATCGCTATTTCCGCTCACTGTCGGCGGCAGGGCTGATATTCAGCGTGTTGCCAGGCCGTTACCTTCTTGGACCGGGGATAATCCAGTTCGAGCGCCAACTCCGCAACAGCGATCCGCTGTATCGTGCGGCGCGGCCGGCCCTGGAGACACTGGCCGCCTCACTGGGCGAACGTGGCACCCTGTTCATTGCCCGAATTTACCGTGATCATCTGATGCCGATGTTTGAACAGCCGATCGGCGTCGAGCGTTTCCCATCGTCGTTCGAGCGGGGGAAATTGATGCCCATCAACGAGACTGCTCCTGCACTCGCGATACTCGCCTACCGCCCGGTGCGCTCGCTGCGTAAGATGCTGCGAATTGACGACGGTCCCGCAGATTGGCCGCGTGATCGGTGGACCAACCTCAAGCGCATCCTGCGTGCCGTCCGCACAGCGGGTTACAGCATCACGAGCGCTCCCGATGATGCCGGCATTTATATCTCGGTACCCCTCCTGCACCCCGATGGGATGGTTGCGGGAAGCCTGACTTTCGGCACCGACCCCGCCACCACGCGCGAGCCCTATCTCGTCGCGTGCGCGCAGAAGTTGAAAGATGCGTCCGAACAGATCGCGCACGATTTGCAGGATAAGGCGCCCGCCGACGCTCCGTAACAAATTCGGACAGCTGTTTTAGACATTTTCGCCCGCTAGATACGGCACGACCATAGGCCGAGGAACCCATGTCGATGTCGCACGCGCCGATCCCGATTGTCGATTTAGGCGCTGGGCAGCTCGTGTCGAAGGCATTGGCGCAGGGCGGTTGTCCCAGCGTCGTCCTTGGCAACGAAGCGGGCTTAATCTCGACCGAAGGGACGCTCATTTTCCTCGCCTTCGGTCATTCACCGCACATGGCAAGGAGCGTGGCGGACTGCGATTGGAGCACCGACCTACACGGCCCGCTCGATCGCTGCTTTTCGACGATTAGGCACGTGGGACCGAAGGTACGCGAGCATCAGGGCTTGCTCGTGACCGTGCTACCCGGAGAAGCCCTGCTGACGCGACGTGGCGCTGGGGCGCAATCCGTTCTCTATCGGTCGATACTCGGTTTGATGGAAGGGCTCCGCGCCGAGCTTCTTCCGACCCAAGCGCGGGTCAGCATCGTTTTCACCGATCAACAGGAACCGCTCGACGATCTGGCGCAACGCCTTTCGGCGACCATCGCAGCCCGATCCATGTATTCGCTTCCATCCTGTTTCGATGTCGCGGCGATCCGCGCCGTGTTCGAGCAGATGACAGAGGCCTTGGCGCAAACCCCCTCCGACGCCCGACTCCCGCCGGCGGGCCCGATGGGAGAAGTTTATCGCGAGGCCGTCGGCGGCTGAGGAGAGCGGTCCGCGGGATTAGCGCGGCCGCGAAGCTAACGGGCGCCCGGCGAAGCGGTCGGGCTGGGCCGCGGGACGGCCGTTGCTTTCGAGTCAGCGTCGCGCCGGAGCGATCGGATTGCGCAGGGTACCAATGGCCGGAATTTCAACCTCGACGATGTCGCCCGCCTTCATCCAGACCGGCGGCTCGCGTTTGGCACCCACTCCCCCTGGCGTACCGCTGACAATAACGTCCCCCGGCGCCAGCGAGGTAAACTGCGAGATATAGGCGATGATGGTCGGCACGGAGAAAATCATCTCGCTCGTGGGCTGATCTTGCATGACCACCCCATTGAGCCGCGTGGTCACGCGCAGCGCCGATGGCTCCGGAATTTCGTCGGCCGTGACCAGCCAAGGGCCGAAGGCACCGGTCTCGGGGAAGTTCTTGCCGGGCGTAAACTGAGTGGTGTGCCATTGCCAATCGCGCACCGACGCATCGTTGTAGATACTGTAGCCCGCCACCGCCTGAAGAGCATCTTGGGCAGCGACCTGCCGGCAGTGGCGGCCAATGATGACGGCAAGTTCGCCCTCATAGTCGAGCATGGTCGACTGGGCCGGACAGACGATCGGTTGATCATGACCGACCTGACTGTCGGCAAATCGGACGAAAATCGAAGGATGGCTCGTCGCCGCCCGCCCGGTCTCCTTGCGATGGCTTTCATAATTGTGCCCGATGCAAAGAATCTTGCCCGGGTTTGGCACAACAGGCAGCCACTGCAGGTCCGACATTGGCAGCGCCGGCGCCCGTGCTTTCCAATCGTCGATCTTATGGAGTTCATCGGCTGCGATTGCCGACTGGAGGGTCGGATGCCCAGAAACCGCCATCAGATCCAGGGCCTGGTCGCCCTCGATCGCGCCCCAGGACGGACCGCCTGGCGTTCTGAAACTGGCAAGCTTCATCCATTCGACCTTTGCTAAACAATGTGGCGCCAAGGAACTCGGTCGCCGGACGGGGCTTCGCGCATCCCGATGGGGACGGTCGCTCCGGCGCCGGAATATCGCGGCGTTGATCCAAAACCAGACGACACAATCCGGTTTTCGCGCTCGCGGCCGGGTGTCCGGGGGCCTGCCCTTCCGCGCAGAGCCCGGCGGACTCGGATCCGGCCGTCGACGTGGAGGATGCCCCGCGACAAGCGCCGCTACGGACCACGCCGGATGCTACGACGCCTGCAACATGGAGACTTGGCCGAAGCGTCCTTTGTGGAAGATGAGCGGGGATGCGACCTCGTCGGCACTCATGGCCTTGACGCGCCCCAGCACGAAATAATGGTCCCCCGCTTCGACCACCGAATAGATGTCGCAGTCCAGCCACCCGGCCGCGCCATCGAGAACGGGGAGTCCCGCCTGTGAATGGCTATGAGAAATCTCTGCAAACCGATCAGGTGCCGGTACCGAAAACGTGCGACATACCGCTTCCTGATCGCTCGCGAGGATATTGACGCAGAATTGCCCGGCCGCGCCGATGAGCGGCCAGCTCGTCGACTTCTTGTCGGGAAAGAAGCCGATCAAGGGCGGGTTCAAGGATACGGAGGTGAAAGTGCCGACCGTCAAGCCGACGGCCGCGCCGCCGGGGGCGATGCTCGTGATCACACATACGCCGGTTGGGTAATGACCCATGACCTTGCGAAAAGATGCGGAATCGACGTCCATTCTTCAAGCTCCCCTTTACCCGTCGGTATCTGCGTCGATGACGCCTGCAGGCTGCCTCAAACGCCTTCTGCTAGAGGGATTTGGCGGGGCGGGGCATTCCCGCTCGCCGTGCAACCTCTTCGCATATAACTACACGAATTATCACTTAAAGACAATTCGAGTCGTTATGTTGGCAGGCGAAATGGGTGATGTCGGGCATGATCGGACGGTCGCGCGAAACTTATCCCCTGCGTGTGCGCGGCGCGCTCAGGCCAATCCCAACGGCACACCACCGGATCGAAAATGGGCCGGGCTGGCTCGCTCGATCGCGCTGGGGAATCGAATTCCTCCCGCTAGTTTCGGCCCGTTGCTCGTGTAGCGTTTGCGCTCGGTCCCTGCCCTGCTTTCGGTTGTCTGCGGGGCTCGGGCCAAACCCCGGAATATCGCGAGTGACGAGATGCGCAATGATACGGACCAGAGCTGAACTTGATCATCTGGGTCTGTGCTCACCGACGCCAGCCAGTCTCGCGGCATTTTACGCGCGGGCGTTCGGGATGGTCGGCAAGCAGGACGGGGATGAGCTCATCCTGGAGGCGAAGGATAGGAGGCTCGTTGTATCATCGGGAGAGGCCGGCAAACTCCGTTTCGCCGCCTATCGTCTTCCCGATCTCGCCGCGCTCGAAGCGCTCAAGGAACGGGTGGTGTCGCAGGATTGGATATGGCGGGAGTCCACCTCGGCATTTCTGGCAGAGGGGGCAATCAGCATTCATGACCCGGACGGCAACCGGTTCCTGTTCGGACTCGGGCGGCCGAGCGGCGCCGCGGCTGAGGGGTCGGTCGCCAATAGAACCGCACGGCTCCAGCATGTGGTATTCGGTAGCCGGAATGCCGCGCGGCTCGCTCGCTTCTACGACGTCATACTCGGCTTCACACCGACGGACGAAGTGCTCGACGATCAAGGAAATGTTCGCACCACTTTCCTGCGCAGCAGCGACGAGCATCATAGCCTCGCCGTCTTCCAGACATCGCAGGATCGGCTTGACCATTGCTGCTACGAGGCCGGAACCTGGGACCTCATACGCGACTGGGCCGACCATATGGCCGGCGAGCGGATACCCTTAAAATGGGGCCCCGGCCGGCACGGCCCGGGAAACAATCTGTTCTTCTTCATCCATGATACCGACGGTAACTGGGTCGAGATTTCCGCAGAACTGGAAGTCGTAAAGCCGGATCGTGCGGTCGGAGCTTGGCCGCACGAGGAGCGGACACTCAACCGTTGGGGAATTGGTCTGCTGCGCAGCTGACATGGAAACAGCGTCGAGCCGCTTTGTGGCTGTCCCGAGCCTTCTGCCCCGCGGACGAACCCGGCTCGGCTCGCTGTCCGTCGTCAGAACGTGCGGCGCAGGTCGCGGCGTAGATCAGCGGATTGTGGGCCTCGCCTGGTGATTGGTGTTAGGCGGCGAGCTTGCGCTGCTGCAAGCGGCGGTGTTCGACGGTCCGTCGCTTGATCGTTTCGCGTTGTTTGATGATGGTGGGCGCCCAGCTCACCCGCGATGTAGCTCGGCCCGTTGTCGCTGAGCAGCATCCAGTCCGCAGCGGAATCCCTCCCCAAAGCTGTGCATGTCTGAGAATACCGTGAACGCTGCGCTGCGACGGCTCGGCTATGCCCAATGCGCAGACGATCAAGGCTTTCGCTCGAACACGGCACTAATCCGGATATCGACCTCGTCGGCGACGACGGGCACGAAGGCAGCCACGCCGAAGTCGCTGCGCTTGATTGTTCCCGTCAGGTTGAAGCCAAGATCGTACATGTGTGTGATGGGGTTGATGCCAGCACCGTTAAAGCGTGCTTCGAGGGTGAGCGGCTTGGTGACGCCGTGGAGGGTGAAGTTGCCCGTCACCCGCGCGGTTTTCGCACCCGTCGGTTCGATCTTGGTCGAGACGAAGCGAATGGTCGGATAGGTCGCAGCATCGAACCATTGCTTGCCCTTCAGTGTGCCGTCGAGCTCGGTATTGGTGGTCGAGACGGACGAGGTCGGAACCGTGATATCGACCTTGCCCGCAGCCAGGTTCGCCGGATCGATCGAGAGCGTGCCGGACACACCGCTGAAGTCGCCATACCAGTCGCTGAAGCCCATATGATCGACGGTGAACTGCACGCGGGTGTGAGCGGCCTCGACGGTATAGTCCCCCGCCCGGACCTGGGTCGGGTCGGGCGACCCTGGCCGCTGCTGCGCATAAGCGCCGACAGCGATGAAGGCCGCCACGAGGGGGAAGACGTACAGGCGCTTCATCGATAACCCTTTCCATCTGCTCGGCCGGCGGGCTCAAAATTTCGCAGGTG
>Ga0068852_100000301_pt1 | contig 33216 bp, 19 predicted proteins | sample KBSCornC22_FD_66594 | JGI IMG/M metagenome (GOLD analysis project Ga0068852, IMG submission 66594) | Corn rhizosphere microbial communities from Kellogg Biological Station, Michigan, USA - KBS Corn C2-2 | ecosystem: Host-associated > Plants > Roots > Rhizosphere > Soil ... | reverse complement strand
GCGTTGCATCGGCGGAAAAGCGCCGCTAAGCGCGCACTTCGCTGGTGCCGGGGCTGTAGCTCAGATGGGAGAGCGCTGCAATCGCACTGCAGAGGTCAGGGGTTCGATTCCCCTCAGCTCCACCAGCCGATCTCCCCCGAACTTGCGCGCGTGCCGCCCTTGCCGAATAGGAAGCCGGTGAATCCGCTGCGTTATCTTCTTGCCCCTTGGTGGGTGCTCGCGCTCGCCACCGACGCCAAGAGTTTCCGGGACAATCCGCTGATCGGGTCGCGCCGGCTGAACGGCTGGGGCCTGCATGTGAACCGCGTGCGTCTGGCCGACCGGATGGCGGCATGGCGCCGGCGCCGGCTTGAGCATCTGGTCACGCCCGAGCAGCGCCACGAGTTCGATTCCAACGGATTCGTGCTGGTGCGCGATTTCCTGAGCGCGGATGCCTTCGCCACGCTGCGCGACCAGGTGATGAACCGGGCCGCACCCGCGCGCGAGATGGTCCAGGGCGACACCATCACCCGCCGTTATGCGCTCGATCCGGCGGCTTTGCGCGCCATGCCTGCAGCCAAGGCCCTGCTCGCCGATCCGCGCTGGCAGGGGCTGATCCGCTATGTCGGCAGCTTCGATACCGAGCCGTTGGCCTATGTCCAGTCGATCCTGACCCATCGTCATGATGCGCCACCCGACCCGCAGACAAAGCTTCATGCCGACACCTTCCATCCGACGGTGAAGGCGTGGCTGTTCCTGACCGATGTGGCATCCGATGAAGGGCCGCTCACCTATGTCGCGGGGTCGCACCGCCGCGACGCCGCCCGGCTGGCCTGGGAGAAGAGGCGCAGCCTGGAGGCGCGCGACGGCGCGGACTTCCTGTCGGGGCGTGGATCGCTGCGAATCGACCCGGACGATCTCAAGGCGCTCGGCCTGCCCGACCCGACCGCCTTGGCGGTGCCCGCAAACACGCTGGTCGTCTGTGATACGGGCGGCTTCCACGCGCGCGGTCCGGCGGCTCGGCCGTCGACCCGCGTCGAAATGTGGGCCTATGGCCGCCGCAACCCCTTCCTGCCATGGACGGGGCTGGACCTGACCGGCTGGCCCGGTCTCGCCGAACGACGCGTGTCGCTCCATTGGGGCTTTCGCGACCGGTTTCGGCGCTGGGTCGGTCAACCCTGGGCCGACGTCGGGCCCAAGCGGCCGACCGACGAATGAACGGCGCGCCCGACCGCGAAGCAATCAACCGGCGCATCCGCATTGCCTGCGGGATGGCTTGGTGGAAGCGTAAACGCATTGCCCGATTCCTCGCCGCGGACGGCAGGCCGGAACTGACCTTTTCCGACGATGCACGGCAAGCCGCAGCCATGGCGCAGGACGGGCTGATCGCGGTCTGGCCCTCACGCATGCCCGAGGGGCTGGACCAACTGGCGGGCGATCGGCTGGTCCGGGTCGAGGATGGATTCATCCGCTCGATCGGGCTGGGCGCGGATCTCCACCCGCCTTTGTCGATCGTGGTCGATACGCGCGGCATCTATTATGATCCGACGCGTCCGAGCGACCTTGAGGCGATCCTCGAAAGCGCCGCCTTTCCCCCTGCCCTGCTCGCGCGTGCCAAAGCGCTGATCAACACGATCGTGGCGGCGGGCATCAGCAAATATGGCCGGGCGGCGCCGGCAGCGTCGGGCCCGCGTTCCACGGGCGATAAACGCGTGGTGCTCGTTCCGGGGCAGGTCGAAGACGATCTGTCCGTGCGGCTTGGCGGCGCTGGCGTCGAGGGCAATCTCGACCTGCTTCGCCGCGCGCGCGCGGCGGAGCCCGACGCCCATATCCTGTTCAAGCCGCATCCGGATGTCGATGCCGGGCATCGCGTCGGACGCGTCCCCGACAGCGAACTGCTCCGCTATGCCGACGATATCGTCCGAGGCGAGCCGATGCCCTCTTTATTGGCGCGGGTGGATGGGGTCCATGTGCTCACCTCGCTCACTGGGTTCGAGGCCTTGCTGCGCGGGCTGGATGTGACCGTGCATGGCCAGCCTTTCTTCGCCGGATGGGGACTGACGCGCGACCTGGCCGAGCCCGTACCGCGCCGCACACGCCGGCTGTCGCTGGCCGAACTCGTCGCCGGCGCGCTGATCCTCTATCCGCGTTACCTGGATCCCGTGACGGAACGGCCCTGCGAGCCCGAACTTTTGCTGCAGCGTTTCGCAGAGGGGTGGACGCCAAGGCGGACCTGGCTGATTCGCCTGCGCCAGCTCGAAGGGCGAATAGCGCGACTGTTCGGCACGGTCTCCCGCTAGAGCGCCTTCCGCTCCGATTGCATCGGAGTGCATCTGGCTCCAGGATATTGTTTTACCGCGATTTTTCGAGTCACAAGCTGATTCAAGCTGGCTGCACATCGCGCGAGGCTTCGGGAACGCCCATCGCCTTCATCAGCGCAGCGGCGATCTCTTCCGCCGCAATATCGGCGCATGAGCCAGGCGCCGCCGCCGAGCCCCAGATCGCATAGTCCGACCGCCGATCGTCGGCGCCGGGCGCGCGGAAGGCGCCGTTCAGGCTCGGCTGATGGTCGCCATAGAAGACCAGCCACCCGGGTGATCCCGTGGCGGCAATCGCGTCGCGCAGGATCGGAATCATCGCATCGGTCGATTGGAGATGCTTGAGCCAGCGGCCGACTTCGGACGCGTCGGGCAGAGACCGCCAGGAGTCGGGCAGCAGGGCCGGCGGCAACGGGTCATGCTCCGCGTCCCAGGGGCCGTGATTTTCCATCGTAATCGCGAAGACGAGCACGCGCGGCCCGAGTTCGCGGACATGCCGCGCGACGCATTCGGCGACGGCGATGTCGCTGACATAAGGTCCGCTGCGCACGGCGCCCTCGAAGCCTTCGATGCCGATGAAGCGATCAAAGCCGAGCAAGGGCATCACCTTGTCGCGATAATAGAAGTCCGCGTCATAGGGGTGGATGCAGAGGGTGCGGTAACCCGCGGCGCGCGCCTGATGCGCCAGCGACGGCAGAGGCACGCGTGCAAAATGCTCATAGGGATTGAAGCGGTCCAGCCCGACATCCTCGGCGCCCAGGCCGGTCAGCACCGCCAGTTCGGAGCGGATCGTGTTCGCGCCCCAGCAGGGCACCGCCAGCTTGCCATATTGTGCGGCTTCGGCCTGGAGTTTGGCGAAATTCGGCAGATGGTTCGCAAGCTCGGGATCGAGCCGCCGCGCGTCCACGAACGATTCGCCCTGCACGATCAGGATCGGCCCGTTGGCCGGGAGTGCCGGCCAGGTGCGCGCCTGCGCCGCACGCTGCCGTTCCGCCCTCTCCGACCGCGCCAGCGTCGCGTGGATGATGCAGGTCGCGAGCAGGCCGAAGCGTGCCGCGTCCGTCTCCGGATCACGGCTCGGCTCGAGCGTCCGATAGAATGCCGCAAGACGATCGCAGAGCGGCCTGCTCGACGGAATGACGAACAAGAGCCGCCCGACGACGATGGCAACGATCGCCAGCACGACCAGATGGAGCAGATCAACCGGCCACAGGGGCGGCTCCAGCTCCACCAGCCAGAGCACCGCCAGCGACAAAGCCAGCGTCGCGAGGACCATCCGCCACGTGCCGACGAACGCCAAATAGAGCCGCGGATGGCGCACCACCTCGATCAGCTCGGCGCGATCGGCAAAGACGACCGGCTCGCCCAAAACGGCGCGTTTCACCCGATCCGCAACACCCATGCCCAGCCCAAGGCACATCAATGTCAGGCCGGCGAGAATCGGCCGCCCCGTCGGCATCAGGAACAGGCCGAATCCCGCGATGCAGGGGAAGAGGTCGAGCAGCAGAGCAATCGGGCGAATTGCGGGGTCACGCCCGAACGGCCAAGCCCCTGACACCCAGCGCAGGCCGAACCAGGTCGCCAGGCTGATCGCCAGACCCAGGAAGAAATGAATCATGGGGCCGCTTTTCAGTGACCCGGTTCAATATGGAAGCGGAATCCGCGCATGATGCGGTCACCGATCGGCGCGGGCAGCAGATCCGCCGCCTGGGTACCGAGCGCGAGCAGGCGCGGCACGACGATGCGCGAGCGGCGCGCATCAAGTCCCTTGCGGATTGCGGCAACCATCTTGTCGAGACTGAGCATGAACGGAGTCGGGCCCTTCCAGCGATCGGTCATCGGCGTATCGAAAAATCCGGGAACGACAACCGATACTGTCACCCCTTTGGGTCGAAGCAGCGCCCGTAACGCTTCGCCATAGGCGCGGACGCCGGCTTTGCTGGCGCTGTAGCCGGGGCTGTAGGGCAGCCCTTTGAGCGCGGCGGTCGAGGCCACCACGGCAATATGGCCCGCGCCGCGCGCGATCATCCGCGGCAGCAAGGGTTCGACCGTGTGCATCGTGCCCAGCAGATTGGCGCGCACCTGCATTGCCGCTAGCGCCAGCCCTTCCGGCATGCCGTCAGGGCTGGTTCCAGCCGAAACGCCCGCGGCGGCGATCACCAGATCGAGCGGAGTGGTTTCGTCCTGCGCCGCCAGCCAGGCGCCCAGCGGCTCCGGCTCGCGGATGTCGAACAGGCCGGTGACCGTCGTCGCGCCCTGATCCCGACAGACGGAAGCGGTCGCCTCCAGCCGCTTGGCGTCGCGGCCCGTGAGCACGAGATGCACGCCCGGTCGAGCGTAATTTTTGGCGAGACCGGCACCGAGGCCACTCGACGCGCCGGTAATCAGGATCGAAGCGATACGCGTCACCCCCGCGCGACGAGGGGCGCCACCGCAGGCACGCGCACGGGCGTGGGCAGCCGCACCACGGACGTGCGAGGCTCACTCATTTCGAGGCGCTTGAGCGCGCCTGTAACCAACATGGATAGTCCTTCGTCGCTGAAATAACCGCCATGGATCAGGCAGCGATCGACGAGCACGCGACGGAAGGCCTCGAAGACAGCAAGTTCCGGCGGTGAGGGAGCGGACCAGAAGGCATCGAGCCCCTTCTGATCGGTAATGCGCGGCATATCGTAGACCGCATCGCCCAGCACGATCGTCGGCACCCCGCAACGGAGCGACAACGTACCCGTCGTGCTGTTCACCGTCACCAGGCCTGCAGCATTGCAGACGAGCGAATCGATATCGACCGATTCGAGGAAGAGCAGCCGGTCGGAAATGCCGAGCTTGGCCGCGACGGCGAGCGTGCGCTTTTCCCAATTGACCAGCCCGTTATCGAGCGGATGGCCCTTCACCACCAGCAATGTATCGATCGGCGCATTGCGCGCGAACGAGCCGAGCACGGTCTCGATCGCTTCCTGCATGCCGCCGAAGTGCGAATGGACGCGGATCTGATAATCGCAATCCAGCTGGAGCGGGAAAACGAAATAAGGCCGACCGTCCGCATTCAACCGATCGAGCGTGGCCGCCGAGCGGCGCCGCTCGGCAGGCCGCCGCAGCAGCCGCTGCGCCCAGCCGGCATATTCGGTGAGGATGTGCCAGGGCCGGTGCGTGCGATAGCCCGGAAACAAGGGCGCAAGTGCAAGCGATGCAAGATTATAGGCCAGATCCTCCTTCGCACGGCGGCGGAAGGAGGATGGGATTGGCGGATAATCGGGTATCGGCGCCAGGTCGCGCGCGGCCTCGAGATAATATTCGGGCGAACGCGACAGGCGCGAATGGCCGTTCACGCCCCCTGCCTCGAGCGTCACGAAATCAGGACGGACATAGCCTTCCTCGAAAACGTGCACCTTGACGCCCAGCCGGCTCGCTACCTCGATCGCGACGCTGTGCAAGGGCCGGCAATCGCCGAACAGCAAGATGTCCGTGATGCGCCGGCGGGCCAGCACGCGCGCCAGGAAGCGCGGCCATCTATCGAGATTCCCACGATAATCGATCGCGCCAGGCAGCTTCCAATACAGCTTGTCGCCGCCGTTGAAATTGATGCGATGGACGCCGTTTCCCGAGGCCGCGAGTGCTTCGCCGAGCAGCGAGAAGAAAGGACCCGCCAGACCCTGAAGGAAGAGAAATTCTTTTTTCGGCACGCGCCTCACCTGACCATCCGACCCGGCGCGGCGCGCCCAAGCGGTACCGCCCCTTTGCACCCGAGTTGCGTCCGACACAACAGGTCTGATCGCCAAACCACCGACCGGTACGCACGGTTCAACCGCTCCGGATCGGCAAATGCTGTGCCCTCCATGCTCCACTAAATGCTGCAATGCAAACGGCTTGGCATGCTGTACCTTGTCGGCAGGCGTCGCTCCGCTATAGCCTCGCCTCGCGCGCCCTCTTGCAGCGGTTGGGGCACCGCCGGAGTTTCGTTTTGAACCGATCGCGATACGATTTCGACATGCCGGGCAGCGGTCCGTCCGCCCAGGCGGAACCGATCGCAATCGTGGGAGCGGCCTGCCGCCTGCCCGGCGCGCCCGACCTGGACTCCTTCTGGGCGATGCTGCTCGCCGGCACCGATGCCGTGTCCGAGATACCGGACGATCGCTGGAACAAGGCCCAGCTCTACCATCCGGAGAAGGGGCAGCGCGGCAAGGCCTATACGTTCGCGGCCGGGGTGATCGACGGGATCGGCCAGTTCGACCCCGCTTTCTTCGGCATCTCCCCGCGCGAAGCGGCGCAGATGGACCCGCAGCAGCGGCTGTTGCTCGAACTGGCCTATGAGGCGATCGAGGATGCCGGCTTCGACGCCGCGCGGCTTGCCGGCGAGCCGATCGGCGTGTTCGTCGGCGGCTCCTCCTGGGACTATCTCAACCTCAACATTGGCGACCCCGCGACCACCGATGCCTATTCGATGATCGGGATCACGCTCTGTTCGCTGTCGAACCGCATCTCTTATGCCTTCGATCTGCGCGGGCCGAGCTTCACCGTGGATACCGCTTGCTCCTCCTCGCTGGTCGCGCTGCACCAGGCATGCGAGGCGATCCGTGGCGGTCAGATCGACATGGCGATGGTGGGCGGGGTCAGCCTGTTGCTCGCGCCGCAATCCTATATCGGCTTCTGCGCCGCTTCGATGCTGAGCCCCAAGGGCCGCTGCCATGCCTTCGATGCGCGCGCGGACGGTTATGTCCGGGCCGAAGGCGGGGGTGTCGTCATCCTGAAGCCGCTGGGCCAGGCCCTGGCCGACGGCGATCCGATCCGGGCGGTCATCCGCGGCACCGGCACCAATTCGGACGGACGCACGACCGGCCTGTCATTGCCTAATCGAGAAGCGCAGGCGGCTTTACTCGATCAGGTCTATACCCGCTTCGGGCTCGACCCTGCCGATCTGGCCTATCTGGAGGCGCATGGTACGGGCACGCCCGCCGGCGACCCGATCGAGGCGGGGGCCCTCGGCGAGATCCTCGGCCGCCGTCGCGGCGAGCCGCTGACCATCGGGTCGGTCAAGACCAATATCGGCCATCTCGAAGCCGGCAGCGGCATGGCCGGCCTATTGAAGGCGATGCTGGTTGCGGAACGCGGCACCATCCCGCGTTCGCTCCATAGCGAGACGCCCAATCCCAACATCCCCTTCTCCGAGCTCAACCTCCAGGTGGCGACGGAGCAGAGGCAAGTCGGCAAGCGTGCCGGTTCCTATCTGGTCGGGGTCAATTCATTCGGCTTCGGCGGCACCAACGCGCATGCGGTGCTTGAATCGCCCGGAACGCAGCCGCAGCCGGCGCAGGAGACGAGCGACGTGCTGCCGCCCTTCCTGCTTTCGGCACGATCGGAGGGTGCCTTGCGCGCGCTCGCCGCAGAGTGGCGCGACCGGATCGCGGGCAGCGAGCCGTCAATGTTGCCGACCTTGCTGCGCGGGCTCGCACTCAAGCGGACGCAGCATAAGAACCGCCTGGTGGTGCCGTCGTTCGGCAGGGAAGCGCTGGTCGAAACGCTCGATGCCTATCTGGACGGCAAGCCAAGCTCGCTCGCGGCCGCAAACACTGCCGTGCGCGGCAAGATCGGCTTCATCTTCTCGGGCAATGGCAGCCAATGGGCGGGCATGGCGACGGACGCCATCGCCACCAGCGCATCGTTCCGCGACGCGCTGGCCGACGTCGATCGCGCGCTGCTGCCGCATCTCGGATGGTCGGTCCGCGAGCGGCTCGACGCGCCCGACGCCGAGGCGCTGCGCAACACCGACATCGCCCAGCCCTTGCTGTTCGCGATCCAGGCGGCTCTGGTCATGGCACTGCGCGAGCAGGGGATCGAGCCCGACGCCTGCATGGGCCATAGTGTGGGCGAGGTCGCCGCCGCCTGGGCATGCGGCGCGCTCGACATGGATCAGGCGGCGCGCGTGATCGCGGTGCGCAGCCGCAGCCAGCAGGCGCAGCATGGCGTCGGCGCGATGGCGGTGCTCGGCCTCGACGGCGATGCTTCGGCCGAAGCGATTGCCGGCACGGGCGCTGAACTCGCGGCGCGGAACAGCAGCCAGGCCACGACCATCGCGGGGCCGCAGGACGCGATCGCCGCGGTCGAGGCACGTGCCGCCGAAAAGGGCTGGCGCTTCACCCGGCTCGATCTGGATTATGCCTTCCATTCGGCGGCGATGGATCCGATCGCACCTCGCCTCGCGGCCGATCTCGCCGGCCTCGCGCCCGGCCGCGCCGCGACGCCTTTTTATTCGACCGTGGCCGGGACCTTACTCGACGGCGCCGCGATGGATGCAGGTTATTGGTGGCGCAATGTGCGCGAGCCCGTCCTGTTCGCCGAAGCCGCGCGCGCAATGGTCGCCGACGGAGTGCGGATCTTCGTCGAGATCGGGCCGCATGCCGTGGTCCAGGCCTATCTCAACGACGCGCTCCGCGCCTCCGACAAGGAAGGCCGCGTCCTTCCGAGCCTGTCGCGTCGAAGCGCGAAGGGCGATCCGGTCGCCGGACTGGCCGCCCGGATCCATGCCGCCGGCGGCGACATTCGCGACAGCGTCGCTTTCGCCGGCCCAGCCCTCGTGCGCGGACTTCCGGCTTATCCGTTCCAGCGCGACCATTATTGGGTGACGCGCACGGAGGAATCGACCGACCGCGTCACCTTGGCGTTCGAACATCCCTTACTGGGCGTACGCCTCGGCGACGAGCCGGTCGAGTGGATCCGCCAGATCGGGCTCGAAATCCTACCCTGGCTCGCCGATCATGCGGTCGGCGGCACGGCGGTGATGCCGGCGGCGGCGCTGATCGAGATGGGGCTGGCCGCGGCGCGTGCGCGCCATCCGGGCGCCGCCGCGCTCGACCTGCTCGATGTCGAGATCGGCCGCGCCTTGGTGCTCGAACCGCATGTCATGCGCGAGGTGCGGCTGCGCGTCGGATCGGCGGCGGGTGATTTCACCATCGCCTCGCGGCCGCGCCTGTCGGAAGAGCCGTGGACGATCCATATGAGCGGACGCATCGCCGCCGCCGAAGCGGATGCCGGCCGACCGGCGCCGCCCGAGGGCCCGCTCGAGGCGCATGTCGGTCCGCAGAGCCTCTATCCACTCGCCTCGAAAATGGGGCTGGATTACGGGCCTGCCTTCCAGGTTGTCTCGGGCATTGACGTCTATCCGGACGCGCGCGCGGTGGCGCGGCTCGATCGCGCCGGCGATCTCGGCGCGCCGTTCCTGCTGCCGCCCAACGCCACCGACGGCGCGCTCCAGGGGTTGCTCGCGCTCGCCGCCGACCGGCTCGGCAGCCGCAACGGGGTGATGCCGTGGCGGTTCGGCCGGGTCAGGCTGCGCCGCCCAGAGGGCGGGATTCCGCATTCGGCCGAACTCAGGGTGACCCGCGTCGGGCCGCGCTCGGTCCGCGCCGACCTGCTGCTGCTCGATGCGTCCGGTGCGCCGGTCGCGGACATGATCGATTGCTGGTTCGTGCGCGTCACGCTCGATCGCCAGGCGGGAGCCGACGAACAATTTTTCCACATAACCGAGATTGCGAGCCCGGACCCTGCGGGCGCTGCATCGGCACTGGCCGGCGTCCGGCTCCAACCGCCGCGCGAGACCATTGACACGGCCGCGGTCGAGAGCCGCCTGCTCGCCGATGCCTTCGCCAGCTCGGCCGCGATCGAGGCGTTGCGCCCGCTCACCGTGAATGGCCGCCTCGCACCCCAGGCGCTGATCCATGACGGCACGATCGCGGCGGCGAGCCGTCCGATCCTCGACCGGCTGCTGCGCTGGCTCGCGGCCGACGGCGTGGCGAGCCAGGCCGAAGATGGCTCATGGGCCTTCGTCGACGAGGATCTGCCCTCGTCCGACGCGATCCTGCGCACGTTGCTGTTCGATCAGCCGAGCGGCGTCGCCGAAGTGAGCTTGCTTGCGCTGGCAGTGGAATCGCTGCCGCGCTTGCTGGCGGACGGACCCGACGCGGCTCCGGCGCTGCCACCGGCTTTGTGGGAACAGATGCTCACCGCCTCTCCCGCCGGCGAGGCGGCCGGGCGCAAGCTGGCGGAGGCGCTCGCCGCGTTTGCCGGCAAGGACGGGAAGCCGCTGCGGGTGTTGCAAATCGGCGCGCGCCGGGGTGCCGCGACGCGATTGCTGTTGCGCCATCTCGGGCCGAATGACGGCCTGGTCGCCGCGACCGACGCGGACGACCTGCCTGCGCTGGCGGACGCGCTGCACGATCTGCCCGCGGCGCGCGCGATCGCCTGGAGCCCGGGCGAACCGCTCGAGGAAGCGCCCTTCGACCTGATCCTCGGCTTGCACGCCTTCGCCATTGCGGGCTGGTCGGCGCGCGAACTGGCCGCGCTCAAGATGCGGCTTGCGCCCGGCGGCGCGCTGCTGCTGATCGAGCCCGCGCCCAATCGCATGTGGTCGCTGCTGCGGCCCGACGCCCCGCCCCCGGCGGACGGCGCACGCTGGCGCAGCCTGCTCGACAATGCCGGTTTCCGCGAGGCTGCCGCGCAGTCGCACGACACCGCCTTGTGGCCGGTGGAGATGGTCTCCGCCCGGACCGAGGCGGAAATCCAGCCGGTCACAAACGAGGCGGACATCCGGATCGCCGGACATGGTGCGCTTGCCGATGCGATCGAGGCGTGCCTGGCCCGGCACGGGGCGCTCACCGATCGCGGCGCACCGACGGGCGGACGCGTCGCGCTCATTTCCGATCTTGCCGACCTGCCGACGGCGCTGGCGGAGATCGCGGCGCTGGCGGAATTGCCCGCCGAGCCCCGGAGCGAAATCGTGCTGATCGTCCAAGGCGGCGATGCCGATGTGGCGGCAATCGCCGGCCTGCGCCGCGTGCTCGCCAATGAAGGCGCGCAGATCGCCACGCGGCTGGTCCGGCTCGACCCGGACCTGCCGATCGCCGAGGCCGCCGAGCATGCCGCGATCGAATTGCTGCGAGCCGACGCCGAGCAGGAGGTGGCCTGGACAGCGCAGGGCCGATCGGTGCCGCGCGTGCGGCGCGGATTGCCGCCCGCCAGAGGCAGGAAGCCCGCAGGCCTGCGGCTCGCGATAGAACGGCCCGGCCTGCTCGATTCGCTCGGTTGGGGGGAGATCGCTCCCGCTGCGCCGGGCGCGGGGGAGGTCGCGATCAAGATCGAAGCGGCCGGTCTCAATTTCCGCGACGTGATGTGGGCGATGGGCCTGCTGCCCGACGAGGCGTTGCTCGACGGCTATGCCGGCCCGACCATGGGGCTGGAATGTGCGGGCACCATCACCGCCGTCGGCGACGGCGTGGATGGGTTCGCGATCGGCGATCGGGTGATGGCCTTCGCCCCGGCCTCACTCTCGACCGCCACCGTGACCGCGGCGCATGCGGTGATGCGTATGCCGAGCGGCATGAGCTATGCCGCCGCCGCGACGATCCCGGTCGCCTTCCTCACCACGGTCTACGCGCTCGGCCAGCTCGCGCAACTCGCCGAGGGCGAGACCGTGCTGATCCATGGCGGTGCCGGCGGCGTTGGGCTGGCGGCGATCCAATATGCCAAGCATCGCGGCGCGCGCGTGTTCGCGACCGCCGGCTCGCCCGCCAAGCGCGCATTGCTGCGCAATCTGGGCGTCGAGGCCGTGCTCGACAGCCGCTCGCTCTCCTTCGCCGACGAGGTGATGCGCCTGACCGACGGCGAAGGCGTCGACGTGGTGCTCAACTCGCTCGCGGGCGAGGCGATGCGGCGCAGCCTGGTGCTGGTGAAGCCGTTCGGCCGCTTCCTGGAACTGGGCAAGCGCGATTTCTACGAAAATAGCAGCATCGGGCTCAGGCCCTTCCGCCACAATGTCACTTATTACGGCATCGACGCGGATCAGCTTCCGCTGCGCCGGCCCAAACTCGCCGCAGCCTTGTTCGACGAGATTGCGGACCTGTTCGCGAGCGGGGCACTCCGTCCGCTGCCGCATCGCAGCTTCGATTATGGCGACGTCGAGACCGCATTCCGGCTGATGCAGGCGTCGGGCCATATCGGCAAGATCGTGCTGACGCCGGGTGAGACGCTGCCCGCCGCAATCCCGGCGCCCACGCTTTATGCCGCGCGCGCCGACCGGACCTACATCGTCACCGGCGGTCTCGACGGTTTCGGGCTGGAAGCCGCACGCTGGCTCGCGCGTCATGGCGCCAGGCATGTCGCCTTGCTCAGCCGGCGCGGTCCGGCAACGCCCAATGCCGATACGGCGCTCGCCTCCTTCGCCGAGTCTGGCGTCGACGCGCGGGCTTATGCCGTGGACGTCGGCGACGAGGCCGCGCTTTCAACCACGCTGGCAGCGATCCGCGCCGAGCAGGCGCCGCTCGGGGGCATCGTCCACGCCGCCGTGGCAATGGACGACGCGCTGCTGCGCGACCTGAATGCGGACCGGTTCGCCCGCGCGCTCCATCCCAAGCTGGGCGGTGCCGACGCGCTCGACCGGCTGACGCGCGGCGACGAGATCGACCTGTTCCTGCTCTTCTCATCGGTGACGACCGCCTTCGGCAATCCCGGCCAGGGCAATTATGTCGCCGCCAATGCGGCGATCGAGGCGGTCGCGCGCCGGCGCCAGGCCGAGGGGCTGGCGGCGCTGGCGGTGCAATGGGGCCCGATCGGCGATGCCGGCTATCTCGCGCGCGAGACGCAGGTCAGCGACATGCTCGCACGGCAGCTCGGCAGCGCGCATGTCGGCGCCGCAGAGGCCCTCGACACGCTGCCGTCGCTGCTTGCCTCGGGCATTCCCGTCGCGGGCATGGCGCCGATCCGCTGGGGCGCGCTACGCCGCCAATTGCCGCTCATGCAATCGCCCCTGTTCGCCGAAATGGGAGGCCCTGCGGCGGAAGAGGCAGCCGAGGTCGACCTCAAGGCGTTGCTCGCCGAATGTTCGCCCGAGGAAGCGCGCGAACGGATCACCGGTCTGCTGGTCGAAGAGGTGGCGCGGATCATGAAGCTTGCGGTCGAGCGGGTCGAACCGCAGCGCCCGCTCGCCGAACTGGGCATGGACAGCCTGATGGCGGTCGAGCTTCGCCTCGCAGTCGAGCAGCGCTTCGGCATCTCGATCCCGTTGCTGGCGCTATCGGAAGGCGCCACGCTCACGGCCATGGCGGGCCGGATCGTACGGACCCTGGGTGGCGAAGGCGAGACGCAGGCCGACGAAAAAGCGCAGATGGCCGAGCGGATCGCACGCTACGAAGGCGGCCAGATCGAGGGCCCGGCCGACCTTGCGACGGCGCCGAGCGAGCCGTCGATGGCCGCGGCGGCCGCGCACGAAGCCTGACCCTGGGGCGAGGCTAAAGGCCCGAACCGACCACGGTCGTGCCTTGATCCTGCCGCAGGGGCGTGCCACCGCTCCTGAACGATGAGCGACAAATTCGGTCTCAGTGGTGACGCCAAGGCGAAGCTGCTCGCGCGCCTGTCCAGCCGCACGCCCGCACCGGCCGAGGCCCATACCCACCCCAAGCCGCCGCTCGGGCGGTCGGAAGTGATGGGCGATCTCGCCATGGTCCGCCGCGCGGGCGAGGCGCTGGGAATCCGCAATCCCTATTTCCGCCCGCACGAGGGCATTGCCGGCGCGACCACCGTCATCGGCGGCACATGCTACGACAATTTCGTCTCCTACAATTATTTGGGATTGAACGGCGATCCGCGCGTCACCCAGGCGGCCAAGGAGGCGATCGACCGCTATGGCACGTCGGTCTCGGCCAGCCGCATCGTCTCGGGCGAGCGGCCGATCCATCGCGAGTTCGAACGCGCGCTGGCGGACATCTATCAGGCCGAGGATGCGATCACGCTCGTCTCGGGCCACGCGACCAACGTCACCGTGATCGGCCATCTGGTCGGCCGCGACGATCTGATCCTGCACGATTCGCTCAGCCATAACAGCATCGTCCAGGGCGCGCTGGCGAGCGGTGCGCACCGTATCGCCTTTCCCCATAACGACATGGACGAGCTGGAACGGCTGCTCGCCCAGGCGCGCGCCCAGGCCAATCGCGCGCTGATCGTGGTCGAGGGGCATTACAGCATGGATGGCGACGTGCCCGATTTGGCGCGGCTGGTCGCGATCGCTCGAACATACGGCGCGCACCTGATGGTGGACGAAGCCCATTCGCTGGGTGTGCTCGGGGCCTGTGGCCATGGCATCGCCGAACATGCCGGCGTCAGCCCCAAGGACGTCGACATCTGGATGGGCACGCTCAGCAAGACCCTGTCGGGCTGCGGCGGCTATATCGCGGGATCGGCCGAGCTGATCGACTATCTCAAGAGCAGCGCGCCCGGCTTCGTCTATTCGGTCGGCCTGCCGCCGCCGCTGGCCGCGGCCGGCCTCGAAAGCCTGCGGATCATGCAGGCCGAACCCGAGCGCGTCGCGCAGCTTCAGGCCAATGGGCGCCATTTCCTGGAAGCGGCGCGGGCGCAGGGGCTCGACACCGGCCCCTCGATCGGCGCGGCGATCGTGCCGATCATGACCGGCAGCTCGATCGTCGCCGCGCGCGCGGCGGATCGATTGTTCGACCTGGCCATCAACGTCCAGCCGATCATCTATCCGGCGGTGCCCGAACAGGCGGCGCGGCTGCGTTTCTTCCTCTCCTCGCTCCATGAGGGCGCGCAGCTCGATCGCGTCGCCAAGGCGGTCGCCGATGTGCTGGCCGACGTCCGCGCCGAACGGATCGACCTTGGCGCGCTGGCGAGCCGACTCGCGGCCGAGTGAGCGAGATCATCCTCGATATCACGCGCCTGCTGTCGCGCGTGCTGCACCCCACGCCGACCGGGGTCGACCGGGTCGAAATGGCCTATGCGCGCGGCCTGCTCGCCGCCGTGCCCGACCGGCTCCGCTTCGCGGCCGTCCATCCGAGCGGCGTCTATGGCCGGCTGCCGACCGCGGCGGTCCAGCGCTTCCTCGACGCGACCGAGCGGAGATGGCGCGACGAAGGATTGGGCAGCCAGTCGTTGCGCCTGTTCGCAGCCAAGGCACTGCTCTCGCTGCGCCCCCGGCTCGCCAAGGCGGGCGAAAAGCGCCTCTACGTCCAGCCATCGCCCAACAACCTGATCAAGCCCGCGCTGATGCGCGCCTTCTTGAAGCGCGAAAATGCGCGGCTGGTCTGCCTGGTCCATGATCTGATCCCGATCCAATATCCCGAATATGCCCGGCCCGGAGGCGCGGACCTGCACGCGCGGCGGATGTGGACCGCAGCCTCGCTTGCCGACGGCATCATCGCCAATTCGCATGCCACGCTCGAGGCCCTGCAGCCTTGGCTGGAGCGCGCCGGCCGCAGCCCGCTTACGGCGGTCGCACATCTCGGCGTCGAGGCGCGCTCTCCCGTCATCCCGCACACGTCGGATCGGCCTTATTTCGTGTGTGTCGGCACGATCGAGCCGCGCAAGAACCATCTCCTTCTGCTCCATCTGTGGCGAGCAATGGCCGAGCGACGCGGGTCGGAGGCGGTGCCCCAGTTGGTGCTGATCGGCCGCCGCGGCTGGGAGAATGAGCAGGTGATCGACCTGCTCGAACGCTGCCCCGCGCTCAAGGATTGCGTCGAGGAGCATTCGGGTCTGCCCGATCGCGAGGTCCAGACGATGATCGCGGGGGCGCGCGCTTTGCTCCTCCCCTCCTTCGCCGAGGGCTATGGCATGCCCGTGACCGAGGCGCTGGCGCTCCGCGTGCCGGTCCTGTGCAGCGACCTGCCAGCCTTGCGCGAGGCCGGTGGCGCGGTGCCCCTGTTCCTGGATCCGCTCGACGGCCCGGCCTGGCTGCGCGCGATCGACGATCTGGCCGCGCCCGATTCGCCCGAATATGCCGCCCAGCGCGAACGACTCGGCGGTTGGCACGCGCCGACCTGGCCGGAACATATCGCCATCGTGCTGGAGCTGTTGCATAAGCTCGGCGCATGAGTACCGCCCCCATCGCCGCGCCGCCCGCGCGCGGCTCCTTCCTCGTCGCGCTGAAGGTGCAATTCCGCGTCATCGGTGCGCTGATCCTGCGCGAACTGCACACGCGCTATGGGCGCGAGAATGTCGGCTATCTGTGGATGTTCCTCGAGCCGATGCTGCTCGCCTCGGTGATCGGCCTGCTTCACTATGAAACGGGCCATGAGGCCTATGGCGGCGACATCAAACCGTTGCCGTTCGGGGTGATCGGCTACACTACCTTCATCCTGTTCCGGGGTATCGTGAACCGGGCCGAGGGCGCGATCGAGGCCAATGCGCCGTTGCTCTATCATCGTTCGGTGACCGTGCTGGACCTGGTCATCGCGCGCGCCGTGCTGGAATTCTTCGCAATCTTCTGCACCTTCGCGATCATCATCACCCTGGTCGTGTTCGTCGGCCTGGCCGAGCCGCCCGCGCGCCCGCTCTATGTCATCCTCGGCTGGGTGTTGATGTGGTGGTTCTGCCTGGGCCACTCGCTGATCATCACCGCTTACACCTATGAGCGGCGGACGCTGGGCCGCTTCGTCCATCCTTATACCTATTTCATGACGGGCCTGTCGGGCGCCTTCTACATGATGAAGTGGCTGCCCTCGGGCGTGCGCGAATGGGCGGAATGGCTGCCGACCACGACCATCTTCGAAACCGTCCGTTATGGCTGGTTCAATGCGGCCAAGGACGATTATTGCTTCTATGGCTATACGATGGCCTTCTGCCTCGTCACGACGTGGATCGGCTTGGTCGGCGTTCGGCGGACGCGTGAGCACATCCACCTGTCGTGAGCGCAGCCCGAAAAGCGCCATTTCCCCTTGGGCGGCGGATCAGCTAGGATCGATCAATGAACATGCATGGCTTCATGACCCCCGCCGACCAGGCGGAGGAACGCGATATCACCACCGTCGAGCGGATTCGCAGCTGGGTCGCGGCTCGCCGCTGGTTCCTCGGCATCGTGGTCCTCCCGACCCTGCTCGTGGCGCTCTACCTTTTCGCCTATGCCGCCGACCAATATGAATCGGAGGCGCATTTCCAGGTCCGTTCGGCAAGCACGCCCCAGGTCTCGAGCAGCGGCACCAGCGCGGTCGTGAGCCTGCTCACCGGTGGCAGCAACGGCGGGAATGAAGCGCTGAGCGTCGCCGATTATCTGACCTCGCACGACGCGGTCGAGACGCTGCAGAAGAAGGACCATCTGGTCGAGCGATTCCGCCACCCCGGCGTCGACATATTGAGCCGCCTCTATCCGGCCAATCCGACGCCGGAACGGCTGCTGCGTTATTATCGCAAGCAGGTGCACGTGAAGCATGATTCCGACACGGGGATCACCACCATCAAGGTGCGCAGCTTCACGCCTGAGGACAGCTACGAGATTGCGAGCCACCTGCTGCAGATCGGCGAACAGCGCGTGAATGAGATGAATGCGCGCAGCTACAACGACGCGATCGCCAATAGCCGGCGCACGCTGGCCGAGGCGGAGGATGCGCTCGCCGCATCCGACGCCCAGATGACCGCCTTCCGTCGCAGCCATAACGACATCGATCCCCAGGCATCGGGCCAGGCGCAGCTGACCCTGGTGACGACCTTGAAGGGCGAGCTTGCCCAGGCGCGCGCCCAGCTGGCGGCAATGAACGGCGTGATCAGCCCGTCGAGCCCGCAATATCAGGCGCTGGCGGGGCATGTTCAGGCGCTCCAGGCGCAGGTCGACGCGCAAGCGGGCCAGCTCGCCGGCAGCGGCAGCGCGATCGCCAATGACATCAGCGGCTATCAGGCGCTGCTGGTTCGCCGCGATTTCCTCGCCAAGCGCTACGAAGCGGCCGCCGCGGGCCTGGAGAAAGCGCGCGAACAGGCGATCCAGCAGCAGCTTTACCTGGTGCGCGTGGTCAACCCGAACATGCCGGTCAAAGCGACCTTCCCGGAGCGCGGGCGGATCCTCGGCACGGTGCTCGTCGCCCTGCTGCTGACCTATTCGATCGGCTGGCTGATCGTGGCCGGCGTGCGCGAGCACGCCGCCTGACGGCGGCCGTAGCGGTATGCCGCCGGGCGAGTTCATGGCGACGCCCCGTCCCGCTGCCTTTCTGGATCGCGATGGCGTGATCAATGTCGATCGGGGTTATACGCATCGCCCCGACGAGCTTGAATTCACGCCGACCGCGGTCGAGGCGATCCGACTGCTCAACCAGGCGGATTATGTCGTGCTGGTCGTGACCAACCAGTCGGGTGTCGCGCGGGGCCTGTACGGTGTGGCGGAGGTTGAAGCCTTTCACGCGCACATGAATGCGGCGCTGGGCCGACAGGGCGCGCACATCGACGGCTTTTATTACTGCCCCTATCACCCGGATGGCGAGGTGACCGAATTCGCGATCGAGCATGAGGATCGCAAGCCTTCCCCGGGCATGATCCTGCGCGCGATGCGCGACTGGGATGTCGATCCGGCGCGGAGCTTCCTGATCGGCGACAAGGAAAGCGACGCCCAAAGCGCTGCCGCCGCCGGGCTGCGCTGGCACCTGATCGAACCCGATCAGGGCGACCTTGCTGCCGCCGTACGTCACTTCCTGAAGCCCTGATGTCCCCGATTTCTTTCTTCGTCGTTGCGAGGAGCCCGGCTGCGGCCGGGCGACGAAGCGATCCAATCCAGCATTCAGGCTTGGCGGGTCGGCGGCAAGCTTCGGCTCCCGATGCGCTGAACGACATGTTCGTCTCGCCGAACGCCGATCCGGCCGTGTCGGGCTGACTGCGATGCTGGGGCAATATCACGACTGGTTAGTCGGCACCGCTCTCCCCTTCTGGGCCGAAAGCGGCTTCGACCCCGACGGCGGTCGCTTCCACGAGCGCCTGGATCATGCGGGCCAGCCGCTTCGTGTACCATTGCGCGCGATGGTCCAGGCGCGGCAGATCTTCGTCTATGCCGAGTCCGCTCGGCTCGGCTGGCTGCCGGAAGGCGCGCGCCTCGCGGAAATCGCCTTCGCTTCGCTGCTGCGCGACTTCGTGACGGACGATGGCGAAGAGGCGAGCGTGGCCTTCTCGATCGATCCGGTCCAAGGCCATGTCGTATCCCCGATCCGCGACGCTTATGCCCATGCCTTCCTGCTGCTCGCGATCGCGGCGCTCCACCGCCTGAATGGCGACCCAGGCCTGCTCGATCTCGCCGACCGGCTGCTGCGATTCATCGGCCTGCGGCTGACCGACCCCGAACATGGCGGTATGTTCGATGCACTGCCAGTGTCAGGCGGCAAGCGCCAGAACCCGCATATGCACCTGCTCGAGGCTTTGCTGTTCCTCGAACGCACGGCTCCCGGCCACGGCTATATCGATCGCGCCGCCGGGCTCGTCGATCTGTCCGAACGTCATTTTTGCAGCGGAGGGGTGCTGATCGAATATTTCGACCCCGATTGGTCCCCGGCCACGCCTGTCCTGTGGGAGCCGGGCCACCATTTCGAATGGGTGTGGCTGCTCGACGAATATGGGCGGAGAACCGGACACGATCTCACCTGCCGGGCCGACGGGCTGTTCGAGGTCGCGCTGGAGCAGGGGCTCGCTCCCGACGGCTCGATCGTCGACGCGCTCGCTCCCGACGGCATCATGCTCAAGCCGTCGCGCCGGCTATGGCCGCATACCGAGGCGATCAAGGCCGCCGCCGCACGCCACCGTCGCGGCGACCTCGCTGCGCAGCGCTTTGCGGAAGCAATGGCAAGGCGACTGATGCATCTGTTCGTCGGCCGCCCTATCGCCGGGGGCTGGATCGATCACATCTCCGCCGACGGCGCGCCGTTGGTCGATCATATGCCCGCCAGCTCGCTCTACCATCTGCTCCTGGCGGGCCAGGTCGCAGCAAAGGGCTTTGCATCGGCGCCCGCTCTTGCCAAGGCTGCGCCATGAGCGCCTTTCTCGACCGCCTGTCCGACCATCGCGTCGCCGTGATCGGCGACGTCATGCTCGATTGCTACATGTCGGGCACGGTCAGCCGCATCTCGCCCGAGGCGCCAGTGCCGGTAATGCGCGTCACCGACGAACATTCGGTGCCCGGCGGCGCCGCCAATGTCGCCGCCAATCTGGCAAGCCTGGGCGTGGCCGTGGAGCTCGTCGGCCTGGCCGGGCGCGACGCCGCTTATGCCGAACTGATCGCGCTGTTGGGTGAGATGGGCGAGATCGACTGCAGCGGCATTGCCGCGGTCGCGGGCCGGCGCACCACGCGCAAGCTGCGCGTGATCGGCGCGCGCCAGCAGATCGTGCGCGTCGATCATGAGGATGCGATCCCCTGCGCGGCCGAAGTGGAGGCGGATTTCCTCGCCTCGATCGAGCGCGCGGTGGATCGCGCCGACATCGTCATCCTCTCCGATTACGGCAAAGGCGTCTGCTCGGATCGGGCGATCCGGACCCTGATCGATCGCGCCGCCGCCGCGGGCAAGAAGGTTCTGGTCGATCCTAAACGCACCGATCTCGCCATCTATCGCGGCGCCTTTTTGATCACGCCCAACCGCAAGGAACTGAGCGACGCGACCGGGCTGCCCTGCGAGACCGACGAGCAGGCCGCACAGGCCGCGGCCAAGGCACAGGCGCTGTCGGGCGCGCAGGTCCTGCTGACCCGCTCTGAAAAGGGAATGTCCTTCTTCCCGGTTGACGGACCACCGCTCCACGTGCCGACCGTCGCCCAGGCAGTGTTCGACGTCTCGGGTGCGGGCGATACGGTGGTCGCGGTGCTCGCGGCCGCGCTCGCCGCCGACATGCCGATCCGCGAGGCGATGCGGCTCGCCAATCATGCCGCCGGCATCGTCGTCTCGAAGCTGGGCACCGCCAGCGTCACGCGCGACGAACTCGCTGCCGCGCTGGGATCCGAAAGCACCAGCACGGACATCCAGGACGGCCGCCTATTCGATCGCGATGCCTTGGTTGCCCAGCGCGCTGCCTGGGCAAAGGACAAGCTTACCGTCGGCGTGGCCAACGGCTGCTTCGACCTGATCCACCCCGGACATATTTCGCTGATCGCGCAGGCCGCCGCGAGCTGCGATCGCCTGGTGATGGCGCTCAACACCGACGCCTCGGTAAAGCGCCTCAAAGGGCCTACCCGCCCGCTGCAGGACGAGCGATCCCGCGCCGCCGTCGTCGGCGCGATCAAGGGCGTGGCCGCAGTCGTGCTGTTCGACGAGGACACGCCGCTGGAACTGATCGAGGCGCTTCAGCCCGACGTGCTGGTCAAGGGTGCGGATTATAGCATCGACCGGGTGGTGGGCGCGGACGTCGTGCAGCAGCGCGGCGGGCGCGTGGTACTGGTGGAGCTTGTGGCGGGGAAATCGACGAGCGGGATAATTGACGCAGGCGTTGGGAGGGCTGACCACCCTACAATTACGCTGCCATAGATGCTCCCCCATGGATCGGCTCCGCATAAGCACTGATCTTGCTCAGGCTGCCCAAGGCGGCATTCTCGATGAATGCCAACCGGCCCATTTCGTCGGTCCGCTTATGCAGCGCAAAACCGACCACGCTGATCGACGCAGACACCTGCTGGCAGGCCCCACCCGTATTCATCTCGATCGTTTCGATCGATCCGCCGCGTACGTGAATGGAGACTATTCCGTCATCGCCAATCGTGGTGATGTCTCCCACGACCCAACGCTCTTCCCCGCCATTCAAGTTGCCACTGACAATCATCTGAGTTCCCGCCGATACGAGGAATGAGGTCTCCTCCGTATCGAGCCCGCGAAGCCTGAGATATAGCCGTAGGGGTTCCCGGATATCCGTAACGCGAAGCAGCAATTCGCCACCACCCGCCGTCGTGCGGCTACCAAAGGTTTCGGGCCAGACCCATCCGGTCCCCGCCCGGAACATCTCGCCGCTGCCTAATCCGCGCCAGAGCCGCGTCCCTTTATACAGCGACACCGGATAATAACGCCCTGGGACAACGATCGGCACATTTTCGGATGCCTCGGTTCGCTTCACTCGGGCAACCGCATCGGTAATCTGCCTTGCAATCGCCGACCAACTTCGTGGCCTGAACCCCGCCGCAATGTCCTGCTCCAGCCGCGCACGGTAGCCCACCTCAAACAAAACTCGCTCCAGAGCTGCGACAAGGCCATCGAGAAAGTTTGATTCGAAGAAGACGACAAACTTTCCGCCCGCCTCGGGCAGCGAACTGTTATCCGCCACCACCGCAACACGGCCGTAGCAAAGTGATTCGGTGACCGGCAGCCCCCAGCCTTCGTAATGACTGGGATAGAGCGTGAAGCTGCAAGAGCTGTAGAGCAAGGCAAGCTCTTCGTCCGAAACCTGCTCGATCACCAGTACACGGCTACGCAGATGCGAGTTGCGCGCAAGACGTTCGTGGAAACCGGCGTTTAACCAACCCATGCGACCGACACAGACCAGCATCGGAACCGCATCAGCTCCGTGCGTTTCGATCAACCTGGCCCAGGCATCGAGCGCGAGGATATGATTTTTGCGCGATTCGATCGTAGAAACGAACAGGCAATAGTCTTTCCCCACCAAACTCCATCGACTGAGCGACTTCGGTGGCAGGTCGTGTCGAAGCGGTCGACGGAAATCAGCATCCAACGTCACGACCTCGATCATGCTGTTGTCGATGTGATGACCAAGCCGTTCTGCCGCGCATATGAGATCGCGTCGGGTAGACTCAGAATTGACCAGAAAGAAATCGGCATGATCGAAGGCACCGACCAACCAGTGCACGTAATCCTCAACCACACCGGTCACACAATGATTGGTCGCCATGATGGGAATGAGGTCGTGCACGAACGGAACATAACGGACACCCAAGTTACGCTTGGCATTACGAACAATTAGAAAATAGTTATAAATCCACCACGATGTCCCGAGGTTTACCAACGTATCATCACGCTGAAACACAAAGGCGTCCGCCAGAAACTGGTGAATAATCGCGCGCGCCTGCAACACCCTCCAATCTGCTGTCCCGCTACTGCTGGCGGCGGTGGACATGGCCGCTAGTTCCAGGAAAAGTGTGCCCGGAATATCGATTAGGGCGTCACGCGCATTGACAAAGCAGCAAAGCCGAACGTCCAGATCAGGATCACGCAAGGCGCGAGTCACGACCTCGATTTGCACCCGCTGAATGCCGGTGGGCAATCGGCTGTAACGGAAGTGGCCCATCAAGTCGGTAAGGTCGAATACCATGCCTCGCCCGCCCTCTTGTGAAGGCGCGCCCTCGAGGCCGATATGCTCGAGCAATATACGTGCGGAACGCAGTGACGCCTTATCGCTTGCCGCGATATCCTCGGACATTGCCAATATTTGGTCGATTGCGGCACGCGCGGCGATTGCATCCGTCTGGCACGGGTCTGCCTTCACATCTTGCACGTGACGGGCTGCCCGGTAGAGCGTTGCATTATCTATTGGCGTGATCCGACGAATCAGGAAGCTAAGTTCCTGCAGTGACTCGGTGTCTCCATCTCCGACCTGGATTGCTCGCACGAAATACTTGGCTGCGGCGCGCGCGTCGCCTTCCGCCTTGCGCATATGGGCGGCCTGGATCAGCGGCTCAGGATCGTCGGGCTGCAACGCGAAAGCCTCGTCATAGGCAGCTGCCGCAGCGTCGGTCTTCCCTTCCTCCTTCAGCATATGCCCGTACTGGATCCACATATCCTGCAGCGACTCAGGGTCGCCGTCGCCGGCCCGTATTGCCCGCAGGAAATACTCGGCTGCGGCAAGACCATTGCCTTCCGCCTTGCGCATATGGGCGGCGTGGATCAGCGGCTCGGGATCGTCAGGTCTCAACCCGAAAGCCTCATCATAAGCAGCTGCCGCAGCGTCGGTCTTCCCATCCTCCTTCAGCATATGCCCGTACTGGATCCACATATCCTGCAGCGACTCAGGCGCGCCGTCTCCGACCTGAATCGCCCGCAGGAAATACTCGGCTGCTGCACGCACATCGCCTTGCGCCTTGCGCATGTAGGCGACATGGATCAGCGGCTCGGAATCGTCGGGCCGCAGCACGAAAGCCCTGTCATAAGCGGCAGCCGCAGCGTCTGGCTTCCCATCCTCCTTCAGCACATGCCCGTACTGAACCCAGATATGACCCAATGCAGGGTTGGCAGCGAGTGCAGCGGCGTAAGCGGCTGCGGCAGAAGCCCAGTCCTGTCGGTCGCGCGCGGAATCGCCCTCCCTGATTAGGCGGTGCACCTTTCCAGTCACCGGAATGCCGGCGGACCGTTTCTGTGTTAGAATTAAGGGCATCGCTAAAATCCTCAGGGTGTGACCATTCTTTGGAAAGCCTGCGCCGCTGGCGCAAGCCTGTATCCTCAGACGGCCTTGCAATCAGATAAAGCGTCGTGAAAAGACCGCCACGTTGCGGTCAACGTCCGACCACTGCCTGGAGTCCAAGCGTGCAAGAGAGCCCTTCTACCGGCGAGGCAGAAACCGGCAAGATATCGGGTAACGTCAGTTACGCCGAGGCCACCACGACCGCCCGAGATCTGATCAACAAACTCGCTAACGACTTGCAATTCCACGACGAATCCGCATCCTCCGCGCTACGAGAAGCTCAAGATGTCCTGTCGCGGCTAGCCTCGGCCGCGCCGGCATCAGCGCCTATCCCCGCCAGCGACCCCGTTTCGATGATCGTTCTCGATGTGTCCGACCTGCTTGGTTATTTCGAGCACAACCGCTTGCCGACCGGCATTCAGCGCGTGCAGACTGAATTAATCTTCAGCCTGCTGGAATCCATCGGTGATCGCGTGGAGCTCTGTTGCTTCATGGAGGCCCGCAATCAGTGGGTCAGGGTAGATTCAAGCCAGTTCGTCGATATTTGTAACCAGTCCCGTGCGGGTGGCGATCCGCTCGACCCGAACTGGATGGCCTCGATCAAAAGTTTGCGCGCGTCGACAAGCGCAGGCCTGGAGATGGACTTTCCGCGCGGGGCGGTGCTGCTCAATGTCGGTACGTCGTGGTGGCTCCCCAATTATTTCCTCTATGTACGCCAGGCGAAAATTGCGTTTGGCTTGCGATACGTGCCGCTGATCTACGATCTTATCCCAGCGATAACTCCTGAGAATTGTGATCCGAAGCTGGTGCAAGAGTTCATCGGCTGGCTCGCCGGCGTGTTGGATCATGCAGATTTTTACTTTACGATATCGGAAGCGACCCGCAGGGACCTGATCGCGTTTGCCGAAAAGATGGGCCGGCCCATCGCGCCCGATCAGGTCGCCGTGGCGCCGCTTAACGCTGATTTCCGCCCGGCGTTAACGCAGCCGCTGCTAGCAAGGCGTCGTTTCGCCGAACCTTTCGTTCTCTTCGTGTCCACGTTGGAAGCACGCAAGAACCAACTCGGCGCACTCGACGCCTGGTCGGCTCTGGTCGCCCGGCACGGTCCGGAAAAAGTCCCAAGGCTAGTGCTGGTCGGGAAACGCGGCTTTCAATCTGATTTGATCCTCGACCGCCTGAAAAACAGTGCCGAATTGCAAGAACGCGTGACGGTCCTGTCCGGCATTGAGGATGCCGAACTGCAGGGGCTCTATCGCGATTGCCTCTTCACTATTTACCCCAGCTTCTACGAAGGCTGGGGGCTGCCGGTTACCGAGTCGCTGTGTTACGGCAAGGTGCCGCTGATCGCCGACAACAGCTCGCTGCCAGAAGCCGGTGGAGCCTCCGCGATATACTTTAAGACCGGATCGACCTTGGCGATGATCGCCGCGCTCGAACGGCTTATCTTCGACAAAGGGTACCGACAGAAGCGGGAAGAAATCATCCATCGCGGCTTCCGTCCGAGCAGTTGGGCAATGATCGCTAGCGGCGTAGCTGACCGAATAGCGAGTTGGAGCACGACGCCGGTGACGGAATGGCAAGCACCGTTGGCACAACCCGGTGCATATTATCCGCTCGTACGCAACCAATCGAAGCGTGTGTGGTCAGGCATGGGATCGGCCGAACAGTTTCGGTCCGGCCTTGGGTGGCACAAGCTGGAGGATGAGGGTTGCTGGACATTCCCATCCGGCGCTGAACTCGAAATGCGCCTGGCCAGTGCTGACAACTGCCGCCTGGGCTTGCAATTGGTGGGTTCGGAGCGGTGCGAACTCCGATATAGGATCGAAGTAACCGAGAGCGATTGCTTCGTCGAAGGGAGAATCACGGGGGGGACCAAATGGGAGTTTTTCGATCTGCCCGACACTCTTGATCAAGCGCCGCTGCGAATTCGAGTTATGGCGACGGCTATTGACGAGCAGGAAATCACTCACCGACGTGGCTTGGGGATTCGGGGCTTTTTCATCTTCGAAAGAGACAAGACTTCGCGCATCGACTTCCTCGAAGCCGTAGCTTTGGGCGCGCTGTCGGACCTCGATTTTTACCGCGACAGATCGCTAGATAGGGGCGGCTGATCACTGGGCAGCACCTTCCGGCCCGCGACCGCGCCACCTCAGAGGAACGTCACGTCTTCCAAATGCAGACTGATATGACGACGGTCGCCATTTCCCAGCTCATCGTCGGGGACCCAGATATCCCCAATAAAGTTGAGCCGCCCTTGTGCTTGTGCAGCAGATAGCTCGACGGTGGTACGCCCTGGGGGAAGGTTCTGCTCGAACAGCACGATCTCACCGCTGCTGATTCTCGCATATACGGAGCTAGATCGGAAATTCCGCAAGCCCAACAACGCGACCCTGCTTTCCGCCGGAAAGGGGATCGACAGCCAACCATCGCCTGTGCAGGTCATATAGTCGCCTTCGACGATCCAGCCTCCATGTTGCCAAAGCGCCCCGATTTCGCTCGCATCAATATGACCGACCTTTGACTTTGTGCCGATGACCGTGAATCCGATTTCGCCTTCCGGATGATTGGATATCACGGCGGTCAAGCCAGCTCGTTGAAAGGCCGCGACAAGAAAATCGACAGACCATCCGCTCTCGAACCAACCGAACTTGTGAATGCAATAAACGGAGAGCGGATCCAGTCGCAGTCCCCAATTCTTCCACCAATGACTGTTGATCGGCTCTCCCGCTAGGACGATTCGCCCATCCGGCTCGAGATGTCGCGCCATCCGCGCAAGCAGATCCCACGGCCTGAGCGCGTGGTGAAAACATTCGTAGAAAAGTATCATGGCAAAGCGATCGACGCTTTCGAATGTATCAAACTCGCCCTGTTGTGCCTTAATATCGAGGTTCAACCGCTCCGCGCGCCGGTTAACCAGCTCAACAAAATCTGGATTTACATCGACCGCCGTGACGGAAAGGCCACAATAGGCTGCAACCTCGGAGGACAGTCCCCAGCCGCAACCCATATCTAGAAACCGGCTGCCGCGGGGCGGGACACCCAATCGGATGGCTCGCGTCAGACGCTCCATGTGCAGAGCTAGGCCGCTCGGGGAGCCATGGTTGTAAGGGTTGATCGCGGCTATATGGTTGCCAACATCGAAGCTTGTATGTTCGTTGCTGCACTGATCGAAATCGCGACCCGACATCTCACGATAAAGCGCCAGCTGCCGATCGACATAGTCTTCGCTGAATGGATCAAGAGATTGGTCAACGACGATATCGGGGTGATATTCTAAGCCTGCCCAATATTGATCGCACGCGGCATTTCCGGGGCCTCCAAGACGGTCACTCTCGGCGACAAACTGAGGCAAATCAACGGTTCTCAGAATCATTGCGAATACCCTGGGGTCGAATCGTTCAACTAGGGGGCGTACCATAGTTATGCAGTCGTGCCGGATCGCCACCAAATGACGTCCAACTGGCTCCGATTGTCCGCAGCGCTACATTAGGCTCCGCTGCGGATCCCAGACGAGGGCTCAGCCAAACCGTGGATTACGCCAAACCTGCTCGCCGTCGACGAGCGTAGCAACTTGTCCATTCGTCTGCTGCCGAACAACGCATGGCAGCTCATATTCGAGTATCCATCCATGTTTCGTGAACAGATCGATCATCTCGCCGTCGATCAGGCGCGAATGAGTGCCAATCACGATGCGACGCAAGCATTGATTTAGCCTTTCTATTGCCGCAGTGATTACACCTGTCTCGGCTCCCTGGATATCACTGTGTAGGATATCAACCACCTCGATCCCATCAAGCAGAGTCGTCAGCGAAATACTGCGAATCTCTTCGTATTCCCCTAGGAAACCTGAGTGATCAACCACTTCCTCGGCGCGCGAGAAAGCCGCATTTGCACCATAATGTTCTGCGGGATTGATAATCTTGGGAAACCGCGCCGTACCGTCCTCGGCGCCAGCGATCGCATGGATGATCACATGCTCGTCCGCATCAAGCCCATTGTCCGCGAAATGCTGTCGCGAGAAAGCAAGATGCTCGTCAGACGCCTCAACGCCGATCAGCCGCACGTCGGTGATGCCCCTACGATTTGCCGCCAAAGCGCTCGTGACCAGCCAAGGGGCCCAGCCGAGACCAAGTTCGACCGCGACGAAACGATCCTTTGCTTCGATCACCGAACGCAAGGTGGCGATCCATTCCTTATTTCCATGAATGCCGCTCGCAACACTCCCCGGGCCGCCCTCGACAGAACCCGATTTATGAGCGTAAACAGCAGGAAGATAGCTGGTACGGGTAATGCCACCCAAGAAATCATGAAATGCGCCGGCCGGAGCAGGACGTTGGCAATAAGGTCGGAAGTGGCTGACAATTTCGTAGTCGGTGAGTTCTGGATGTCCGTAACCCCCGTTTAATTCGAACTCACGGCTTAACACGAAAATCTTTCGCAGTTCGCGTACGTTAGTCGCCCGCTCGAGCTGCGCGGCGATCTGTTCTTCCTTCGGCTCCTGCAGGAAGATCAGTCGGTAAGCCCAGATCACGCCTTCGCGCAAGTCGACCGGGAAGTTACGCGCGACGTTGCGCGGACCCGTCTGGTTAAACTTCGCCCGATATTCCGCTGAGCCGGTTATGAAAGACCGGAGCTGCGCCGGATCCGCGGCGAGGTGGGTCATTGTATCGACCACCGCCTGGTCAGTGGGATCGCGATCCAGCAAGAGCCGATGGGCCCAGATCACCCCTTGCTTCAGATCAAACGCCTTCATTGAACCTCCCGATAGTCAGGCCGAATGATTGCAGGGCTACTGTGTCGGCGATACCGGATCGCGAATAGCCCTGATAGCCCACTCAATCTCTGTCGCTCTGCCGACCGCTCAGCAAGCGGCTATAAGCAGCCATAACAGCCCGTCAATCAGGGCCTAAAAGGCTTTGACGGCGGTTGATAGTAGCCGCGCAGCAGGCCGCCTTAGCCAGATGCGAACCATGTTGAGCCGGCCGGTCAGCCCGTCTAGGGCAAGCCTCCTTGTCCGGAAACCAGGAAAGCACTCCCGTTGACATGAAGCTGGCGTGGAAGACCAAGAAATCCGCCGGCGTGCGCGTCGAACCGCGGGTGTATCGCCTCATCAAGCAGGGGGATGCTGCCCGTGATGCCAGGCATTGGGCGGAAGCCGTAGAAGCCTACGGCGCCGCTTTGGCGCTCGCCCCTCGCCTGGCCCACATCCACTTGCAATTGGGGCATGCATTAAAAGAGATCAATCGGATCGAGGAAGCGGACGCTGCCTATTCCGAAGCAGCCAAGCTACGGCCGAACGACATTGAGCCGCTGCTGCAGCGCGCCCACCTTGCAAAACTGGTCGATTGGCGGATGGCGGCGGGCCATCTCGCCGCGATATTGGTAAAGCAGAGCTATCATCCCGAGGCACAACGGGAACTGGAGAGCTTACTCGGGTCGTTCGGCCCCATACCTTACGACCAATTGGGCGCGTTCATCGATTATGTCGAGACCGATGTCGCGGCCCGGCGCGAGACCGCTTCGAAGAGATTGGACAGCGAACAATCAGGCGTCCGCCCGCTGGTGTTCGACCTGACCAACTTGGTCGGCCATTTCCGCCACGAGCGGCTGCCCAACGGTATCCAGCGGGTCCAGATGGAAGTGCTGGCCGCGCTTCTCGATCAGCGCGACGCGAGCGCGATCTCGGCCTGCTGCTTCATCAATGGACGGGATTACTGGATCGAGGTGCCGATCGCCCTGTGTCGCGATCTGATCCGCCTGGCCGGGGCCGGCAGCGACGTGAACGATCCGGAGTGGAAAGCGGCGCGCAGCCGATTGTTCATGCATTTGACCTTCGCGGACCATTATGTGCTGCCGTGGCGGGCGGTGCTGGTGGATCTGGGCGTCTCGTTTTGGGTGCACGATCATTACCGCTTCATCCGCAACGCAAAGGCCGAGCGGCAAATCCGCTATATTCCGCTGATCTATGACCTGATTCCGCTCATCCGGCCCGATTTCTGCGTGCGCGGCTGGTTGCAGGATTTCACGATCTGGGCGGTCGGGCTGTTCCAGCATGCCGATGGTTTCCTCGCTATATCGCAGGCGACCAAACGCGATCTGCTGAAAATCGCGGCCGAACTCGGTCACGATTTGCCGGCGGATCGTATCGAGGTGGTCCCGTTGGATGCAGATTTCCGCCGGGAGGTCGCGTCGCTGCCCACAAGCGCGCTCGACCAATGGGAGCTGGCGGATACGAGCTTTGCCTTGCTGGTGTCGACGGTCGAACCACGTAAGAATCACGCGCTCGCGCTTGATGGCTGGGCAGAGCTGCTGCGCCGCCACGGTCCCGACAAGGTACCGCGGCTGGTCTGCGCCGGGCGGGACGGATGGATGAACGACGATGTTTTTGATCGGCTCGACACCGATCCGCTGCTCGCCGCGCACGTCACCATGATCCACAGCGTGTCCGACGCTGACCTGGCTCTGCTCCACCGTGCCTGCCGCTTCACCTTGTTTCCCAGCCTCTACGAAGGCTGGGGCTTGCCGGTGACGGAATCGCTTTGCCACGGCCGGGTGCCGGTGATCGCCGACAATTCCTCGCTGCCCGAGGCGGGCGCTGGCTTCGCTCTCATGTTCGCCAGTGGATCCGTGGAAGACTTTGTACGCGCGGTCGAGAAGGCTGCCTTCGACGATGCCTGGCGGGCCGCGCAGGAGGCGAAGATCGCCACCGAATTTACTCCACGTTCGTGGGCGCAGATCGCGGATCAAATCGAATGCGGGCAGGCCCGGCTCCTGGCAGGCGAACAAGGCGAGCCGGCGCCTCCGCTCGTGAAGCCCGGCCTCTATTATCCCGTCAGCCTTTATAAGGGCCCAGGCATCTGGCCCGGCCTGGCGAGTGGCGAGATCTTTCGGATAGGCGATGGCTGGGAATGGCCCGACACCAATGGCAGCCGGACGGGACCCGAGGGCGGAGCCTTGCGCATGCGCCTCGCGACCGACGAACCGGTGCGCCTTTACCTCCATCTGCGCGGGCTGGAATCGGCGGCCTGCCCGGTAAAGGCCACGGTCGATGGCGTGACGGTCGGCACCATGACCGTACGGCAACGTAAGGCGGGCTGGATGGCTTGCGATCTGCCGGCCGGCGCGGGGCCGGTGGTGGAGCTATTGGTCCAGGGCGCCTTGACGGAGATTGCCGGCATCGTGGAGGGCGGAGTCCGTAAGGAGCGATCCGTGTCGGTCGGGGTTGCGGGCTTCTTCCTGTGCGCCCGCGATGACGCTGGAGCCAACGCCGCCTTCATCCAAACGCGGCGCGGTAAGCTGGAGACGATCAGCGCCTACCGGCGTCCCCCAGGACGTTGAACCGACCCGCGGGGGAAGCCGGTTGCGCGCCGGCGAGTTGCCTTTTACGCAATTCCCTTTAGCTGCTCCCCTGTGCCGCCCGCGGTGCCGGCGCATGTCTCATGATCACACAAGCAGGACGAAGAATGGCGAAGCGCGCTCTCATCACGGGTATTACGGGCCAGGACGGGGCCTATCTTGCCCAATTGCTGCTTCGCAAGGGCTATGAGGTCCATGGCGCCGTCCGCCGATCGTCCCACCTCGGCGTGGCGGACCACCGCCTCCGCTGGCTCGGGATCGAGCGCGACGTCAGGTTGCACGACTGCAATCTGTCCGACCTCTCTTCGCTGATCCGCATCGTGACCGAAATCCAGCCCGACGAGGTCTATAACCTGGCGGCCCAGTCCTTCGTGGCGACATCATGGCGCCAGCCGATCCTGACCGCCAACATCACCGGCGTCGGCGTCACCAACGTGCTGGAGGCGATCCGCCTGGTGAAGCCCGACGCGCGTTTCTACCAAGCCTCTTCGTCGGAGATGTACGGGAAGATCCAGCAGGAGCATCAGTCGGAAGCGACACCCTTCTACCCGCGCTCACCTTATGCGGTTGCCAAACTGTACGGTCACTGGATCACGGTCAATTACCGCGAGAGCTTCGGGATGCACGCTTCGTCCGGCATTCTGTTCAATCATGAGAGCCCGTTGCGGGGAATCGAATTCGTGACGCGAAAGGTCACCGACGGCGTCGCGCGGATCAAGTTGGGGCTGGCGAACGAATTGCGCCTCGGCAACATCGACGCGAAGCGAGACTGGGGGCATGCCCGCGATTACGTCAAGGCGATGTGGATGATGCTGCAGCAGGACGAGCCCGACGATTATGTCGTGGCGACGGGCGTCAACACCACCGTGCGCGACATGTGCCGCATCGCCTTCGCCCATATCGGCGCGGACATGGACGAGCATCTGGTGATCGACCCCACCCTGTTCCGCCCGTCCGAGGTTGACGTGCTGCTGGGCGATGCCAGCAAGGCGAAAAGGGTGCTGGGCTGGGCCCCGGAAACCTCGCTCGAGGCGATGATCGTCGAGATGGTCGAGGCCGATCTCGCTCGCTTGTCCGCACCGCAGGCCGCGATGGAGCAGGCGCAGCCGGAAATCCGTCCCTAGGCATGGCGGGGGGCCAAGAGAGCTTGATTGGCGATACTGCGGACGGGCAGCTTCCCTTCTCGCGTATATTGCTCACGGGTGCGGACGGTTTCGTCGGCCGGCTGCTCGTCCCCGAGCTGCGGAGTCGGCTGAAGCCAGGGGCCCGGCTGTTGCTGGCGACACGCATCGAGCCGTCAGAATGGCCCGAGGGCGAGGAATTGGTGACCTTCGACCTGCAGGATACCAACAGCATCGCGTCCGCGATCAACCATGTCCGACCGGACCTGGTGATCCATCTGGCGGCGCAATCGTCGGTCGGGCGATCGGCGGGC
>Ga0068852_100000298_pt1 | contig 33369 bp, 29 predicted proteins | sample KBSCornC22_FD_66594 | JGI IMG/M metagenome (GOLD analysis project Ga0068852, IMG submission 66594) | Corn rhizosphere microbial communities from Kellogg Biological Station, Michigan, USA - KBS Corn C2-2 | ecosystem: Host-associated > Plants > Roots > Rhizosphere > Soil ... | reverse complement strand
CACTGTCCATCAGGTCGTCCACGACCTGAAAGGCAACCTCCTTCTGGACACCACCGTCTACCATACGTACCAGTTCCGCGACGGCCTCATCGCCCGCATGGATATAGCTCAGACCAGCCCGCTGGCTGGCTAAAACGCATGATCATCCCTCTGGTTCCTTTCGTCATCTCCGTACCTTCGTTGCCAATGGCCCGGCAACTATCCAGGGACTATACTCAACAGCCGGTATAAGCACGTGAAGCCGCCGTATTTCTAAGAGCGGTGCTGAACGAGGAGCAAGAACATGGCAGCAATTACCCCGATCCGGGATGAAGAACTAGATTTTGACCACGGAACTTTCGACTCAGCCGCATTTACAAGGCAGACACTCTCTTCCTGGCAATCTCTTGCTCAGGTCATAGACCATACTCTCCTGAAGCCAGAAGCAGTACGCGAACAAATCGAATGCCTCTGCGACGAGGCAATCCGTTATCGATTCGCCTGCGCAATGGTCAATCCGATGTGGGTCCCGACTGCCGTTGAGATCCTCTCCGGAACTGGCATACCCGTTGGCGTAGTCATAGGATTCCCCTTCGGAGCTTCACTCGTCTCCACGCTCCGTCAGGAAGCCGCTGCTCTCGCTCGTCTCGGCGCCAAAGAACTTGATATGGTCATCCCCATTGGCCAACTCAAAAGCGGCAATCACCACGCCGTGCAGCACACCGTCCACGCCGTTGCCAACGTGGCTCATCATCATGGCGCGATTCTCAAAGTGATCCTCGAAACTGCCATGCTCAATGTCGAGGAAAAACTTCGCGGGGCCGAACTCGCCATTCAGACCGGAGCCGACTTCATCAAAACTTCCACCGGATTCGGTGGCGGCGGTGCGACATTCGCCGACGTAGCGCTCATGCGCGGCGTTGCCGGTGGACGCTGCGGCGTCAAAGCCTCCGGCGGCATCCGCACTCTGGCCGACGTAAAAGCCATGCTCGATGCTGGCGCCAACCGCATCGGCGCCTCCGCTTCCGTCAGCATCGTCCGCGAACTCGGCGCCGAATAACCAGCCGCCCAGCTCCCGTCTCTCAGAACGGAAGCCGGCAGCTACAGGCTTGTCACTCCTATTGTCTATTGCCAACTCTTCGTTGGCTTGTCCCCTCGTTCCCTCGTTCCCTCTCCTGTATCATCGACTCGTTCCCTCATGTCATCTACTCCCCCCACCACGCGCCCGGAGCCCGAGTACGAAGGCGATTACCGCCCGGTCGACTCAGCCAACCCGCACGCACATCTCGACTCCGCGAATCCCCGCGTCGAATCCACCGATTTGCGCTATCTCGCCCAGATCGCCGATACCCTCAACACCACGCTCGACCTGCAAACACTCCTCAATCGCACATCAGAGCTCGTTCGCTCCATCATTCCCTACAAGATCTTTTCCATCCTCCTGCTCAACGACCGCACGAACGAACTCCGCATGCGTTTCCAGATCGGCCACACCCCCGAAACCCAGCGCATGCGCATTCCACTCGGCAAAGGCGTCGTTGGTCAGGTGGCACTCACGCGCCAACCCATGCTTGTGAACGACGTCAGCCAGATCGAAGGCTACATCGACGTCAACCCAAACGTTTGCTCTGAACTTGCCATTCCGCTCATTCTCAAAAACCGCCTCATCGGCGTCCTCGACCTCGAGAGTGAGCAGACTGGATTTTTCAAACCCGAGCATCTTCACCTGCTCACACTCACTGGCTCTCGCATCGCGCAAGCGATCGAAAATGCCCGCCTCTACACCCGCGTCTCGCGCCAGGCAGAAACACTGGCCGTCCTCAACGAAATCTCGACAGAGATCATCTCCATCCTCGACCTGGACCTGCTCCTTGCCAAGGTCGGCAATCTCCTCCGCCGCCTCATCGATTACCAGATGTTCTCCATCATGCTTCTCGATGACAAAGGCGAGACGCTCATTACTCGCTACGCCTGGCGTTTCGGCTACGCGCAGGCTCCCATGCGCCGCATCTCCGTCACCACCGGCCTCGTCGGCGCGGCGGTTCGCGAGTGGCGTCCCATCAATGTTCCCGATGTGCGCAAAGACCAGCGCTATCTGCCCATGAACGCCGAGACGCGTTCCGAACTGATCGTTCCGCTTTTCTACAAAGAACGAGTCATCGGCGTTCTTGACCTTGAACACACCCGCACAGCCTTCTTCAACGAAGATCACGTGCGCACTCTCACCACCATGGCTGCGCAGATCGCCATCGCCATCGAAAATGCGCGCCTCTACCAACGCGTCCGGCGCCAGGAGCAGCAGCTCGAGCGCGACATCGCCATGGCTCGCGAGGTCCAGCTCCGCCTCCTTCCTACCGCACCTCCAAAGCACGAACACGCTGAATTCGCCGTCAGCTTTCTGCCCGCCCGCGCGATCGGCGGCGACCTCTACGACTTTCTCGAATACTCTGACAATCAGACGGCCATCGTTCTCGGCGATGTCAGCGGCAAAGCCGCTCCTGCCGCCCTCTTTGCAGCTCTCGTCAGCGGCATCATGCGGTCCGCTGTGCAACAGAAGCCGGCCCCGGCAGCCATGCTCGCACTCCTCAACGAAAGTCTTCAGGAACGCAAGCTCGAATCTCAATACGTCGTCATGCTCTTCGCGCTTTGGAACGATGAGAATCGCACGCTGACTGTCGCCAACTCCGGAGCCGTGCAGCCCATATTCTGCCGTGGCGGCGAGAACATCACCGTGAAAGCAGAAGGATTTCCTCTCGGAATGTTCCCCAGTGCCACCTACGAAGAATTCAACGTCGCCACGCAGCCCGGCGACGCCATCGTCTTCGTCTCCGACGGTATACTCGACGCCGAAAATGAAAAGGGCGACATGTACGGCGAAGATCGACTTGCCAGCCTCCTCTGCGGCTCCCGCGAGCTGCCCGCCCAGCACATCGCGGATGCCATCCTCGCCGACGTCACGCGCTTCCAGGGTTCCAAAGACCGCTTCGATGACGAAACCATCATCGTTCTGCGCGTGAAATAACGGGAAGACTCGCACTCAGTGGCGTGTGCGTCGCGCGTTGCGGAGCGGATAGCTATCCAGGTGGATTTCACCCCTACGGGGCACCAGCCCTAAATTGAGTAAGAAGGGGCGAAGTTTTGGCATAGTACCGAGGTCGGCGACACTATTCTCGGAGTTCGGATTACGATTACGGTCTACGAACGACATGGAAATGGAACTCGCGGAATTAACGGCTTTTCTTCGCAAACACATTTTCAAAACACGATGTCCTGTCTGCTTAAGGACTTTGAATCTTCGACACGCCATCGCCCATGTGGGCTCGTGCAACTTCAATGGTCCATCGTTGTCAAACGGCTTTCTTGCTCAAGTGAAGAGTCGAGATTGGGCTGAGGTCATCAAGCCATTTACCCGACTCACATCTCAGGACTTGATGGCGTGTGAAGTTCTCCGTTGTCCCGATTCATTGGCGCTAGCGGTCTGGGTTGAGGTCGATCTGGCGATTGGAGGGGAGCAATACCTGGCCTATTTTGAGCGTATTGATGACTATGATCTATCACGAATCGAGCAAGCCGCTCCCTTGCGCTGGAGGCGTTTCTGATGAAGGCTTCACCTCAATTCGTCCAAGCTGGTGAGTAACGGACGACCCGGACCCTGAAGCAACATTTTGGCAACTTCCGTATGGGCAACGACTCTGTTGCAACAATGAAGGTCGAGCAGCTTCGAGCGCTGATTGAAGGTGATAATTAGCGAATGCCGAGATTACTGAAAATGATCTTTAAGTGGGCTTCTGTATCTCTGCTCGTCCTACTATTCCTTTTCACGATAGTTGTCTGGTTCAATTGGGATCGCCCGAACATCGGATTCGAGGTGTCTGGGAAGGACACTGTTGTTCATCTAGAGACGCTGGCAGACTACCCGACACACATTGATCGGATCGTCATTGCTAAAGAAGACCACCCCGCCGATTGTGTCTTCGAAGCCATATCTGAAGATCACGCTAATATTCATCGATTCAAAGTCCATGCGGGAAGCAACGCTGTTAGCGCGATCCGAGCTTTTGGCGGAACGTATGAGGTACTTTTTCCCCATGCAACGAGTTTTGTTCTGCGACAAAACCAACCCTATCTGGTTACGGTTTGCGAAGGTGGAAAGTGTCGCTCAGCTCATTTCACGATTCAGTAGGCATTCTGAATCGGCGATCAAGTTGCGACACGGCGGTCTGACAAGTCCTCTTCCGTGAGATTCGCGAGTTGCTGGCCGGTCACCGGCAATGAGGAAGTTGACAGCAAAGTCTCGCGCTCCGCTATCCCCGTCATGCGTTCCGGTATGTGACGCCGGCTATCGGCGGCAGCTTCGATCCTGACCCTAGTAAACTGATAGGCGACCCCACATTCCCGGAGCCCTCTTGTCCACCGCCACGCAAGAACGCATCATCCGCCCCGCGCGCAATATCCTCGGCACCCTCCGCCTCCCCGGCGACAAATCCATCAGCCATCGCTACGCCATGCTCGGCGCGTTTGCTGAAGGCACTTCACGCTTCTCCAACTTCTCCACCGGAGCCGACTGCGCATCAACTCTCTCCTGCATGCAAGCCCTCGGTGCTCGGGTTCGCAAACTAGACGACGGTCGCATCGAAGTCGACGGCGTAGGCGGTCGCGTCACTCCCGTAGATCACCCGCTTGACTGCGGCAACTCCGGCTCCACGATGCGCATGATCTCCGGCCTTCTCGCGGCGCAGCGTGGCAGCTTCACCCTCATCGGCGACGATTCCCTCTCCCGGCGGCCTATGGAGCGCATCCGCAAGCCCCTTGCCGAAATGGGCGCGAACATTTCACTCACCGACGGGCACGCCCCAGTCACGATCCAAGGCACGCAGCTTCGCGCCATCGACTACACCACTCCCGTTCCCAGCGCCCAGGTGAAAAGCTGCATCCTTCTCGCCGGACTACAAACTGCCGGCGACACCACCGTGCGCGAGTCCCTCCGCACCCGCGACCACAGCGAACTCGCTCTACGCGCTTTCGGAGCGCAACTCAACCGCTCCATCGACTCCGTCACCATCACCGGCCCGCAGACTCTTCACGCCATCGAAGCCGCCGTTCCAGGCGACATCTCTTCGGCCGCCTTCTTTCTCTGCGCGGCTGCGCTCTTTCCCGGCTCAGGCCTCATCCTCGACGGCATCGGCCTCAACCCCACCCGCGCCACGCTCCTTGACGTCCTCACCGCGCTCGGCGCGCGCATCGCTGTACTTCAGCTCCAGGAATCTCATTCCGAACTCGTCGGCACGGTGCAGATCACCACAGATCCCGGCGGCCTCGGTTCCACTACAATCAGCGGCGCTCTGGCTGCGCAACTCATCGACGAACTCCCCGTCCTCGCCGCCATCGGCCCCTATACAAGCGGCGGCATTCGCATCCGCGACGCAAAGGAGCTCCGCGTCAAGGAGTCCGATCGCATCGCTCTGGTCGCACGCAATCTCCGCGCCATGGGTGCTGAAGTCGAAGAGTTCGAAGATGGTCTCGACGTCCCTGGCGGGCAAAAGCTCCATGGCGCTGTTATCGATTCCGGTGGCGACCATCGCATCGCCATGGCCTTCAGCGTCGCTGCACTCCGCGCCGAAGGCGAGACCCTGATTCAAGGCGCAGAATCCGCCGCCATCAGCTTCCCGGAGTTCTTCGATCTGTTGGATATGGTGGCCGAACGCTGAAGATCAACGGATGCTGGGAGTCTTCCGCCAACTCCGCTACAAGCCAAGTTAAGGGTACGGGCACTGCCAAGCCGCTTAATCCGGCCTTCCGTCCTCGTCTGGATTGTGCATGTGCGCTGAGGGCACGGTCTCAAAGTATGTGAACTGATCGCTCACCTCTCCGGCTCTCCGCGCGCGATACAGAAACACCTTCTCGCTCAGGAATTGATAAGGCCGATACAGCATAAGGCAGATGATCGACACTACAATCCCGATCACCGAAAATACGATCGCACACGCCTCGAGATAACCCAGGATCACGAAGGGCTTGATGACAATGTCGCGCGCCGGCCCCAGGATCATGAGCACGACGGCTTCAAATCCACCGAGCGCCGACGCGACCAGCAGCACAGTCGCGCTAGCTGCCAGCGACCTGGAGGGTCCGCCGAGATCTCGCCACGGTACTCGCACAATCCGGGCCTTTCCTGCTGCGTAGGGGGTACTTACCTCCATTGTGCAACAGGAACCCGCGAGACTCTATCCAATTCGCTTGACGACGCGCCCTGTCCCACCCCGCGAGTACCGAAACTTAGGGGCAGCAGCCAATTGTCCTCAGGTAATCAGCAGAAATCGAATCGGCAGAGTATGGCCATGCAGACTCATCAGCCGTTCAGGAGCAGTTGCCAACAAAAGGGCGGCAGGAGACCAGGTCCAAACCTCGGTCTCCCGCTCGTCTCAAATACACAACAACTACCAGCCGGCACCAAAAGCTACCACCTGGGCAGTCCCGATTGGGAATCCGGCGGTGAACGCATTCACATGGAACACCGCGTCCAGAGCGCCTGCGGCCTGCGCATCCAAAGTGACTCCCACGCCTTTCAGCACGAGCCGGTTTTCTTTCAGGTGCAAGGGCAGCGAAAATCCGGCCGGCAGTGTCAGGTCAAACAGCGGCACGCGGCCCAGCAGTTTCCCATTCACCACAACCAGGCCAGTGATCACCGGCTTCGCAGTTGTGTCGATAATGAAGCTTTGCAACGCTACTTTGGTGTCGCCCGCCTTGAGGGTCAGACCGCCTGAGTGCAGAATGTTGCCCGATGCCGTCTCGAGATCGATCGCTCCGCCCGTGACCGGGAAGCCAACCGCACCGTTCTCCACCTCGGTAGGAAACACGCGTCCCACCGAGACGCCGAGATCGGTCAGAGCCGTGGTGAACGTGCTCGAGAGCCGCACGCTCGTGCGCCCTGCGAAAAGTGTTTTCGTCTGCTGGGCCGGCAGCCCGGCGGCCAGAACGGTGAATGCCATCGTTGCAACTAAACCGGGGAATACAGCCTTCAATCTCATGTGTCGTGTCCTTCGTAGTTTGTGTCGCGGCCAGATTGTTGAGATTGCTTCAACCAGATTTGGCCTCACGCAAAGCTGAGACTAGAAGGATCTCCGCAGAATTGGGAAGAGGCTCACGAGCCCTGCTTTCGCTGCGCTGTAAATCCCCAGCCCGGTTTTCAGCTCCACTTCAAAGCCAGTCAATCTTTGATCGATCTCATCGGCTTCAGGCCTCATGCGCGGTAGGCACATGCGGCTGCGGCAGCAGTTCCGTCACGGCAATTCCGATCAGAATCAGAATTGCTCCGATTGCTGGAACCATCCCGAGCCGCTCGCCAGTCACCACAAACGAAGTGATCCACGCGAATACAGGTTCCAGCGCCAGAATCAATGCCATCGGCGTCGCCGGCAAAATGGACTGAGCCCAGCTTTGAATCGAAAACGCCGCCGCGGTCGCCAGGGCCGCCGCAACAATCAGCGCAAACACCAATTGCCGGGACAGATGGACCTGTGGGTGCTCGATGATCGGCAGACTCAGCGCCATAAACAAAGCGCAGAATCCCACCTGCAAAATGGCCAGCGGCTGAAATGGAATGCGCGGCGAGGTGTGCCCTAATGCAATGCAGTGAAAAGCGAATGAAATCGAGCAGCCCAGCGTCAATACGTCACCGAAGTTGATCGATGAGAAATCCGGCAAGAATCTCGCGATAGATCCCGAGGCGCCCACGGCCGGCGGAGCCGTGATCAGCACAATCCCCAGAAAAGCCAGTGCCGCACCCAGGAAAGCATTCCAACGCGGAGCGCGAGCACCTGGCGGTCTCACGGCCGGCGCGATTGAAAACAGCGGCACCAGCACCACCACCAGCCCGGTAATAAACGCCGACTTCGACGGGGTCGTCCGCACTAACCCGATGGTCTGAAACTGATAACCAGCTGCCAGGCACAACCCCACCAGCGCACCAGCCGCAATCTGTGTCCGCTTGATTGTCCGCCACGCACGGTGATACCCCACTGCAAGCAGTACAAATGCGAGCGTCATCCTGATCAGGTTGAATGCCGCTGGCGTGGCGTCCGCCAGTGCACCTTTAATGACGACAAACGTCGAGCCCCACACCGCGACTACCAGTGTCATCAGGATGTATGCGCGCAGCTTCATCTCATTCGATTCTTGCGGCCGGATGTTCGAGTTTCACTGCCGCTTCACCGCGATCAACGTGGGGAAAAGCGAGGCTGTGAGGCCTTACTGCGAAGACGACGAATACACCTGCTGCCCCGCAACCCATGTCTGTCTCACCTGCGTTTCAAGCACAGCCGAGGGCCTCATTTTGTAAACGTCTCGATCCAACACCACAAAATCTGCATCGTATCCCGGAGCCAGCTTGCCCTTGTGCTTCTCTTCGAACTCCGCGTATGCCGATCCCTGTGTGTACGCATACAACGCCTGCCCGCGATTCAGCTTGTTCTCCGCTGACAGCGACTTCGTAGCGTACTCATTCGTCCGCGTAACCGCTTCGAACAATCCGCGAAACGGTGTGATCGGCTCCACCGGATAATCCGTCCCGAACGCAAGCGGTACACCGGCATCCAGAAATCGCTTCCATGCATATGCACCCTTCGCGCGTTCCGCCCCGATCCGCTCCATCGCCCAGTTCACGTCCGTCATCAGATGATTGGGCTGCATGCTCGCAATCACTCCCAGCTTTTTGAACCGCGCAAAATCGGCCCCATCGACTACCTGAGCATGCTCAATTCGATTCCGCGCCGTAACCGGCACCCCCGGCTGCGAGAACGCATCCAGCGCCATTGAAACCGCCCTGTCGCCTATCGCATGAAAACCAATCTGGAATCCCGCCCTGGCTCTTTCCGCCGCCATCTGATTCAGCCGCTCCTGCGTGTACTGCGGCAGCCCTGTGTTCTTCGGGTCATCCGAGTACGGCTGCTTCATCGCCGCCGTTCGCGATCCCAGCGAACCATCCATGAACCCCTTCAGCATCCCCGTATGCAGCATCGGGTCGTTGGCATCATGATGTGCACGATGTGCCTTCAGCACGTCCAGGGAATCTGCAAACGCCAACCATTCCGAGATCCGGAGATGCAGATTGCCCTCTTTCTCCATCTCTTCGTAAACAAGGAAATCTTCCCAATCGCTGTTGTCTTGCGCACTCGTCACGCCATGTGCAAGAGCGTCCTCGATTGCCAGTTCGTCTCCCTTGCGCCGCTCCTCGCGTGTAGGCGGCGGAATCACCTTGCCAACCAAGTCCTGCGCTGATTCACGCACAATACCGGTCAGCTCTCCATCTTTGTCCAGATCGACCGCCCCACCCTCCGGCATCGGCGTTTTTGCAGTAATCCCCGCAGCTCTCAGCGCAGCAGTATTCGCAATCGCGATGTGCCCGTCGACACGCGACAAGAATGCCGGATGTTCTCCCGTCACCTTGTCCAGATCCTGCCGCGTCGGCAGCACCTTCTCCTTCCACAGCGTGTGATCCCATCCCCCGCCAGTCAGCCAGTGCCCTTGCGGTGCTTCCGAGGCTGCTGCTTGAATGCGTGAAAGCATGTCAGCAAGTGACGCGCTCCCACGCAGGTCCACATTCAGCTTTTCCCTGCCCGCTTCTCCCAGGTGCGTATGTGCATCATTGAATCCCGGAAAGATGAACATCAGCGTGTGTGCCGTGTCCAAATCATGCAGGTGGGTATTCGGCCCGGCCAGTCGCGTAATCTCCGCCGTCGTGCCGACCGCGACCACCTTGCCCTTCGACACTGCCATCGCTTCCACTACGCGGGGTTTGTCCTCTGCGAACCCCTCACCTGTGTAGATCACGCCATTGAAGAACAGATCGTCTGGAAACTCTGCCGAAGAGGCCGCGGCTTGTTTCGCATGTTGAGGAGCAGCCTGTTTCCGTGTTGTCGCCTGAGAAAAACTCAGAATGGACGTGGAGAACACCACTACAAGAACAGCAGAAACGGTGCGCATGCGCGAAGTGTATCAGAGCACTTACTGCTCAGCCGCCCACTCTGCAAGCGTGAGCGTCAACAACAGAACCCGCCGCAATCCGATCTCGCGATTCTTATCCGTGTACCACTCGGCCAGCGTGTGAGCGCCCCCGCCGTCTCCGCCCGCACCGATTGAAAGCGCGGGTATGCCAAGCGCAATCGGTATGTTCGCATCCGTTGATCCAAGCCGCAGATCTGTTTGTATCCCGAGATGACGATCGACCGCGCGAAGCGCTTCAAGCACTGGCGAATCCGTCGCAAGGTGCGCCGCGGGCCGGTCGCCAATCTTGTCGATGGTAAATGTCAGCACGCCGCGGTTCCGATGGTTCAGACTTTTCGCCACGGCATTCGCCTGCTCCACTGCATCCTCAACCGCGCGATGCAGCGCCACCTCCAGACGCAGCAGTTCGTCAGAACTCGTCGACCGAAAGTCCACAGAAGCCGTCGCGCCCTCGGGAATCGAATTCACGCTCGTCCCGCCCTGCACGGTGCCGATATTCAAAGTCGTGATTGGCTTCTCCGGCACTGGAATTCGTGCGAGCGTCGCAATGGCCGATGCGAGCGCTGTAATTGGATTTGGCGTGCCCGCATCGGTGAAACTGTGTCCGCCAGGTCCCTTGATAGAAATTTGGAATCGTCGGCTTCCCAGCGCCTGCGAAACAGCGGAGTCGGCCCCCGCACCGTCCAGCACAATGTGCGCGGCAACACGACCTGCCAGCGCACGTTGCTCGTAGAAGTGCCGAACACCACGCAGGTCGCCTTCTCCCTCTTCGCCCACATTTGCAAGCATCAGCATCGGAACTGGCGTTTTCACCTTCGCGTGAATAACAGCCTGAGCCAGAGCCAGCATCCCGATGACGCCCGCAGCGTTGTCGCACGCTCCCGGAGCTGCCAGCCGCATTCCGCCTTCTTCGTTTGTCAGCACCGGTCGCAGCACCGTATCCGCCGGAAAAACCGTATCGATGTGTGCAGAAATTACGACGATGTGCCCCGTGCTTTCAGGTGGCAGATGCGGTGCGGGAATGAATCCAAGCACATTTCCGATCTCGTCGATCTGCACCTGTTCTAAGCCAATCTCCTTGAATCTTTCCGCCGCCCACTCCGAGCGCGCCTGTTCTCCGAATGGGGGCGCCGGAATCGACACAAGCTCGGTCTGCCGGTCAATTAGCGCTTTGGGATTATTGTGCAGCCACGCAAACGCTGCGTGAACAGGCCGCTGCGAGGCGAGCGCCGTAACACGCGCGAAAGCCGAACTGCGCGAAAAGGTCGGCATGCACTCCAAGGTTAGCAGGGATCAATGACTTCAGAACTGACCAGCGATCTGAGCTTGCTTTTGTTCTCCCAGTTAGTACTCCACCGAGTGCAGGAAAAGTCCCCGCGCCGGAGCCGTTGGCCCCGCGGCAGCGCGATCGCGCGCAGCGAGAATTTGTGGAATCTCCTCAAGCTTGATATATCCGCGCCCCACGTCCAGCATCGTCCCCACAAGATTGCGAACCATGTGATGAAGGAATCCGTTCCCGCGCACTCGATAGATCAGCAACCGAAACTCATCCGTCGCCTGCTCCCGCCATTCGGACGAGAAAATCGTCCGAAATGTCGTGCGTGCCTCCGTCTGACTCGCAGAGTCGGCGCCGTCCCGCCTCGCTGCAAGATCCGGTTCCGACGCCGCAAAGCTCCGAAAATCATGCTCGCCCACCAAAGCGCCGGCTGCCTTGCGCAGCAGCTCGATATCCAGCTTCCACGAATAGGCGTACACATACCGCGCAATGAATGGCGAACACATCTGCTCTGCCGCAGGCTCGACCGGCAGCACTCGATACTCATACGTCTTCGCCACGGCCGAGTGCCGAGCATGGAATCTCTCCTCAACGGTCCGAGCATCGAGCACTCGGATCGACCCCGGCAATGTGCGATTCAGCGCGAGCACAAGGTTCGCCGCCGGAATCCGCGCCTGTAACTCGAAGCTTGCAACCTGCGCCAGCGCATGCACCCCCGCGTCCGTCCGCCCCGATCCCTGGGGCAATGGAGCCTCTCCTACCAGCCGTCCCAGCGCTCCCTGCAACTCCCCCTGAACCGTTCGTTTCCCGGGCTGCACCTGCCATCCAGAAAAGTCTGTACCGTCGTACGAGAGCGTCAGTTTCCAGTTCTGTTTTTGTTGCCGCTCGGTTTGAGTGATTTCTGTCACGGGTATCTGTGTTGTTAACAGGTTAATTGACTAAAAAGGGGCATCCGGTTAGCTCCTCGCAGTGGGATATACTCAGGTTTTCGTGCAGGATTGTGCGCGGAGTGCCCTGCAAGAGGGAACGAACTCAGTGCGGCACGCGTAATCCTAAGTGACCCAATGGTCATTGGAAGCACGGAAAGAGAAATCGCCGCGTAGAATCACAAATTTGCGTCCGTAAAGCTGTTTCGGACGTCTTGTAGAACGGCACCCCACATGCCTCAGCGACTCGTGGAGAGGAAACATGCAACTGTTCGGTATCCGTGTGTTTAAACATCACAAGATCACTGCTCGCTCAGCAAAGCGTCGCACCGCGGATCGCTTGAGGGCCGCTACTGCGGTGATGCTGACATTGACAGCAGGAGTGCCATCAGGATTTGCGCAGGAACAATCAGGCGGTGTCAAAGGCGCAGGGACAAACACCCCGCAGAAGGAAGCCTCGCAATTACCGCAGGCCCCTGGGGTCAACCTGACCCAGCCCTTCGACCTTCGCTCCACCAATCGCGACTTCTCAAAACCCGCCGGTCGCCTCCTTGGTAATCCGATCAACATGTATCGCGGCACCGACATCCCCAAAGCAAATTTTGCCAACTCGGTCCGACTCGATAATTTGCTCAAGGATGGCAAGATCTACCTCAGCCTCTCCGATGCCATCGCGCTGGCCATCGAAAACAACTACGACATCGCCATTGCCCGCTACGACCTCGACATCGCCGATACCGACATCCTGCGCACCCGCACCGGAGCAACCCCGCTCGGCGCTCCGTCAGGTCTCGTAACCGGCACGCTCGGCGGTTCAGTTTCAATTCTCCAGACCGGTGGCGGTCCAGGTGGAACAACCGTCGGATCCGGCGGCGCAGGTTCCGGCGTAAATGGCCTTTCTCTCACAGCAGCCGGCGCCGGCCCCTTGCCCGAGCCACTCGACCCAAACATTACGGGAACGATCGACTTCCAGCGGGCTCGGCAGCCACAGGCCAATACTCTATTTTCCGGCGGCAAGACTTCACTGACCACAAACACCAATCAGTACAATTTTGGCTACACGCAGGGATTCGTAACCGGTACCGCATTACAGGCCAATATCCAGAATCAGCGGATCACCACCGACAGCCCCTTTACGGTGTACAGCCCGGAACTCAGTTCTATTTTCAAAGCCACTGTGACTCAGCACCTGTTGCAGGGCGCCGGCATCTGGATCAACAAGCGATTCATGTACCAGGCGATCAATGACCGCCGCATCACGGACTCGTCCTTCCGCCAGCAGATCTTGTATACCGTGAATCAGGTCGAAGGCATCTACTGGGGCCTTGTCAGCGCATACGAAGACGTTCAGGCACACGAGCGCGCCCTCGCACAGAGCACTAAGCTCTCCGAGGACACTCACAAACAGCTCGAGATCGGGACCATGGCCCCGCTTGATGTCGTCCAGGCCGACTCGACCGTCCAGACCGATAAACAGGCTCTCACCGCGTCGCAGAACCAGCTGAACTACCAGCAGCAGATCATCAAGCAGGCCATCGCCCGAAACCTGAACGATCAGACGCTTGCGACTGCACCGATCATTCCCACCGACCGGATCAAACTCGATCCCATCGACGAAGAAAAACAACCGATCGAGGACCTGGTTCAGGATGCCTTTAAGAACCGTCCGGAGCTCGAACAAGCCGCTCTTACTCTTCGCAACGACGAGATCACTCTGCGTGGCGCAAAGCACGCATTGCTTCCGGCGCTCGACGTGTATGGTTACTACGGCTCTGCAGCACTGGGTGGATCACAGAGTCCCGACGCGATTAACTTCAGAACTGGACAGCCGTACGATCCAGGCAGTTTCCCATCCAACGGCTATGGAACGGTGCTCACCAACCTGTTCAACAGTTCAGCGCCCGACAAGGGAATGGGTTTCAGCATGACCATTCCGCTGCGGAACCGCGAGGCACAGGCTCAGCAGGCACGTGCCTTGATGGAATACCGCCAGGCCGAACTTCGTCTCGCTCAGCTCTACACCCAGATCCGCATGCAAGTTGTGAATGCACAATTTGCGCTCACCAACGACCGAGCACAGGTGCAGGCATCCCTCGCCGCACGCGACTACGCACAGCAGAGTCTCGATGCGGAGCAGAAGAAGCTTCACCTCGGAGCCTCGACAACGGCCGCCGTTCTACAGCAGGAACGAAACCTCGCAACTGCCGAGAACAACCTGATCGCCGCGAACGCGGCCTTCGCGACGGCCCGGGCCAGCCTCTACCAGGTGCTGGCGTCCACACTGCAGCATTACGGAATCAACCTCGGCGATGCAGCGAAGGGGGCGGTCAACACAGCGCCAACAATCTCCGGCGTTCAGCCTGCAGCTCCCGGCCAGCAGCCCGGCAATCCCGCTGCAATGCCTGCGCAACCCGGACAGTCGCAACCGGACCAGCCGGCCGCGCCTCCCGCATCCTCTGTCCCACCGGCTTCCACCACTCCGCAACCGCAGAACAATTAGCCTCGACATCAGAGCATCAAAAAAAGGCCCGGCAAATCGCCGGGCCTTTTCCAATTGCGCCTTGGCAAGCTTCTCTTACCTTGTCACCAGGTCACCTTGTTTGCTCGTTCCCTGCTCTATTCATCCGCCAACGCATACGCCAGTACCGCCATGATCGCCGCATTCTCGTTCAAATGCTTCTTGTCCACTTTGTCGAAGGTATCCGCGGCCGTGTGGTGATAGTTGAAATAGAACCTGTTGTCCTGAATAGGGGCAAAGCTCGGCACGCCTTTTTCGGTCAGCCCCGAGATATCTTCGCCAGTCTCCGGCGCATTCACCAGCAATCCTGCCCCAATGGCGTCGAGCACCTGCGCCACTGGCCTGAGCCGTTTTCCCAACTCCGGCTTTCCGGCGTAATAAATTCCTGTCGGATGATCGGCTCCTAGATCGCTCTCGATCGCGCCAACATGCTTCCCCATCTCCGCGGCGTGATCCTTCATGTATTGCACAGCCCCTTCTGATCCCTCTTCTTCGCTCATCCATGCAATCATGCGCACCGTCCGCTTTGGACGAATTCCCAACTCCTTCATCAACTCAAGCGTATCCATCGACACCGCCACGCCCGCCCCGTCATCAATTGCACCCGTTCCCAAATCCCACGAATCCAGATGTCCTGAAACAATCACCACCTGCTCCGGATGCTCGGTTCCCTTCCAGTCTGCAATCACATTGAAACTCTCCGCATCGGGCAGCGTCTGCGGAGTCAGCGTCAGATGCATTGTGACCTTGCCTTCTCGCGTCAGCGTCTTCATCAGTTCCGCATCTTCCGCCGTCACCGCCGCCGCCGGGACCTTCGTCACTCCCGGCGCATATACCGTCGCTCCAGTATGCGGCGAACGATAATCTCCACCGCCCGCGCTCCGCACGAGCACCGCGACTGCTCCAGCAGTCGCTCCCGCAATCGGCCCAGCTCCGCGATACACCACGCTTCCGCCATACGCATCGAGGCCATGACCCGTTGCGGCTAGTTCCTTATCGAACGGGTGGTTGAACAACAGGATCTTTCCCTTAACCGCATTCGCGGGCAACGCATGCAGTTCCTTCCAGTCATCCACGACCACGACTTCCGCCGTAACCCCATCAGCCGGCGTTGCCACACTGCCTCCCAGCGCAGTCAGCACGATCTTTTGCTTTGTCCCTTCCGCCTGCCCCGGCCACGCGGTCAGCTCCGCCGTTTCAACGCCTCGCACCCAATGCGGCACCTGCACCTTTTCCAGCGTCACTTCGGCTCCCAGCTTCCGCATCTCATCGGCTACCCACTCCACAGCCTTCTGCGCCTGCGGCGATCCGCTCAGCCTGGGCCCGATGTTGTCAGTCAAATGCCTCAGTTCCTCGTAAGCGTAGTCGCTCCGCATTGCGCCGTCGCGCAGCCGCTCCATCGTGTGCAGTTGCTCGTCACTCCACGCGCTTTTGCCGCCACCTGTCATTGCGTTCAATCGATCCAGGATCGATGGCTGCGCAGCTTGAGTTGCCGCACTCGGCGATGGACTGCTCTGTGCCGGCATCGATACGCCAGTCACTGCGGCAGCGAGAGCAATCACCATGAATCTGCAACACTTCTGTGGGGAAATCATGCCGGATGTTAGCACGTCGCACTTCGCACTTCTTCGCCTCTGCCTGCGTCTAATTGAACATGAGTCTTCTGCTCCGCGCTCCAGGGCAAACTGCCTTGGCGCTTCGTGCATCCGACGCGTAGGGCCGCTTTCCCCCGTCACACCGTCCGCGAAGAACGCCTTCCGGGTTCTATACTTAGCATTGGCCCATTGTCTTCATTCCCAGCCAGTTGGCTGGACACTTAAGAGGTCCTCGAACCTATGAACTCGCTATATGCACGACTGAGGTCGCACCGCCTCGCATCCACTTTCCTCTTTCTCGCGATACTCTCCGCCGCCATCGTCGGCGGCTCCTATGCAGCTCATGGAGTGCGTGGCCAGGAAAGAACCAGCGACAGCAGCGATGCCACGCCTCTCAAGGTGGTCAACTCCGCCACTGAGCCCAATGCTTTCGTCAAGATCGCAAAGGCTGTCGGCCCCGCTGTGGTGAATATCAACACCCAGACCCTTCCCAAGAACGCCGGCAATAAAGGCGGACGCCGTCTTTTGCCCAACCCCCACAACCGCGTCCAGCCGAATCCTCAAAACCCCGGCGACAATCCCGATGACGATGATCAGGACCAGGGGCAAGGTCAGGGACAGGGCCAGAACAATTTCCAGGACTTCTTCAATCGCTTCTTCGGCGGCCAGGTCCCCGATCAGGATGGCGACGACGGCCAGGTCCGTGAATCCCTCGGCTCCGGTTTCATCGTCGATCCCAAGGGCTACATCATCACCAACAACCACGTGATCGAAAAGGCCGACAAAATCTTCGTGAAGCTCTCCACCGATCCTGATACGCAGGACCTCGGCCGCCCAGCCCGCGTCATCGGCACTGACAAAGCCACCGATCTCGCCGTCATTAAAATAGACAGCAGCACGCCTCTCTCCACCGTCAAGCTGGGCAACTCCGATCAGGTGCAGGTAGGCGATTCCGTCGAAGCCATCGGCAGCCCCTTCGCACTTGCCCAGACCGTCACGGCCGGGATCATATCGGCCAAAAATCGCACCATCGAGCCCGGCGTCGCAGGACAGTTCCAGCACTTCATTCAGACTGACGCCGCCATCAATCCCGGCAACTCCGGCGGCCCGCTGCTCAACATGAATGGCGAAGTCATCGGCGTCAACACTGCCATCTATACGCAATCCGCTGGCTACCAGGGCATCGGCTTCGCCATGCCCTCAAATACCGTCGTCTCGGTCTACAACGACCTGATCAGCCCGAGCCACAAGGTCACCCGCGGTTCCATTGGCATATCTTTCCGCTCCGGCCTGTCTGGTGCAGTCAACCGCGTCTATGGCTTTAAGAATGGCGTCCTGGTGCAGCAGGTGCAGCCCGGCGGACCAGCCGATAAAGGTGGCATCAAAGCCGGCGACATCATCACCTCCATCGACGGGCGCAACATCAAGGACGGTGACGATCTCGTCAACGACATCGCCAGCCGCCGCCCCGGCTCCAGCATCCGTCTCGGCTTCGTGCGCGATGGCAAGCCTCAGGACGCCACCGTCACTGTCGGAGATCGCGACAAGGTCTTCGGCGAGGGCATAGGTCAGAAACAGGAAGCCAATCCGGATAGCACCAGCGACGCCGGCGAGAAACTCGGCCTCGTCGTCCGCCAGGTATCCGATCAGACGGCCTCCAAGATCCACACCTCAGGCGTAATGATCCAGTCCGTGCGGACCGGCTCCTTCGCCGACCTGCAGGGACTGGAGCCAGGCCTGGTCATCACTCGCATCAACAAGAAGGTCACCGGAACCAAGGATCAGTTCGATGCCGTGGTGAAGGGCCTCAAAACCGGAGATGACGTGGTCTTTGAAGTCATTGATCCCCGGCATCCGGAAAACGGAATCAACTACATAGGCGGAACACTGTAAGCAGAACTTGAGCCGGGGAGCCCAAATCTCCCCGGCATCCGTCCAACAACGGAGGGAGCGGCGAAACTCTCAGGCTGCCGAGGTCGAATCTCGCAGTCTGGAAGGTCCAGGCGGGTTCAACAATTAGAACGGCCATCACATACAGGCCCGTCTCCGCTCACCGAAAGTGCTTCTAACAACCTTGGACCTTAGTCACGAACGCTGAACTTTCGTTTTCTGCTCCACCCTGACCGAACCGGTGCCACCTGCTTTTTGTGGCACACTCAGTGGACGTTCAGATAGAATGCGCTCCAACGTCCAGGAACTTATCTTTTGAGGTTATTGCATGCTTTCATCCCGAGCAGGCCTGGCGTTTGTATTAGCGGCTGCAGTTGCTGCGGCGTCGGCCTTTGCGACCCCCACACATAAGAAGTCTTCCAACACCCACGCGCGCACCTCGGCCCATAGCTCTCAAACCAGCTCCAAATCCCGCAAAGTCTCGAAGAAGTCCCGCCGCACCAAACTCCGCGGTCAGCAAGGGATCGACACCGCCCGTGCCACCGAGATCCAGCAGGCCCTCATCCGCGAGCACTACCTTACAGGGGAACCAACCGGGCAGTGGGACTCCGCCACAGTATCGGCCATGCAGAAGTTCCAGGCTGACCAGGGATGGCAAACCAAGCTCACTCCCGACTCCAGGGCTCTCAAAAAGCTGGGCCTAGGCCCCGACTACTCCAATGCCATCAACGCTGAAGGCTCCAGCTTCGCCGATCCAAAGCCGGCAGGGGAACTTCCTCCCTCGCAGTCAGCCGGATTCGCTGCTGCTTCCGGCGTAAACCGGTAATCCGGAGTCCTGAGAGCCCATCGAAAAAGGCCACCCGTCTTTCCGGCGCCTGTGGAAAAGAAATTGATCTGTACGGGTTTTCCACAGGCAACTTCTTGCACCCCTCTTCGCATCGGACTCATCACCGGAGAAGAGCTTTATGACCAAGGTCGATCATGCAAGACTCGTTCAGGCTCTGCAGGACACTTCCATGCTGGTCGCCCGCAATATCGGCCCCGAGAAGCACACTCTTGCAGCAAAGAAACTTCAAAACTCTATTGCCCAGCTTCTGGGCGAGCTGAACAAAGACTGGTGCGAACTCATGGCCCAACAAGGCGCCAAGCCCAGCGTCGGCATCCCCGACTGAAACCTGACGAAGCTTCAACGTCTTTTTTGGCTGCTCAGACCTCACAGCGCTCAAAGTGTGTGCCTGTGATCCTCCTCTGAGCGGCCAATCGTGTTTTGCGCCCCACCTGCCTCTTTGCGCTGCGCCTCTCTCACACTCATATCAAAAAGTAAGGGAGCAGCACTTTGGCCGCTCCCCTTGTTACCTCTTTCACTTGTCCTCTGGTTCGGTGCCTTTCAGAACCGCATCGGCGGAATTCCCTTCAACAGAAACAGATATCTATCCCGGGTGGTATCCGGCCCCGCCGTGATGGGACTGTTGAGGTGTATCAGTGAATTGTCCGTAGCATCATACTTCGGCCAGTTCGGAACCCCTTGCCCATTGGGATCCCCCGCCTTCGCGAAATTTGTCCAGTAGGTCATCATGGCTTCGCTGAGCTGCCGGTCTTCAGGTCGCACCGTCTCCCCAGGCCGTGTATCCAGTGTTCCGAACACATACTCGATATCGTCCGAGTGAAACGCAAACGTTCCCGGATGGTACTTACTCGGCAGAGCCGCCAGTTCGAAGTGATACCGGTACACCGGAGCATCTCCGCCCGTCTTGCGATGCGCCTCCAGCCACTTCCATGTGCCGAACGCGATGAACTGATCGCTGCCAAAGTCGACTGCGGTCCGCAGCGCCTGCTCGTCCGTATCGCCCGGATAGAGCTTCAGGAACTCCTCCGCACGATCTCCAAACTGCTTCGTCGCAAACTCCTTCCACTGCGGGGCCTTCATCCCACGCATCGCATAGAAGCTGCCCTCATCCGCATTCCATCCCGCCAGCAGCGGCACATGCGCCTGCTTGCCCACCGCATACGTCTCAGGCACCGGCTCGGTGAGGAACTTGCCATCAATCACCGGCGCAAAACCAGTCATCCCCTTCTTTTTTGCGCCTTCAAGAATCTGATCCGTCGACATGGCGCGCAGCGCAGCAAGATCTTTGGCGCCGATCGTTGTCATCCACTTGCCATCAACCTCGGCTCGCTCTTTCACGCCTTCGCCACCCAGATTGATCGCGCTCGGAAAAGCCGCGCCGCTCTCGCCAATCGCTTTTGCAAACAACCCCTGCGCCATGGGCGAAGCCATCAGCGTGCTCACCGCGAATGAACCCGCGCTCTCGCCAAATATCGTCACATTCCCCGGATCGCCACCAAACTCGCTGATGTTCTTCTTCACCCATTGCAGCGCGGCCACCATGTCCAGAAGACCGTAGTTCCCCGCCGAGCCGTTATTCTCCTTCGCCAGCTCATCGGTCACCAGGAATCCAAAGACGCCAAGGCGATAGTTGATCGTCACCAGCACAACGCCCTTCAACGGCAGAAAGTCGCCATTGTGCCGCGGCTCTGAACTTCCGCCGCCCGAATAACCACCGCCATGAATCCAGAACATCACCGGCAGCTTCGCATTCTTCTTCGCATCCGCAGGAGTGTAGACATTTACGAACAGGCAGTCCTCGCTCGGACCTGCATCCTGAAACACCATGTCATCGAAGACCCGCCCCTGCGCGCAGTGCGCTCCGAACTTGGTTGCGTCCCGATCGCCCTTCCACTTCGCCGCGGGCTGCGGACCCTTCCACCGCAGATCACCAACCGGGGGCGCCGCATAAGGCAGCCCGAGAAACGCCCGTACCTTGCCATTGTTGATCGTCTTGCCGACGACCTTTCCCTGCTCTGTCTTCACCTTCAATGCATCAGCATGCGAATTGGCTGAAATGCCCATCATCAGCCCCGCTGCCGCCAAGGCACACAACGCCTGCGTACGAAAAAACATTGCAAATTCCTCCGCGAGATACCTTATCAGGACGGATAGCAGCGCATGGGAGTTTCAATGTGTATTCGTCATCACACATTTGAGAAAAGCTGTTGAAGAATTGCGGATGCCCCATGCAAGCTTTGCCTGGGTGGGAACGAGAAGTCTCATTGGTTAGCGCGGACGAATGAGAGCGACAACACGATCGCCTAGATGATTTCCGTCGCCAGCAGATCCTTCATCTCTTCCCGCCTGCGAATCAGCCGGTGCTTCTTCCCCTCCACCAGCACCTCAGCCGGCCTCATCCGCGAGTTGTAATTCGAACTCTGTGCCATCCCATATGCACCCGCATCCAGCAGCGCCAGCAGATCACCTGGCTCAACCGCTTTCAGCTGTCGATCCCGAGCAAAGAAATCGCCGGTCTCACACACCGGTCCCACGATATCCACCGCACGCGATCTACCTGCCCGCGGCTTCACCGGAACAATCTCGTGATACGCCTGGTACAGAGCCGGACGAATCAGATCATTCATCGCCGCATCCGTAATCACAAACGTCTTCTTGCCGTTCTTCTTCACGTTCAGCACTCGAGTTATCAGCGCCCCCGCCTGCGCCACAATGAACCGCCCCGGCTCGATCAGCAGCCTGCCCTCAAATCCCGCGAGCGCCTTTTCCAGCGCCGACGCATATTCCCCCACCTTCATTGCGGGTTCCGCGCCGTCTGCGCCACCGTGATAATCGATCCCAAGTCCGCCGCCGGCATCAATCGCCTTCAGCGCGATCCCCTCGCCCTTCAATTGCGCCGCCAGCTTCCTCACCCGCCGTATCGCGGCTCCGAATGGCTCCGCCGACCGAATTTGCGAACCGATATGCACACTGATGCCATGCGGCTCCAGCCACTTGTTCTTCGCGCCCACGCGATAGATCTCTGCCGCTTGTCGAATATCAATCCCGAACTTGTGCTCCCGCAGCCCGGTCGAAATGTAAGGATGCGTATCCGCAAACACATCAGGATTCACCCGCAGAGCAAACCGCGCTTTTACCTTCCGCTGCTTCGCTCGCCGAGCCAGCAGCTGAAGCTCCGCCTCACTCTCCACATTGAATTCGAGAATCCCCGCTCCCAGCGCACAATCAATTTCGTCCGCGGTCTTCCCCACACCCGAGAACACAATGCGTCCCGCCGCATCCGGCGCCGCAATGATCACCCTCGCCAGTTCCCCGCCCGACACAATGTCGAACCCCGCGCCGTTTTCCGCCAGCAGCTTCAAAATCGCCAGCGACGAGTTTGCCTTCACCGCATAGCAGACGAGGTGTTCGCGCCCCGCAAACGCACTCTGAAACAAACGTAGCCGCTCCACAATCTGATCGGCCGAATATACATAGACCGGCGTGCCATATTGCTTCGTTAGCGTCTCCACCGAAACGCCGTCGCAGAACAAAGTCCCGCGCGCGCCTCCAGCACGAAATGGACGAGATGAACTTTTCAGGTCAGGGTTCAATTAGATTTTCCGGAAACGCAGGGATGATTCGAGCCTATCGCATTTTCCTGGCCGGTCTCTCGCAATCCGATCTTCAGAACTCGAACTGCGCCAGCCAGGGCCTCATGATCGCAGCAACTCTTTCCGGCTGCTCGTACGCCGCAAAGTGCCCCGCATCGGGCAATAGATGAAATTCGCATCCGCCTGCAGCGGACTCAAATGCCCTCATCTCCGCTTCTGTAATCCCCGGATCCTCGCCTCCGCAGATCGCCAGAACAGGAGCATCAATCTCCGCAATATCCGGAACAGAATCCGGTCGAGTGGCAAGTCCGGCTTGCACTGCAATCACCGCCTCAGGCGTCAGCGTCATGCGCGCTCGCAACTCGCCCACAACCTCTGGCCTCCGCGCTCGAGTGCTCGCCCCGATTAGCGTCTGCGCATTGCCGTCGAACACTCCTGCTGTCCCTTCGCGCCTCACCCGGTTGATCGTCTCCACCCGCTTCGCCAGATTCGCCTCCGCGTCAGGCTGCGCCTTCGAGCAGACGAACACCAACCCTCGCATCCGCATCGGGGATCTTCGCCAGAGATCCATCATCACGTACCCGCCAATCGAGCATCCCGCAAACACTGCTTCGCCGAGTTCCAGATGATCCATCAGCGCGAGAACATCCGATGCCAGCTGGCCAATGCTAAGCACCGGAGCGTCTGGTACACGCGAGAATCCACCGGTCGGCAAATCGTCGCCCAGCTCAGACATGCCGTGCGCGCGAAAATCCGGAAGAATCGCGCGATATCCCCCGAGGCCCTTTAGCAAAGGAAGCCAGTATGTGTGATCGAGCGGTGTGGGATGAAGAAAAATGATCGGCACGCCTTCGCCGCGTTCTTCGTAGCCCAGGCGCGCCTCTTGAGATTCGTACGTCTTGCTCATACCCTTGGAGGATACCCGCCCGGCGGGTAAGTACCCTGAGGATAATTGGCTGGTGGATAAGTTCCCGGCATGCCGATCGGTTCTTCAGGAATGCCGATCCAGCCCGCAAGATAAGCCACGCCGACCAAGCCGCTGGTAAACAGGAAACCAGCCACGGTCAGAATGCGAACCGTCGTCACATTCCAGCCATTCGCCTGCGCTACGCCGATGCACACTCCAGCAATCTGCCTTCCCACGATCGGTCGAACCAGCGGCCGTCCCGGTGCAGGCGGAGCAGCAGTCACCACATTCCCGCAATTCGAGCAAAACCGCGCGCTCGGCGGCAATCCGGTTCCACAGCGTTGACAGAAAAAGGCCATTTGGCGAAACCTCCGTTTTCACCATATCACTACGCAAATCGGCCTCAGCCAGTTCCGACGCATTCGGTCACCTGATATCGCACTCGAAAGGACTAGTTGGCTTTGTAGGGTGATTTCAGGCGTTTACGCGCCGTGTCTGCCCGCGAGGTATTCGGACCTGCTTCGATCGCTGCCTGGTAGTCCTTGATTGCTGCCTGGCGCTCTGCAAGCAGATCATGGCACTCCCCCGCGGCCAGCAATGTTCTCACCTTGAGCTCTGTACCCACACTCTTTTGTGCCGCCGCCTTCTCATAAGCCTGAGCCGCCTCAGCGAAGTGCCGCTGCCCTCGAAGCGCATCTCCCAGCCCGAAGTAGGCCAATTCCAACTTCGCCTCGGCAAAGTAGCCATGCTTCACGCTATCGGCAATAATCTCGCGATAGGCATCTACCGCTTTCATCCCCTCGCCCGCGTCCTTGCGGAGATTCGCCTCTTCCAGGCAGAACAGAAAATCGCGCGGATACTGCTGCTTCAAGCTGCGAACAACCTCGATCGCCTCCTTGTACTTTCCTTCACGCCGCAAAAACAGGGCGATCACCGTGCGGGCATCGATGCTCGTCGCCACTCCGCGTTCTCCGTCGTCTCGTAGTAATTCCATCCCTTTCGACTTCGACCCGGAGATCCCGACGAATCCGATGATGATCTTGAAAGGCAGGGGCAACGCGCCCACCACGTAGTCATAGACTCCTACAACCAGCTTCGCGTCCACATAGTCCGGATCGATCTTCAGGACGCGCTCACAGTCATCTTTGGCCTTTCCCGCCAGCCGGAACCCCGCGCCGAATCCGCGCTCCACCATCGCAACGTACGTGCATCGCAGGCTCCGCGCCCACCCGCGCGCAAACAGGGCGTCCACGTCCTTCGGATTTCGCTCGATCCTCCAGTCCGCTTCGCGAACAGCCTCATCCGCCAGCGCAAAAATCTCATCGCGCTTTTTCGGATCCTCATCGGTAGCGTGTTTCCCGGTAAGGAATCCATCGTTCGCGTAAAACGTCGTATCCAGCAGGTCCTGCCGGTAGAGCTCCTGAAACACCACGGCCTCAAGCAGCATCGTCGTTGCATGAGGATCGCCCGGATGTTCCCGATGGATGCGTTCAAACCGCCGCACAGCGGCTGGATAATCCAGCAGGTAAAAGTAGTGATAAGCCTCGCGCACCTGCGGATCGAAGTTCATCGCGTTCGTGTGAACGCGAACATCCGCCATGAGGGACGCGGGTGCCGTCAGAACGATCAGCAGAGCGAGCCTTTGCGTACCCCACTCCAACGATTTACGGGCCAGTTTCCTCAGACGCATCGCATCGACAAAGACTGTCACTGTCTCAAGTCTAGTCGGAGGATTTCGTGCATCCTCAAGGGCGGATCTATATGCAATCTCTAATGACGGGCGCCCATGACCAGGTTCGATTCAGCCTAGGAGTTCGATACAGGTCCGGTCGGGCTGATGACCATCGCCGGTCACGCTCTTGGGTTGGAACCTCCGAGGGCCAAATCCGTTGAACTCTGCTTGATGGTCCCGTTGACTTGTGCCGAAGCTGCCTTTGCAGCGCGATACTCGTGGCTGACTGGGTAGGTTATCTTTAGGAAGCACCCGCGCACCGCGCGAAAGCAAAAAGCATGGATGTTCTCAAACGACTCTACGAACAGCACTTCGGTTCCTCAGCGGAATTAATCAAGCCTCTTCAGGGCCAGCTCGGCGGTTCAGGGCGTGCCATCATTCGCTTGTCCGGTTCAGCCGGAAGCGCGATCGGAATCCTCTACCCCATTCGGGAAGAGAATGTTGCCTTTCTGGAATTCTCGCGCCACTTCCTGCGTCACGGGCTCCCCGTGCCCAGAATCTATTGCGAGGATCTGGCGAACGATGCCTATCTCGAAGAAGATCTCGGCGACACCACGCTCTTTGAATTCCTAAGCCAGAACAGGTCCGGCGAAAATATCTCTCAGACCGCCGTTGACGCATACAGAACAGTAGTTTCGATCCTTCCGCGTTTTCAGATCGAAGCAGGGCGTGATCTCAACTACAAAGTCTGCTATCCGCGCTCCAGCTTCGACCGCCAGTCGATCGCCTGGGATCTGAATTACTTCAAGTATTACTTCGTGCGCTTGGCCGGCATTCCCTTCAGCGAGCAAGCTCTCGAGAACGATTTCACGCGGCTGACCAAGCTTCTGCTTGCCGCTCCGCACGACTATTTCCTTTATCGTGATTTTCAGTCGCGCAATGTCATGCTTCATGATGGCCGGCCTTACTTCCTCGATTACCAGGGCGGCCGCAAAGGTGCGCTTCAGTACGACATAGCTTCTCTGCTCTATGACGGCAAAGCTGATCTGCCGCCCGCTGTGCGCCAGCAGTTGCTCGACTATTATCTCGACTCCCTCGCGGAATTCATGCCCATCGATCGCGCCGCCTTCATGGAGTACTACTATGCCTACGTCTACGTACGCATCATGCAGGCGCTGGGCGCCTATGGCTTTCGCGGCTTCTACGAACGCAAGGCACACTTCCTGCAGTCTGTCCCATACGCTTTGAAGAATCTCCGCTGGCTCGCGCACAACGTAAAGCTTCCGGTTGCTCTTCCCGCGCTGATGGAGTGCTTCCAGGGCATGCTCGCTTCAGAGAAGCTGATGCACATCGCAACCGGCACGGACAAGCTCACCGTTCGCATCAACAGTTTCTCTTTCCATCACCAGATGCCAGTCGATGAATCCGGTAATGGGGGAGGATTCGTCTTCGATGCTCGCAGCTTGCCCAACCCGGGACGCGAAGATCGTTTCAAGCAACTCACCGGCAAGGATGCGCCCGTCATCGAATACCTGAATCAGCAGGGCTCTGTTCACCGCTACTTCGAGCACGTCACCGCTTTGGTCGATTCAACCGTCACCTCGTATCGAAACCGCGGCTTTGCGAATCTAATGGTTTCTTTTGGGTGCACTGGCGGCCAGCACCGCTCCGTATACCTTGCCGAGCAATTGGCACAGCACCTTCGCAATCGCGAAGACGTGGAAGTCGCTGTGCGTCACATCGAGATGGAATCGAAGTTCCCCGACAAGGTGGCGTCTTGAAAGCGATGGTCCTTGCGGCAGGGCTCGGCACACGTCTCCGGCCGCTCACCGACGACCGCCCCAAGGCACTTGTTGAAGTCGCCGGACGCACGCTCCTCGAACTCACGCTCGCTCGCCTTAAATCCTGCGGCATCGTCGAGGTCATCATCAACACGCATCACCTCGCCGACAAGGTTTCCGACTATCTCTCCGCACACAACAACTTCGGCATGAGGATCGAGATCTCTCGCGAAGAGATTCTCCTCGACACTGGCGGCGGTCTGAAACAGGCTGCACACTTCTTTCTTGCCGCCGACGTCCCTGACGAGCCATTTCTCGTTCACAACGTCGACGTCCTGAGCACCATCCCCTTCGACGCGATCCTGCGACAGCATCGAGAAACGGGAGCGCTAGCCACTTTAGCCGTGCAAGACCGTCCAACCTCCCGCTATCTACTCTTCGACGACGAGGGCCATCTGTGCGGACGACGCTCCGGGGCCGACGCCCCCATCGAAAAGGTCCGCGAAGCCGATCAGACATTCCCCCGCGCCTTCTCGGGTATTCACATCATCTCTCCGCAAATTTTCTCGCTCATGAATGAAGAGGGGACATTCTCGATTATCCCCGTTTATCTCCGCCTGGCCGCAGAAGGTGAGCGCATCATGGCTTTTACTGCAGACCGGTACTACTGGCGGGACCTTGGCCGCCCCGAACACATCGCTTCGGCCTCGCGTGACGTCCAGGAAGGAAACTACATGCCTCCGAAGGACCCGCTCGGCAACACGAGTAACCTCGCCTGAGTACAGCTAACATCCTGCGCTTTCAAGCTGAGCCGCGCAAAACTACGGCTTAAGTACTCTTCGCGTGTGCGCTCTTCCTAGTCACCCTGGTTACCGACGATGGATAGACGGCTGCCTTGAGATTGGCGCATGATTCTCGCACAGAAAATGGGGAAATCTTTCCCTGTGGAGGTTTCATGCACTCGTTTAACACTCTGTTCCTGGCGCTGCGAAATATCCTCAAGCGCGAAGAGGGCCAGGATCTGGTGGAATACGCCCTGGTGGTGGCTCTGATCGCATTCGGCGCAATCACCGGGATGGGTTATCTTGCAACAGGTCTCAACACTGCGTTTTCCACGATCGCCTCGACGCTTACCTCAAACGTCTAGCGGTTCTGGATCGAAACATCTACCATCCTTGCCGGGCCCGAGTGGTAGACGCGACGCGATTTCCGACAAGCTCTCGAATATCGCGTCGCACCCTATCCAATCCTGCTGTTCTCGTGTTACCACCCCAGCACATAAGCAAACATCAGCGGCGCCACGATCGATGCATCAGACTCCACGATGAACTTCGGCGTCTTCTCGCCCAATTTGCCCCACGTAATCTTCTCGTTGGGCACAGCTCCCGAATACGAACCATAGCTGGTCGTCGAATCCGAGATCTGGCAGAAGTATGCCCACAGCGGCACATGCTCGCGTTGCAGATCCTGATGCAGCATCGGCACTACGCAAATCGGAAAGTCCCCCGCAATGCCCCCACCGATCTGAAAGAATCCAAGCGGCGCTGTCTTCGTCGTCTCCGTATACCACTCTGCCAGTTCCATCATGTACTCGATGCCGGTCCGCACCGTGTGCACCTTCTTCACATCACCAGAAATGCAGTGCCCCGCGTACATGTTCCCCAGCGTCGCGTCTTCCCATCCCGGCACAAACATCGGCAGATTCTTTTCCGCCGCGGCGAGTAGCCAGCTGTTTTTCGGATCGATCTGGTACGAGCCCTTCAGCACTCCCGACAGCAGAATCTTGTACATGAACTGGTGCGGGAAAAAGCGCTCATTCGCCTGATCGGCCTTCACCCATTCCGCAAGTACCTCGTTCTCGATTCGCCGCATTGCCTCCATCTCGGGAATGCACGTATCCGTCACGCGGTTCATATGACGCGACAAAAGAGCCGCCTCATCCGCAGGCGTCAGATCGCGGTAGTGCGGCACCCGCTCATAGAAATCATGCGCCACAAGATTGAAAACATCTTCCTCGAGATTGGCGCCGGTGCAGCAGATTCCATGCACCTTGTCCTGCCGGATCATCTCCGCGAGCGAAAGACCCAATTCGGCGGTGCTCATCGCTCCCGCGATGGTCATGAACATCTTCCCGCCCGAGGCGAGGTGCGCTTTGTAAGCTTCTGCCGCGTCCACAAGAGCGGCCGCATTGAAATGACGATAATGATGCTTGATAAACGAACTGATCTCTGGCATTTTCGCTGTTTCTAACTCCCGTTCCCTACGCTAACACAGCGAAATCAGCAGAAAATGAACAGGGTATTGCGAAGCACGACCTCGGTTTCCGGACAGCGCAGATCCTCATCAAACGGCAGTTACAGAGCGAGACTCCGTGAACGCAAGTTCCCGTTCTGCCAGCCTGGCAAGATCTCTCAAAAGCTGCCGATCCTCGTCCGCAAATGCCCTCGCCTTCATGTCAATCACGCAGATTGTTCCGATTCTGTAGCCGTTGACCACCAGCGGGCATCCCGCATAGAAGCGGATCTTCGGCTTCTCCGTCACAAACGGATTGTCTCGGAACCGATCGTCCTTCGCCGCATTCTCCACAACCAGCATGTCGTCGTACAGGATCGCGTGGGCACAGAAAGAAATCTCTCTGGGCGTCTCGCGAACATCCACTCCTCCGCACGACTTGAACCACTGGCGATTCGAGTCGACCATGGTCACTGTCGAAATCGGCACGTTGAACACACGCCGAGCGAGCCGCGTCAGCCGGTCAAACCGCTCTTCTGCTGGCGTATCCAGAATATTCAGTGCACGTAAAACTTCGATCCTGGAATTCTCATCGGGTGGGATTGGCGGTATCTGCATTTGAACCTCAGATCGTCGACATCTGCATCAGAGCATAGCCTCAGTCATGCGGCGAAGACGCCCGCAGGATCGTATCGGCTTCAGCGGCTGCAGCGCTGGCTCTGCTCCTTGAAGCCTTCACTTACCCCGGCAAGCCGCATTCTTCGCCGACGGAACCGCCAGAAACGCGATGCTCACCGGATCAAGGTCGATCGTTCCCGCCTCAACCCTCTGACCGTTCATGGCCGGCAACGATCCATCGGCATTCGCCCGCAACTCAGTCCCATTCAGCGACACAGCATTGCTCGTAAGCTCGCCGGAAGTGAGTACATATTTCTCGGCGGGCATTGAGATCGCCATGGAATGCTTCGCCTTCGTATCTGTGTTCATCGCGACAATCGCCACACCGCCCGGCACACTCCGCATGCACTGCGCATAGACACGAACCGAAGAGTCAGCCTGCACTCCCGGCTTCAGCACCGTTGTCCCCATCAGGCGTTTCCACAGTACCCCTGCCCAGTAGTCAGGCCGCGGATCCAGCGTGCTCTCATCCAGCAGTCCGTAATCGCTCGCCGCAAGCGTGTTGTGCATCACGACCTTCACGCCCTTCTGCGCCAGCGTTCCCAGCTGATTCACAAACCGGAACGTATCCACAAACTGCGCCGCCAGCCGATCTCCTCCGCATGCCGCTTCCGCAGTCTCGTTCACCCACAGAGGTTTCGCAGGCAGATACTTGTCGCGGAGCCCAGCGTAGAACTCCTCCGAGGTGTCCGTGTTATTCAGCCATTCCGGAGTCAACGCCCTCTCCACGGTCATCGTGCCGCCGCAGCGCTTCGAGACCGACCCGTAAAAGTGATAAGAGAACGCGTCAAATATCGGTCCCGTGTCTTTCAAAATGTCATCGCTCTTGATCATGTTCATCCGGAACCGGGATGAAATCAGCCCTTCCGCTCCCTCACCAACTCCGCCCGGCCCAAGGTAAACCGTCTTCGGCGACTCCTTCCGCAAAAAAGCCCCGAACAGCTTTGCATCCCGCGCGAACGCCGCAGCGTCATAACCCTTCGGCGCGGCACCCGCCCCCGGAATCGTCGGCTCATTCATGAACTCCGTAGCCGTGATAGTCCCGCCGGCCTTCCGCGTGTAGTCAAACAGCGCCTTCGCCTGCTCGGGAGCCCACACGCCCTCCTTGTTCCGCACGCCTGCGCTGATTGCGACCGACGTCACGATCGGCGCATCCGCTGCATGAGAGAAATCAATCACGCCTTTCCATTGCGCGCGCGTCAGCACTCCCCGAAAGCCCTCCGGCGGCTCAGCCGGTGTTGGCTCATCACTGTCCTGGAAGAACACGCTGTTCGCCCAGGTGCCGCTCACTCGCATATATGCGGGCGCCAGCGCATCGGCCAGCTTCCGCAACCGCGCACTGGACAGATCGATCGGCTTCCGCTGCTGAAACAGATTGGGATCGATCCCCGCAGGCATGTTCGGATCCGGCGGCTTCGGAGCAGCTTCACTATTCTCCGCCTTGTAGGGCGCCCAGAACCGCCCTCCAATTACTTCGACCATCTCCACGTTGTACGAGAGAAACCGCGAATCCACCGTCGCCATCTTCGGCATCTTGCCCGGGATCAGCTTAGGCGGCGCTTCGTTTTGCGCACAGCACATCGATGCCGCTGCCCACACTCCGAACATCAGAACTGCATACCACGCTGCTCTACGCATCCGTCTCCTCCCGACGCTTGACAGTTGAGAACGCAAGAAAGCCGTGCGAATCTCCAGCGGACATCCTACATGCACTCAAAGGAGCAGCTTGGTGATTTCGTTGATTTTCGTCTGAAATTGCCGAATCAAACTCGGCTGCACTCTTCTACCGGAATCGGCACCTGCTCCACGATCTCCAGCCCAAATCCCTCCAGCGCCGGTATGTGCATCGGTGTATTCGACAGCAGCCGGATCCGCTGAATCCCAAGATCCGAAAGAATCTGTCCGCCCAGCCCGATTGCCCGAAGAATCCGTCCTGTACGCGCCTGTGAGCCTTCCCGCGTGCGCAGCTCCTGGTGAAGAATCAGCCGGCCCGCAGGTGTATCCCCCGCAGACCCGACCTTCCCCGTAATCTCGAAAGGCGAACCCGCAACCGCCTGCTTGTCGATCTCGAACCCGCGCGAAGTGTTGTGCAGGTACAAGATCGCGCCGCAGCCCTCTTCCGCAATCATCCGCATCGACTGATCCAGCACCTCGCGGCACTTGCAATCAGCAGCAAACACATCTCCCGCCGTACAGCGCGTATGCACCCGCACCAGCACCGCATGAGCACACGGCGCCCGATTCGTTCTCGGATCCCCTGGTACATTCGCCGGCCCCTCGTTGCATGCCGGGCAGCTCGGGCACAGGTCCCCGCGAACAAGCGCGATGTGGCTCTCGCCTCCGTTCACCTCGCTCTGGTAAGCGATCATCCGAAACTCGCCATATTTCGTCTGAATCCGGGTCTCCCCTGCGCGCACAATGTAGCGTTCGTTGCGCAGCCGGTACCGGATCAGCTCCGCGACCGTCAGAATTCGTAGTTTGTGCTCCGTGCAGAACGGAATCAGGTCCGGGACCCGCGCCATCTCGCCGTCATCCCGCATTACCTCGCAGATCACACCCGAAGGGTTCAGCCCCGCCAGCCTCGCCAGGTCGACCGATGCCTCCGTCTGCCCTGCACGGACCAGCACCCCTCCCTGCCGCGCCCGCAGCGGGAAGATGTGCCCCGGCCTGGCCAGGTCAGCAGCTGTCGACTTCGGGTCGATCGCCGTCCGGATTGTATGCGCCCGGTCCGCGGCCGATATGCCCGTCGTTACGCCCTCGCGTGCCTCGATCGTCTCGGTGAATGCCGTTCCAAAGCGTGACGAGTTCTGCTGGGTCATCGGAAACAGCCGCAGGTAATCCGCCCGATCTTCCGTAAGCGTCAGGCAAATCAGCCCCCGGCCATACCGGGCCATGAAGTTGATCGCCTCAGGCGTGACATGCTCTGCCGCAAGCGTCAGATCCCCTTCGTTCTCGCGATCCTCATCATCGACCACGACAACCATCCGCCCGGCGCGAATCTCCTCAATGGCGCCTGGGACATCAATGAAGGGTGGCTCGAAGCTGCGCTGGCTCTCTGGCATGGGAACAACTTTCATTCTCGCCGATTGCGCGCGGCACCGCAAAGATCGTTACTTTCGGACAACAAAAACGCCGCCCGAAGGCGGCGTTTCGTTGACAGAGTTTGAACCAGAGATCTACAACGTAGACTCGATCTCAAAGCCCCATGCTTCAAGGAGCGCCTCGGGAATGTACTTGGAGTTTTTATTCCGGCGGGCCCACTCACGGAGGCGGGTGGACCGGATGTACTGATCCGGGGTCAACTTGAACTCCTTGACGATCTGTTCGAAGGAGGTCACGGTGGGTACAACTGGGCCGATGGGCTCAGGCTTGCCCCAATTCGGATTTCCTCTACGCTTTGCCATTTGTGTTTTTGTTCCTCAGAAAGGAGTGGGATTGCTTTCCAACTACCTCGGGCGACTGGCTGGGGGTCC
>Ga0068852_100000297_pt1 | contig 33427 bp, 24 predicted proteins | sample KBSCornC22_FD_66594 | JGI IMG/M metagenome (GOLD analysis project Ga0068852, IMG submission 66594) | Corn rhizosphere microbial communities from Kellogg Biological Station, Michigan, USA - KBS Corn C2-2 | ecosystem: Host-associated > Plants > Roots > Rhizosphere > Soil ... | reverse complement strand
ACCTCGGGATAGTTTGTCTTCAGCTCATCGTATAGAGGCAGCATCACGCCTGGCGCAACGTGCTTCTCTCCATTGAACAGGGTCTTTTTCATCACCCTGCCAATATGTTCCTTATTAACGTTGAAGGCGTCATAGCTCCTTTCATGCCAAACCCAAAGCCCAATGAGAAGGGCTACGGCCATGCCCACCGCCAAACCAAAGATGTTGATAAAGGAATACCCCTTATTCTTCCGGAGATGCCGTATAGCGGTGAGAAAATAATTCCTGAGCATGGCGCTGTTTTTAGATGAATGGCAATAAAATATTATTCCAAACACATAACCAAATGAATACAAACACCTTGCCATCCAACAACGCCATGACAATGTATCGGAAACGAACAGTCATTGTACCGCTTCCAGCGGTTCCAAAAAAACACGAACTTGCGGCCATGCAGATCGTAACAGTAACAAGGGGTGATTATCACATCACCACGGATAAGACCAAAATGGATATTGCGTTCATCCACCATTTCCTGTCGACAGAAGCTTACTGGAGTAAGAACATCCCCCTGGCGACGGTACAACGGGCCATCGACAATTCGTTGAATTTTGGAGTATTCCATCGCGACGGACAGGTAGGCTATGCCAGGATCATCTCGGATTTTGCGACTGTATGCTACCTGGGAGACGTGTTCATCATTCCGGAACATCGAGGGAAGGGACTATCCAAGTGGATGATGGAGCAGGTAATGGCCCATCCGGACCTGAAGGGATTAAGAAGGTGGATACTCCTGACCAGGGACGCCCATGAGCTGTATAAACAGTTTGGCTGGGCATCGATTGCGTATCCGGACAGATGGATGGAAATTCATGATCCAAATGTTTATACCTTGCAGGTATAAATTTTATTCTATGCCTATTAAAGATTACGGCGTCCTGAAAGGGAAGGCCTCACAGCGCATCCTTGCCACGAAAAAAAGTGAACATTATCAGATACTTGTCAATCACGGCGACGATCCACACCGCATTGCCATCAATACCCAGTCCGGCGATCCATTGACCAGCCTGCCTCCGAACGATCCTGGTCAGCCTGAAAACGCCATGCCTGTGCGGATCATGGCCGCCATGATAAATCCCAAAGGCGGAGATGCCGGTAAAGAATATGTAATTCTTCTCAACACCGGCACAGACGATGTCAACCTCTCCGGATGGAAGATCGCGGACAAGCAAAGAACAAGGACGGGTTAAAGATCGATGGCGTCACCTACACGCAAAAAGATGCCAGCAAGGAAGGAGCGGTAGTCGAGCTATAAACTGTCAGGGTTTCAGAGCAGACACAGGCCAGTCGTCGGACCGGAAAGGAGCAGCAGGCAATCCTTCCGTATTGTAAAGATCGCCGATGACCCAATCCTTCCATGCATAACGCACGGCCACAGGAGCCCGAACGCTGTCGGACCAGACAGTGACCCCGCTGCCCGTGATCCTGGCTTTCGCGGGATGGAATACCCTGTCCTCCCCTGCCACTTCAAAGGCAGACAGCGTTTTGCCGAAGGAGGTAAGCCCGTTCGGTGCATGGTCAAAATGGATGACAATGCCGTCCTTCTCTATCTTCATGTCATGATAAGCAGGGCTGGCGTATGGCAGCCCCGTACGGTCATAGGTACGTGCCAGCGCCCAGCAGGCCAGCCGGAAACTGATAACGGCTTTGTCGGCAGGATGGATGCTTCGCTGCTCACCGGCGTCCATGCTCACCACCATACCGGCATGGGGAATACGCGGCAGCGCTTTCAGCTGTGCGTCCCGTAAAGGCGCTGCCGGTCCTAATTTATCATTATAGCCATAGGGCGCTATCTGTACATAATAAAAAGGCCAGTCTCCCCTGTTCCATACCCGGCGCCACTCCTTCACCATGGTCACCAGCAGGCTGTCATATATTTCAGCATTCGGTCTGTTCTGCTCGCCCTGGTACCAGATGACGCCTTTGATACCATACCCTACCAGGGGATGGACCATGGCATTGTACAGCACCGTGGGCTCATTTTTATTGATCCGGACCGTGTCTGTCGCATCCAGCACCTTTATTCCGGGGAAGAGGCCCAGGCTCTGTCTGTCCATCCACGCTTCGATAACGGTGCCACCCCAAGTGGTCATGATAATGCCGACGGGCACCTTCAGCTGCGCCTGCAATAACTTCGCATATTGATAGCCGACAGCGCTGAAATCCGCCACACTGGTGGCATTGGCCGTCTGCCAGCCGGTGGCCTTACAGTCGGACTGGGGGCTGCGGGATTGCGCCCTCTCCAGGCGAAAAAGGCGGATACGGGGGTCGTCCGCCTCCATCAGCAATTGCGTCGACCCTAATACGGGCTGGTTCTTAAAACCTTTTACGGGCATCTCCATATTGGACTGACCGCTGCACAGCCAGACCTCTCCGATCAGGACATTGTCCAGGGTCTTACTTTCACCCCGGCTGCCTACCCCTGCGCCGCCTTCAGTACACCGTATACTATAAGGTCCTCCCGCCGCCGGCGTCCTCACGATCACCTTCCAGGCGCCATCCGTCCCGGCTGTAACGCTATAGGTTTTGTGATCCCAGGAACAGACCACAGTGACCCTGGACCGGGCAGCCGCACTCCCCCATATAGGGACTTCGGATCGCTGCTGCAGCACCATATTGGAAGCAATCACCGAAGGGAATCTGATCTCACCAATACTGTGCAGGGAGCAGAAGAGTAAAAGCGGAAAGAATATACTACGCATATAGAAAGAATTCAGGTAACAATGACTTTGCTATAACCCTGGCAGCCGTCGCCTCTTTTTCATCTATCCATTTATAGGGCCACCGCAGCCGGGTACCGACATTACCCCATCCGCCTGCGGCTGCCAGAAACTTATCCAGGGCGGGATTGGAATACCCGGCCTGCTTATAGGGCAGGATACAACGATCGAAAAACTCGCCGATGCGTTGCTGTATACGCAAGGCTTCGGGCAGATCTGTCTGCATCAGCCGCCACCATGCCTGCGCTCCCCGGGGACTCAGACAGGCCACGTTGGAATAGGCTCCGGCTGCTACCTGCTCCCGGACGCCGGTGGCCAGCAGATGGCCAGGTACAAACACGGACAGGTCCTTCGCATACGGCGCCATGGCGGCGTACCAGTCGCGATCGCCCGCACCTGTCTTGACACCAATCAACGACGGTATCACCACTGACAGCAGCGCAAGCTCCTGCGGCCGCAGCACCGACTTGGCATGCGGTGGGTTATACAGGACCAGCGGAATACCGTCTGCCACTGCGGCTATGCGTTGCAGAAAGGCGATCTGTTCGTCCGGGGCTGTCGTCACCCAGTCGGGCAGGATCACCTGAAAAGCCGAAGGCTGCAAGGCAGCCGTCCGGCGTACCCTTTCCAGTGTGACAGCAGGAAAAGGATGGCTGACGCCGATCTGGAAAGGCATCTGTGCACGATGACATTTTTCTGCCATCAGCTCCTGTATCCGCAGGAACTCTTCTTCCGTCTGGTTGTGGAATTCCCCGGCCGTGCCATTGGAATAAATGCCATCCAAACCAGCGCCGGTGAGATAATCCAGCTCCTCCCCCAGCCTGGCAAGATCGATACTATCGTCCGGGTTCACCGGCAGCAGCAGCGTGCCCCAGTTGCCCCGCAGGTCCTGTGCAGTGAAAGTTTTCATGGCTTCGATGTAAGTTCCTCCCAATTTATTTTCCGAAAGACGATGCCCTCATATGGCCGCTGTCTGCCTGCTTCATAAAGACAGGACAGCCGCCCGTCCGGCAGCACGGTCAGACAGGAATAGGCGGAAGGGCCTTCATATAATAATTTCTGCAAGGGCCATGTCCTGCCGTCGTCATAGCTCACTCTCACCGTCATGTCCACTCGCGCCGTTGCGCTGGCAGGATTGGAAAAGGCAAGGCAGTAACGTCCGCCAGCGGCCCGAAAACCGATCAGGTTGCCTTCACACACCGGCTCGACCAGCACGCTGTCGGGCGCAGCCGGTGAAAATCTCTTCCCTGCATTGCTGCTGAAAGCTATTTGCCGATGCCGTGACCTGCCTGTATTGCGCATATTCAACAACAGGTGGCCATTGGAAAGTTCCGCCAGCGTGGATTCATTGGTGCTGTCCTGGGCAATGCCTCCCAGCACCCAGGTCTTGCCATGATCATCGCTCCAGATGACATGACTGGCATTGTTCCGGGTAGCCGCCTCCTCATGATTGCAGGGGATCAGCAGCCGGCCTTTTTTACGGCCCTTGCTAAGCTGTATTCCACGTCCCGGTCCCGTCGCATACCAGGTCCAGTCAGGCCGCTTGACGCTGCCTGTGATCTCACGGGGTGCAGACCAGGTACGCCCATCATCGGCCGATGACAGGACAAAGACACGCCGTGTGTCATGGGAGGTCCTGTTCTTGATCGCCTTTTCCCTGTCCTCTCCCCAGTTCCAGGTAGACAGCAAAATAATTTCGCCTGTCGTCGCATCCACAACAGGGGTGGGATTTCCACAGGTATTGGCAGAGTCGTCCCATATCACACGCAGCGGACCCCAGGTCTCTCCCCCATCGTCACTCCTGCGGACCACCAGATCGATGTCGCCCGCATCGCTGCAGTTGTTCTTACGGCCTTCGGCAAAAGCCAGCACGGCGCCTTTGGGCGTCGTGATCAGCGCAGGTATCCGAAAACAGGTATATCCATCTTCTCCATTCTTAAAAATATAATTTAGTCCGGGCGCCTGTGCGCGGACAGTACAGGACAGCAGCAGGCCCGCCACGACCACCATTCCCCCCTTTCGGGCGCCGCCCAGGCTGAAAACATAGCCAAACAACAGACAGCCCGCCACAGCAAACAATGGATACAGGAAGAAATTTACCGCTCCTGAGCGCTGTAGAAAGTAAAGGCCGATGCTGCTGAGCACAAAGCCGATCAGTATTCCCCGGCTGTTGATACGGGGAAAGAAGATACCAGCGGCAAACATACCCGCCAGACAGCCTCCAAACAGTCCGATGATCTTCAGGTACTGATCCCAGATGGATGCATTTCGCAGATAGACCAGGTAACAGGCGATCCCACAGCCCAGTACGCCCAGTATGACCGTAAACCACCGGGCAAACCGCAGACATTGCCTGTCCGAAGCCTGTTTGTACCAGGTCCTGTAAAAGTCCGTCGTGACCACGGTGGCAATGGAATTCATGCTGCTGCTGATAGTGGACATGGTAGCGGCAAAAACTCCGGCGATCACCAAGCCCGAAAGCCCCGCCGGCAGCTGCTGTGAAATAAACCAGGGGAACACATCGTCCGTCCGGCCGTTAGGGTCCAGGTTTCCCGGATGATGACGGTAAAAGAACCAAAGCGCCGTCCCCACGCCAAAGAAGATAAGCGAGGCAGGTATCACCATCAGGGCATTCGTATAAATGCTGCGGCGCGCCTCGCCTTCGGTGGCGGTGGTGAGATAACGCTGCACCACTACCTGGTCGGAAGTGTAGGTCACCAGGTTGGTGAGCAGAGCGCCGATAGCCACCACCCATAGTACGGGCTGGGAAATGCTCCACCCCAGATTGGCCACCCGGAATTTGTCCTGCTGCAAAGCTTCCTGTATATACGAGGAAAACCCTCCGTGGGTGTGCGAAGTGATAAAAAAGAAGCTCACCAGCGCTCCTCCCAGCAGCACGAACACCTGCATGACCTCGGTCCAGACGACGGCCTCGATGCCACCGGCGACACTGTAGGCGGTAGTGATCAGAGTGGTCAGCAGGATACAGGCGAAGATGTTTACGCCCGTGACGGTGCTGAGCACCAGCGCGGGTAGATAGATCACCACGCCCAGGCGGCTGAGCTGGAAGACAACAAAGGTGAGGCTGCCCAAGATCTTTACCCTGCTGTCAAATCGGATGCGCAGGTATTCATACACGCTGGTAAGCTTGAGTTTGCGGAAATAAGGCAGATAGAAGAACGTAACTATTGGCGCTATCGCCACGATCATGATATTGTTGATAATATAGGTCCAGTCGGTGGCATAAGCCTTAGCAGGAATAGCAATAAAGGTGAGGGCGCTGAGCTTGGAGCCAAAAATGCTGAGTCCCGCCGCCCACCAGGGTATCTTTTGCCCTCCTAAAAAAAAGTCGCCTGTGGTCTTGCCCATATTTCTGGAGACCCAGATGCTGATACCGGCTACCAGCAGGAAGTAACAGGCGATGACAGTCCAGTCCAGCCCGCCGAATTTGCCCGACTGCTGAAGAGGTATCGCTGTCAGCACCCGACGGCTGCGGACGCCTGGCCGGGCCTCGCCCCCGGGCAGAATGATCTCTCCGGACCAGACCACCAGCGGCGTAGTTACGGGGGCATAGGCGCTGGCATGCGGGTTCATCGCTGCATCGGGCCTTTTGTCTACTGGAATATGGCCCATTACCGACCACGTGTCTGTAATAGTATTGAATGCAAGTATCTCGTTTGTAAATCCCGGATGTTCGTCCTTCAAGGTTCCGACCTGGGACGCCAGCGAGCCGTCGTCCCCTCCAAAAAGCACCAGGTGGGATTCTCCGGCCTGATAGGCAGGTGAGGGCGCTGCTGCCAGGGGATGTGGCAGATCGGCCACCCGTACCCATCCTTGTCCCGGGCGGTATTTCCAGCAATCTTTTAAATATTCCCTTGCCCCGGCGGTATCCTTCATATGCACTCCTCCGAAGATATATACGTCATCCGTACCTGCGCCGGCAGCCGCCATTATACGGGCAGGACCTGGCAGCGGAGGCAGCGTCTCCCATCTCTTTGCCGGTGCGGAAAGATCGATGCTCCAGAAGCAATTTTCCATAGCTCCGCCCAGCACATGAATAGCGCCGGCTAAATACAGGCGGTCCTTCAGCAGAACACCGCATCCATTGGTCAACGGCGCGGGCAGAAAAGGCAGATTCTCCGTCTCTATTCTACCGCCACGGTAACGCAGTATAAAGGCCGTTGCATAAGCCCGTTCCGCATCATTTCCTCCGAGACAGATCACTCCACCGGCGCCTGTGATCGAAACGCCATAGCCTAAAGGACGGGGCAGCCTGCCGGCTACGGTCCAGGCGCCTTCGGGACCGGCCAGGACATATATCTTATCATACCAGGTCTTGACGCCGCCCGTCCAGGGTCGCCCGTCGCCGGGAAAATTAGTACCTCCGGCTACGATGAGCGCACCGTTGCTGACACCCGCAAAAGCGCCGGCAAGGCCATCTGCATCAGGCAGGGGGCTGACCTGTGACCAGGAAAAGAAATCCTTTGAAGGGGACGGAGCTGTTTGACTACGGCTATTCATAGCGGATAGTAATAAAAAGGACAGAAAGATTTTTTTCAGGATGGTCATGCCGGGTATTTAACTTTTCGTGAGCCCACCTTGTCAAAAAAGGACAAGGCATCCAGCTCCCTGTAAAATTCGTCAAAGATTTCCCTATCCAGGGTCGCCAGGGGCAGGCGGCAGGGCCCCATATCCCAGCCCAGCATCTGCATGATAGCTTTCTGCCCCGGGATAGGCGGATACTTCAGCAGGATACGGATCACCTCTACCAGGTAGGCATGCTGCTCACGCGCTGTCTCAATATCTCCCTTTTGAAAAGCATCCATGGTACGCAGGTACAGTGGTGCGGCAAAAGTATACGTGCTGCCGATGGCAGCTTTTGCACCCGCAGCCAGGGCAGGCAGCAGGAGCTCATCCACGCCGTACAGGATGTCATACCGGCCCTGGCTGTAGTTCAGACAGGACTGATATTCCTGGATAGTGGCGGCCGTATATTTTATACCCGCCAGGTTGGGAATACGTGACCCTCCCAGTCGCAGGAATTCTATCATGTCCATGCCTACGCCCGTGAGGTGAGGAATATGATAATAGTAAAAAGGCAGGTCCGGCGCCGCGCTGGCGATCTCCGCCATACAGTCCGTCAGGTTCTCTATGGAAGAAGGTTTGAAATAAAAAGCTGCTACCGCTGAAAAAGCGTCGGCGCCAATGGCGGCGGCATGGGCCGCCAGCATCCTGGCATCTGCAATACAGCTATGCCCGACATGCACAATGATCAGCAGCCTGCCTTTCGCCGCTTTGACAAATGTTTCGGCCACCAGCTTTCGTTCTTCCAGGGTCATATTGGGCCCTTCTCCGTTGCTGCCGCAAACGAATATTCCGCGGACGCCATCCTGTACCAACTTGTCCACCAGCGGGGGTATCAGATCTGTATTTATGGAACCGTCTTTGCGAAAAGGGGTAAATGCTGCCGCGATCAATCCTTCAATCTTGTTCATAGTTATTCTTTATCAATATTTTGTTTTCTCACTTTAGCCTCAGTATCCATCCGTCTGGGTCAGCTTGCTATTGTTGGCCAGCACGGTGGAATTCAACGGCCAGAACAAAGGTGTGGTCTTCCCCGCCAGATTGGGTACATACTGGTAGACATCGATGACGCCTTCTTTATGGAATCGGACCAGGTCATACCAGCGTTTGTTCTCGAAAAATAATTCTCTTCCTCTTTCATCCAGGATCTCTTTTTCCACCGTGAGCTTGTCCGTAGCTCCCGTATAATCCCCGTTGCCGGCCCTCTCCCGGACCAGGTTGAGGTACGCAATGGCCGAGTCGGTATTGGAGAGAGCTGCAAACGCTTCGGCCTTCATGAGATAGATGTCCGCCAGACGGTACATGATAATATCATTGTCCGAGACCCTGTCATCCGTGTAGATAGTCCCGGGATATTTCGTGATCCAGGATATCTTGGGACCCGATGCCTGTCTTTCCGTTACCCAGGTAAATGGAATGCGCTTGTCGTTGGGATTGGCATTGAACAATCCTCTCGATAATGTGCTGATCTGGTAAGCGCCCTGTCCATTACTGGTAGTGGCGCAATACGGCAGGCTGTCAATGTTAAGCGCTCCCTGCACACCCGTCTTATAAGGTAAGGCGTTGAGCCCATAGTTCGCACCCGTCTCGTCCCTAAGGTAAAAAGCCGCCAGCGCTACTTCGGGATTGCCTGCAGCCCTGATCCCCGTCACATTCTTAAAGTTCTGGTTCAGGGACAGTCCGGTGGTCTGCACTTCGTTGATGGCCATAATGGCGTCGTTGAGGGCCGCATCTCCGCCTCCTACCACTTTAGCGCTCCACAATGCCACATCTGCCTTCAGAGCCTGCGCCGAACCATAGGCAAAACGGTATTTCGAAGGATAGGTTTTGGGAGAAAAGTTCTTCACGGACCTGAAAAGCAGGATAGCGCTGTCCAGGTCGGAATTGATCTGCTTGATAACATCTGCCGCCGGCGAACGCGCCAGCAGCGGGACATTATCATTTACTACTGCCTGCAGCATCAGCGGTGCATCCCCGATGATACGGGTGAGATGGAAGAAGAAATAAGCCCGGAGACTATAAGTTTCCGCCAGTATCCGAGCCTTCGTATCCGGCGCATCGGAAAAGCTGAAGCCCTGAATCCTGTACAGCAGGAGATTACAGTTCCCAATGGCCTTGTACCATGCATTGTAATCGAGAGCTCCCGTGGAGGGGGACAGGATCTGCGCCCAGGCGGTGGAAAACCGGGAGTTGAGGGCGGGGATAAGCTCCTCGCTCCTTTCCGTGCCATAGGTGATATTGTTGGCAAGGCTGCGCATGGAAGTGTAGATACCCGTTACATAGGGATCGAAATCTCCTTCGCTGGTAAAATAGTTCTGGTCCGTGATGCTCGACTTTGGAGTTACATTCAGCATCTTTTTACATCCGGCGGCCAGCATCGACAAGGCTCCGGACAAAAAGAATATATAGACAAGCTTTTGCATATGGTAAAAAATTTAAAATTTCAAAGTGGCGCCTAAGGAATATTGTCTGGGACGTGGATAGCCGCCGCCGTCGACACCCGTATAGGTCTCGGGATTGAACCCTTGATAGCCTGTGATATATCCGAGATTATTTACGCTGGCAAAGACATTCAGCCCTGTGAAATGCGTCCGCCGGAGCAGCTCTTTTGGTACGTCATAACCAATGGATATCTCCCGGAAGGCAAGGAAGTCGCCCTTTTGGATCATGGTCGATACGTCGGAAGAATAGGAGTAGTTGGTGCCGAGCGAGGCGTTGCGAAGATAGTTGCGCTGACCGAAGTCGTAATCTGCAAAGGAGAATCGGGCGTATTTTTTACCTACGTCGCCTTCCTTCTGCCAGATATCCGGTCCCAGCGCCGTTTTGGGAGCGCCTTCATTAAAGGCGCGCCCCTGTCCCAGGCTTCGGGCCAGCGCTCCGTTGCTGATCAGATGTCCCAATGCATAGTCCATGGTCACCCGAAGGGAGATACCTTTATAGGTGAAGGTATTCTGCCAACCGCCGAGGATACTCGGTGTGCGATAGCCCATGAAGACCTGATCCTTTTGATCGATGACCCCGTCTCCGTTGACATCGGCAAAGATATAGTCGCCGGCATGCTTACCCACGGTGATGCCTGAAGGGGAAGCCAGGTTGTCCTTGATCTTTGCATTCCAGGCGGCAGCTTCCGCATCCGTGGAGAAAACTCCCAGCACCTTGAATGCCCAGATACCAAAGGGACGCTCGCCTTCGGCATAGCCGCCCTGCTCTATATTCTGTTTGGAGCCCGGATCCCATACCACCTGGCCGTTCTGCCTGTTCTTCGGATGGCCGTTGGACGGAAGCTTTGTGATCACCGTACGGTTGAAGGCAAAGGAAAAGTTGGATTTCCAGGCGAAGGCGCCTGCCCGGATGACTTCGGCGCCCAGCTCCACTTCCACACCCCGGTTGCGGAGATTGCCGTTGTTATAGGTAATGCTGGAGAAAGGAGCTTCCGAAGGGAGAGGTTTTGAGGCCAACATGTCCTTCGTCACTTTATTGTAGTAATCCACCACCAGGTTGATCCTGTCATTGAACAGGCCAATTTCCGTAGCCAGGTCCATCGTCTCGGTGGTCTCCCATTTCAGATTCGGATTGGGCAGGCTGCTCCGAAGTATGCCGGAGCCCAGTGCGTATTGAGTAGCGGAATATCCGCCATAGGTGTCGGTAATGCTCAGCGTGCTCAGACCGGCCTGGCCCCAGCTGGCCCGCAGCTTCAGGGTGCTGACAGGCTGAACATGCCAGAATTTCTCGCGCGCTACATTCCATCCCGCCGCCACAGATGGGAACAGGGCGTATTTGTTGTCGGGGGCGAAGTCGGAGTAACCATCATAGCGCAGCGAGCTGCTGAACAGATATCTTCCGTCATAGTCGTAGGTCATCTGTCCGAAATAGCTGGCCATACGGTCCTCTGAAAGCGTCGTGCCAAAGTCGGTGACATTGCTCATCACCGTGCCGTTGACATTTGTAGTGGGAGGCTCGTTGATGGTATAGATATAGTCATTGGTGGCCCTCTGCGACCCGATGCTGACGGTGTTACCTGTAGTACGGGTGTAGTTGAAGCCGCCCAATACAGAGAAATGATGATCATCCCCGATGTTGAAGTCATATTGCAGTATCTGGTCCGTCATCATTTTGCGGGTATTGTTGATATTCTCGTTCTTCTGGCGCTGTGTAGAAGGCTGCACTTCGTCGGCGGGAGTGCCTTTGCGCATGAACAGGTAGGTATAGTCCTGTGCATAATAGGATACGGAAGGTCTGAAATGCAGCCCTTTGGCGATGGTCCAGTCTCCGGCTACCCTGCTGACAAACCGTTCAGTCGAGACATGTGTCTGGTCGTATTTCAGCGTATGGAACCGGTTGACCACCGACCAAAGCTCGCCCACAGTGGGGTCGCCATTGTCTTTGAAAATGCGGATCAGCGGCGTGATGCGGGTGCCGCGGATCAGCTCGTTCACGAAGCCGGCCACATAGTTAGGCAGGATATTCTGGTAGTTGGCCATGACGTCGAGCTTGAAGTTTTCCGTGGGCCTGTAGCTGAAATTGCCCAGCACGTCATAGCGTTTGTAGTTGGTACCCACGAAAGTGCCGGCCTGATTGGCGTAGTTGGCGCTGAGGAAATAGCTGGCCTTGTCGCTGCCGCCGTCGATGGAAAGGTTCTCGTTATTGGTAAGGCCCGTGTTCCAGAGCAGGTCCTGGTAATGGTTGTCGGCGTACAGCAGCTTGGTGCCGGGGTTGACGGGATCGTCCATGGTCTTCCAGCCTTTCTTTAGCAGGTTGTTTACATAGTCGATGCCCTCGACGGCCACGATATTGTCATACAGCGCCGTAAGGTTGATGTCCTTTCCGTACTGGCCCGGCGAGGTATATATCCTGGTGCCGGCGGAGAAGCCACCGTTATTAAGCAGATTGTCCTTGTTCAGCGCATCATGTGTATTGAACACCGTAGTGCGTGCCAGCCGGAGGTATTGTTCCGCATTCATATAATCCAGACTCCGGGACGCCGTCTCCCAGGTGGTGCGGTGGTTCAGTGTCAAGGTCATCCTCTTGTTGTACCGGCCGCCTTTTGTCTTTACCACAATGACCCCATTGGCGCCCTGTGATCCGTAGATAGCGGTGGCGGCAGCATCTTTCATCACCTGCAGCGACTCGATGTTATACGGGTTGACATCCGCCATGGGCCGGAAAACACCGTCGACAATGACCAGCGGGCTGGTAGCATTGCTGCTGCCGATGGCATTCCCACCGCTGTTGCCGATGCCCGTTCCATAAACATTCAGTCTGGTGCCACCGCGGATAATGATGTTTACCGGCGAAGCGCCGGGCTGACCGGAGCTAACCGGCACCGATACCCCAGGAAGTTTTCCCTGTAGGGCCAGCACCGGATTGGGACTGGTGACGTCCTTCATCTCCGCCATGTCCAGCCTGCTGACGGCGGCCGTTACATTCTTTCGGCTTTGCTGCATATAACCCACGATGATGACATCCTGCATGGCGTCTGCGCTGCGGTTGAGCGCGATGGTGACCGTATGCTGCTCTGCCGTTATGGCCACTTCTTTGGACGCATAGCCAACGGCGGAAAACACCAATGTCGCCCGTCCCGCGGGTATGGTCAGATTAAAAGCGCCTGTGGCATCGGTGGCCGTGGCTTTTTTATGCCCCTTTACGAGAACACTGACCCCTTCGAGCGCTTTGCCCGAACTGTCGACAACCTTGCCGGAGAGAAAAATTGTCTGTCCGAACGAGGACAGAGTGAGGAAGAAAGTGGCGACCAGCAATAGCCAGCGCACCCGCGTTTTGCTCGATTTCATACGCAGTTCAATCGTTTTGAGTAAGTTGATAAATGTTATTTATACCGGCGACAGGATAAGCGGGATAAAGTTCAATAGTCCTTATGTACTACATAACAAAAGTAGGCATAAAATACCTGTCCGTCCAAAAAAATTTTTGAACAGCCGGGCGTCAGGCCCTATTGATCATTCTTACTCAGGAGGTTTGCTTCAACTTGTCAAAATGATGCTGCAGGTGCTGCAGCATCCCCTGGCGGAACTCTTCCTTGGTGCCGTGTTTCAATATTTCCACCAGGTCGAGATGGGAGACTTTGCCGATGATGGGGACTTTTTCCAGGCTGACAAGATAGCCGAATACAGGCAGCAGCATGCTTTGAAACCGCTGCAGCGTCTCATTCCCCGTCATCTGGTATATTTTTCCGTGAAAGGCTATTTCATTTTTGATACGAAAGGTCTGCCGCCCGCCCGTCACTTTCTGGTTCTTAGCTATCTGTTCCAGCTCTTCTACGTCTTTCTTCGTCTTGCGCAGATACAGCAGGTCCGCCAGTCCCATTTCCAATGTCAAACGTATCTCGAAAATATCCTGGAGCGTGCTTTCCCCGATGATAAGAGGATCCAGGACACGCTCGAATGAGCTGAGGATATCCGGACGGGCCAGCACCATTCCCCGCTTTTTCTTCGTCTCCACCATGCCCAGCATACGAAGCCGGCTCAGCGCCTCCCGCACCACGTTCCTGCTCACACCCAGGGAATGGGCGATCTCCAGCTCCTTGGGCAGCGGATCGCCCGGCTTGAAAGACTTTTCCTTCAGGTACTCACGTAGCCGGATCTCCACTATATCCGCCATGGTCTTCTGGACGATGGGGCCAAGCTCGTTATTCAGCACATTGTTCGACATGCGGGTGCAAATTTCGTTTAAATGTAGGACAAATTAACCGATCTCCCGCACCCATAAAAAACTCGTAACTTACTTTAAATTTTTTCCATTGAGCGTCATTACCCTTGTCGGTCTGCTGGCTGCAGCCTGTACGACCTTCTCCTTTCTGCCGCAAGCTGTCAAGACCATTCGAACAAAGGATACACAAAGCATCTCGCTGTCGATGTACGCTTTATTCACGTTTGGCACCTTATTATGGTTCATCTATGGCATATTCACGGGCAACATGCCTGTATATCTAGCCAATGGGATCACACTGCTGTTTGCATTCATCATTCTGGCTTACAAGATCCGGTATAAATAAGGAAAATTTCCCTGAAAGAGGGATATGACTAATGGAGGGAAGATCGCCCTTGATCAGGGCATTCTCTTGAGAACAAAGATGTTTTCCGAAGAAGTGGAGAAGGGAAAGAAAGTGTGATGACAGGGAAACGTCTTTAACACTGTATATCCTTTGACGGGTCCGAACGTGACCATATAGGCATCATCCTGTACCCACCACCAGCTTTTTTTGGTGGGGTCCGCTTGTTCTTTTACCAGGGTGATGTCCTCGTCGTTGTAATTATAATAGCCATTGAACTCGAATCCCCCGTCGATATGCGTGGGCGGAATGCCGGCCTCATGGGTGAGGTAGCGGAGGGCATTCCATCTTGCCCTGTTCCAGGATAGATAGTTAGTGGTGCCGGCTACGGAGAACCAGGCTCCTATCAGGAAAAAGAACCCTGCGGCATAACGCCCCAGCCGTTTGCCCGTCGCGGGTGTGGGCTCATCCTGCTCCGGCAGGCCTGTCAGCATTAATACAGAAAGGACGGGTATCAAGGGAATGAGGTAACGGTCATAGGTACCTCCCACCAGCATGACAAGACAATATGCAATGGCAAAACAGAGCAGGAACCAAAGCGAGGACCGGTCGCTCTTTTGCACGTTGCGAATGCTGTGGATCATTGCCCAGATGAGGACGCCGCCACCGATGATCCCCACGAGGCATATCAGCTGCCATACGATGGCCGGCAGCGGCTCTATATGATCCATCCGAAGGACGGTGACATCCCGCATGTCCACTGGTCCAATGCCATAAGGGTTCATGATATTGCCCATCAGGAGAATATTGTTACGATGGACGAGGCAGTAGATCCCAATAGCCGCCATGACGATGATGCAGGTCAGGAAGGCGGGCGTTCTCCTGCTCCGCCAGATAGCCGACCATCTGGCCCGGAAGATAAGAGGAAAGCTAAAAAAGCCTGCATAGACAAAAATATTCAATGCCTGTCTGAGCAGGTATTTGAACGTGGAATGATCCCTGCCAAAGAGATTGTGCTGTATCCGGCGGAAACCTTCGTCGTACTTTACAGGATAGATATGCTGTGCTCCCAGCCAATGATTGTACAGCAGGTAGACGCCCAGCGGCAGTCCCGTGGCAAGGGCGGAGACAAGCAATGACCTTTTTGTAAGGCCGCCCTTTATCAGCAGCGCAAGTGAGAAAGCCCCTGCTGCCAGCAGTCCCAGCTGCCGGATCATCGTTGCGATCATAATAAAGAAAATGCCCTGGATAATGCAAGTAAGCTTTTCCTGTCGAAGGCCCTTGACAAAGAATAATATCGAAAGGATGAGAAAAGTGGTGAAGGGAACATCCGTCATGAAGGTATTGGACAGATTGAGATATATGGGATTGAGCAGCAGGAGCAGGGCCGTAAAAAAACAGGAAGCCTTGTTTTCGGAAAATTCCCTGGAAAGGAAGTAAGCTCCTATACCCCCAATGCATCCCAGCACAAGAGTAGAATATCTCAATACAGTAAAGGAAAAACCAAATATCTTGCAAAAGAGCATGCCCCAGACAAGGTGGGCCGCCAGCGGCATGGAGGTCCAGCCAAGGAGGTTGTAATGATGCATCTCATACCATTGCTGCAGGCTGCGTGTATAGGACCAGTCGTCATTCAGGGGAAATTCCCCGGCAGGATGTATGAGCAGCTCGACGAGCAGCCACACAGCTGTCAAAGACAACACAGCAGTACTATCCTTGCTGAGCACTGCCCGTAAATGTGTAAGACGGTGTCTTGCACCAATTATCCGCAGACCCGCAGGCACCGGATCAAAAAGCATTCTTATCTCCTTTAAATGTTACATAAAGTGTAAGGAGGATAATACGGATGTCCAGCCACGAGCTCCAATGTTCAAGATACCAGATATCGTGTTCGATCCTTTTACGCAGCTGGTCTTCCCGTTTGATCTCGCCGCGGAAGCCGTTGACCTGGGCCCAGCCCGTTACGCCTGGCTTCACAAAATGACGGATCATGTACTGGCCCAGTATCTTTGAATACATTTCGGTATGACGCAGCATATGAGGACGCGGACCCACAACGGACATGGAGCCTGCCAGCACATTCAAAAACTGAGGCAGCTCATCCAGGTTGGTCTTGCGAAGGAATTTCCCCAAAGGCGTGATCCGGCTATCGCCGCGGGTGACCTGCCGGACATTGGCGTCAGCATTGACAGCCAGGCTGCGGAATTTGATGCAACGGAAAGGCTTGTTGTCCTTGCCCGAACGCCATTGAACGAAGAATACAGGTCCCCTGGAGCTGAGCTTGATCAATATTGCCAGCAAAGGCGTCAGCCAGGAGAGGACACAGACAATGACGACGAGGCTGAAGATGATGTCAAAGACCCTCTTTTTGATGCTGTTGCTCATATCTTCCAGCGGCTCGGGCCGCAGGGAAAGGATAGGAAGCTCGTCCAGGTACTCAAGATGGGTATCGCGATTGACATAGAACTTGAAGTCCGGTACGAATTTGAACCGGATAAGGGATTTCTCCGCCGTCTGGGCCATATCGTAAATGGAGGTATTGGTCTCGGGGGAGATGGTAGAATATATTTCGCTGATACGATTGTTGATGGCGTAGGTAATGCATTCATCGATGTCGCCGATTATGGGCAGGTCGGACAGCTCATGGATACGACGGGGGTCTTCAAAAAATCCCTCCACGGACATGCGGTGATCCCGCCCTGAAAAGCTATAGGCCAGCTTTTTCGCCACGCTGTTATAGCCCACGATAACCACTTTTTTACCCGACTTGCTATTTTTCTGTCTGTAAAAGGCCGATGCCATAAGCAGTCCCCTGGTAAGCAGCAGTACGGTGCAGAAGGCAAAGAAGCTCAGCAGGACAAATACGCGGGAATAGGAATAGTGAAAGAGAAAGATGAAGAAGATCATGAAGGCGACAAAAAGTATCATGGTCTTCACGGTACGACGGGCAAACCTGTCGAGGTCCAGGCTGGCGTTGTCGACATAGAGGGCCGTGGAATAGGATGTGAGCAGCCAGACCATATTGGCCACAATGAATAAGATCATATACCGGTGTTCGGCGCCCAGCTGGATCTTATTGGTGCTAAGTACCAACAAAAAGTAGACTACATTGAGTGCGAGAAGGTCTACACAGACGAAAAAGAACCTGAATAGGTTACTATAGCGGCTGTTCATAGTGTTGATGGTTTTTAGTTACGTAATAAATGTCTGACCCTCCGTGGAACCGCTTTCAGCGGTTCCTAAAATACTTTTGACAGTTTGAGTATGGCGCCGGCTGAGTTGTTCAGCAGCCTGCCCCGGTCCAGGGCTCCAAGACAGCCTACGCTGTATCCCCCTCCCAGGTCCTTTTTGACCTCCAGGAAAGAGGAGATCTGGGATACTTCCCGCCAGATGCCGTTTTTGGGCGGGGCGAAATAGCGACCAGTGCTATGCCCATAAATGCTGGTGCCGAAAGTGCCGTAATTCCTTGAATAGGACAGCCTGCCCGTGAAATACCATTTGTCGACAGCGCCTTGTACGCCCAGGTGAAAGGCTACGACGCGGTTGTTATTGAAATAGTCGGTCGGGTCGTCGGGCAGTCCCGGACGGGTGGATGTGCGGGTGCTTATAAAAGGAGTACCAAGGCCAAGCCCCTGGTAGGACCATCCTTCCGTATATTCATAATTGTTATAATAATTCTCGTCTCCGGACGGAGAATATCTGGACCAGGGATATCCGCCCTGGTTTTTTGTATAAAGGAATTCAACAAGGATCTTGCTCCAATGGAATACACGCTGCTCGTCGTACTTATTGGTCAGGGAAATACCGCTGAGCCCGTCAGTGATATTGGCCAGGTGATAAAGCCCTCCTTCATCGTATATGAACTGATGATAGGCGGAAAGACGGGTGTACTCCCAATCATAATCGAGTCCTACATCGATGGTGCCCAGGTGATTGCCTACCTTGGAACTATGCCAGGTCTTCCCCATGACGGCAAACAGATAGGTCTTCCAGCCTGGTACAGTGTACGCCGGGCCGAAAACCTCGCGCTCGTCCCCCCACATCACCTGGTGATTGATGCCGCCATAGAGTTTTAGCGCCCATTCCGGTCGCCCCATTCGAATATACAGGGAAGACTGATGGAAATAGGTGGTGGCATGCCGGGCGAGATGCCCGTATTGATTAGGAAACTCCCCTATCCATCCCTGTGCGAAATTTCCCTTGAATGCAAACAGATCCCCGAACCAGGGCAGCTGATAATAGTTGGGGATGGACAGCTCTATCTTAGGGATGCCAAGGGCGTTGCCGGAAATGGCAAGCGCGCCGGAAGACAAAGTAGTATCCACCAGACCCATCATCTCTTTTATACGTCCTGCTTTTAGCTCGAAGACAGCGATCCTCAATTTCGCATAGCCTTCGATCAGGGTGGCCCTTGTCTTCTCTCCCATATCGCCCCGCACCTCGAGTGAGGCGCCCCAGTCTATCAGGCGGGTGTTGAGACTGTCGTAGTTTATATGGACAGCGCCGATGACAGCAGCGGACGATCCTGGCAGCGGGACGCTGCCAAACTGGTTGCTTCGGAACCAGAACGGAGTATTATGGGCGGTAGCCCCGATCCCCTGTACCTCCAGGCTGCCGTTTGCCAGATCTGTCTGCGCAATGCTTCTCATGGCGACAAGTCCCAGCAGGAATGTAAAATAAAACTTCATGTAGCAGTTATTAGGTATTGGTCCGGGATCAGGACATGCTCTTGGTAACGGCTTCCTTATACGTATTGTGGATAAGGCTGAGGTCTGCATACATGGTCTTCAGCCGGGCATTCTCCTCTTCCAGCTGACGTACGCGTTCTTCGGGGCTCTGAACATTTTTTGCAATCCGGCCGAAAGAGGTCCTTGGAGTGAGGACATCGAGGCCTTTTTGAGAAAAGTTCTTCTCCTTATAAGCGTTGATCATGCACCGGATGTACTGGCCATTGATATCGTCCCAGGAATAGGTCGTCCGTATCTTACGGTGATTGGAAAAGATCGAAAAACGGGCCTCCTCGCTGTTCTTTTCCATGGACTCTACCATTTGTCTGACCTCGGTGGAATTGGTAAAATAGGTAGCGTCATTGCCCAATATGGAAAAGTTGAAGATGTTCTTGTTGGCGCAGATATAGGAGTTGGAGGACATGGCTTCCAGCAGGGAGGGGTTGGTGCCGCCAACGGAATGGCCATGGAAATAGATATTCGAGAAATAGCGGAGGTTGTTAAGAATACGCATGTCATAGATACCTCCAACGAAGCGGACCTTGTCAAAACGTCCGAACTTCTCTTTGAGATAGGCGCCATAAGCCGTATTATGATTGCCTATGACAAGAAAGGTCCGGTCGCAATTCGCCGTGGTCACTCCTTCCAGTATGGTCTCTATATTGTTCTCGGGCTCCAGCCGGGCGATCAGCATATCATAAGTGTATTTCTCCAGGCCGTACTGGTCCAGCACTTCTATCTCGGGCTCTTCAAAAAGACTGGCGCCATAAGGAATGTACTGGGAACGGACCCCGTACTTCTGGAGAAGATAATCCTGTATGCCGATGCTGTCGGAAATGAGGAAGTCGCTGGTCTTTACTGCCAGCTTCTCCGCCCAGCGAAGGAATTTCTGAACCCGTGGGCTGTACTTGGACCGCCGCCATTCCATGCCATCCATATTGGTGATGATGACAGACTTTTTGGGCAGCAGGAAACCCCATATGGAGTTACTGGTATAACCCAGCTGCAGAATGATGTCATAGCGCCTTCTCCGGCAATCCAGGATGCAGTTGAGATCATAAAAGAACTGGCCGATGGTGCCGAGCTTGTTCTCCGGGTCATGACAATGCCGGATCTTCACGCCTTTCCATTCCGCAGCCTGGTAGGGATGAGTGTGGGAATTGTAGACTGTCACCTCATGACCGTCTTTTACGAGATACTCAGACAGGTGTTCTGCGAACTGCTCGAATCCACCGTAGTAGTTAGGCACACCCCGTGTGCCGGTGATCGCGATTTTCATTGCCAGTTGTTTTAATAATTTAGTGAATCATGAGGGACGATCAAGAAGCCGCAGCAGCCTTGGCAGTCGTACCGGGAATGTTGAATATGCGTTGGGGTTTACCCACTTTGTTCCAGATGAGCTCATTCATTGTAAAGGCTGCTTTTTCCCAGCCATAGCGTCTCCGTATGGTATTGCTGATCTCCCGCAGATTCGCGGGCTGTTCGGCCAGCGCCCGGGTGATGGAAGCTTTTAGCTGGTTCACATCCGGATGGATATGTCCGTCCCCAAAAAAGGAAAACTCTTCCATGGCCGTCGTATTGGAGCAGATGGTGGGTATACCCAGGGCGCCGGCTTCCAGCGGTGGGATACCAAATCCCTCCCCTTTGGATGGATATACAAAAAGCTCGGCTGCCTGATACACCAGGCGCAGGTCGGTGTTGGAGATATCCTCGAGGAAAAAGATCTTCTGTTTTATCTCTTCGGGCAGCGACTGCATGATCTCCTTCAGCTGAGGGACGGATATGGATGTCTTACCCACAAAGAGGAGACTTTTATCTTGTTGATACAGCTTCAGATCCAGGTAGGCCTTTAGCAGGTCCAGCTGGTTCTTGCGGGGTTCGATCCTGCTGACATACAGGATATAATTTCTCAGGCCGAATTTCTCCCATACTTCCATAGCGGCCTTTTCCTTGTCGAAAGGTTCGAAGTAGAAATTGGATACGCCGTTGGGCACCACATGGATATTTTCTTCGGGTATGGAGAAATGACGCACGATGGCTTTTTTGGAATAAGCCGAGACGGTGGTGACGAGGTCGGCCCTTTTGGCGGAAAAGTAGAAAGCCGCGCTTTTCGTCATTCTGTATGCCAGACTAAATTCCCTCGGAAAGTCCTTAAAAAGCAGGTCATGTATGGTGACTATATGCAGGCAGCTCTTTTGAGGTGGGGCCACGTACTGATAATGGGCTGCATCGATGTGATACCGTCTCATTATTTCCGGCAGCTCATGCAGCGCGCGCCGAAGCTTGGAGACGGTGTTATAGCGTATAAACCGCATGTTGTGGCTGCCGGGGAAAAAGCCGGCGGCGTTGTCCGGATCGCAGGACGCGAGAAATATCTCGAAATCGCCGATATTGTCAATGATCTTATAGAGGTTGTGGATATACGTCCTTGTTCCCTGGTATTCGGTATCGAATACGCGTCCGTCAACAAAAATCTTTGGCTTCATAGTAGTATGTATTGATATGAGATATTCCTATTGATGTGAGAGCGCCCGTTTCACACCGTTGAGCAGGTGAAGGGTATCGTTCTCGGAGGGTGTCAGCCATGCTCCTTCGCCATATTCATTCCACGCATAGAGCAGAGCGACGTGGTCGTGGGTAGTAGTACCGGGATTGTCATGGATCCAGTCTTGCAGGGCCCTTACGGCCCTGTATACGGTATTGCTGTTGTAGCCGGTGAACCGGGTGGCCTTGCTATACCAGTTGCTCCCATTGGACCAGGGCCGGGGGTCCCAGTTGAGCGTGGCTACAGGGATATAGGGTAAGGCAGTATTGCGGAACTGGTTCCATACATATTTGCCGAAGCTGGCGAGACTGTCCACATGATATTGCATAAGCTGCTTTTTATAACCTGGATTGGGATAGTTGTATCCTGTCACCATGTCGAATCCGCAATCCTTTGCTTCCTGTACGGACGGGGCATTGGGTGAAACGCAGGCAGCGATGGTGATACCGGGCTGTCCCGCCTGGCTGGCTTTGTTCCGTAATTGATCCAGGGCCTGGCGTACGGCATCCCTGGACCCAAACAGATGGATCAGGCTTTTCAGATCGAAAAATGCCAGGTAGGGTTTGCCATTCACCTGCAGATAACCGGGCTGCCCCATCAGCCGGACCCATTCATCGGTGACGGCAGGCCAGTCGGAGGGCCCTATCTCCTGCCCTGCATGATTGCAGATGATAAGACAGAATTTCAAACGTGATTTGTTGGCGGCAGTCAGGTAGAGGTTCAACGCATGATTCAGCGGATCCTGCTGAAAATGCAGATGATCATAGTCAGGATAGTACCAGTCGAAGCAAAAGAAAGCAAGTCCGGCATCGGCAGCCAGGTCGATCTGGTCCTTCATAGCGTCAGACGTGCTGGTGATCCAGCCCCATCTTGGCTTTCGATCAGGAAAGCTGTCCCTCAGCCTGGGTGTCAGGTGGGGAGACTTTGCAATAGCCCAGCCATCGAAATAATAAGCGCCCAGGGTCAGATCGATGTCCTTGCTCCCGGAATAAAAATGTGATCCTCTCCCCAGACCATTGCTCGCCGCCAGGAGGAATGACAGCGCCAGTGTGATGCATAAACCTTTCATAACTGTTGATTTAAGAGGGCTTTGGATGTGAGGGCCCCTGTAATTTCTTCCCGATGGACATGAAGGGTTTTTCCACCAGGCGATAGGTCAGGAAGGAGACAAGTATGATGGCGCCGAGCCAGACGATAACGGTAAGCCATGGCTGGCGGAAGGCTGGTATAGCAGAGAATACGGTGGCCTGTACGAGGTAGAGGGAATAGCTGACCACGCCTAATGTGAGCAGAAATCCCGGATACTGGATCCTTCGCAAGGCAAAGCTCAGGGTGAACAGCAGGTAGGCTCCTGCTATGGCTGTCGTGACAGGCAGGAAGCTGAGCGTACCCATGGCTTCGGGCTTGTCCTTACCATACAGGTTAAAGTACGTGATCAGGCAAAGCACCCCGATGGCGGCAGCTACAATGGTCGTAAAGAGCGCGGTGGACACTTTGCCCTGCAGCCGGCGGTAATAAAGGAAGCCCATGAACATGGTGGCGAAATAAAAGGCAGTGCCCCAGCCATTGGAGAAGATATGAAAGACCTGCGTCGCCACCACTCCGATAAGCAGGCTGATCACCAGCGATGCCACCGCCAGCGCAACGCTTCTTTTAAGCCATCCCGCCAGGAAAATAAGAGAGATCATGATATAAAAGGCCATTTCCAGGCACAGCGTCCAGTACAGATGAAGGATGGGTGGACGGCCCAGGAACTTCGACAGCATGGTGAGATTGGCCAGTATGTCCGTGATGGAAGGCAGCTGTCTGCCGTCGGCCAGGATCAGCACGAAGGTAGCCCCCATGCTGAGCAGATACAGGGGATAGAGTCGGAAGACACGGTTGATCCAGAACTTTCGTAATGAATGGGTCTTTTCCAGGCTGACGGGTATGACAAACCCGCTGCAGAGGAAAAAAAGGCTGACGCCAAATACGCCAAATTGAAAATAGTGGGTAGTAAAATAAGCAAAGGAAGGGAACATCTTCTCACACGCATGCTGGATCAGCACGGACATGGCGGCCATGCAGCGAAGGAAGTCCAGGAATTCCAATCTTGCCTTACGGGTAGTAGCCGGCGCGGCAGCAGGCACTGCATGTAATACCACGGGTTGGACATCCGGGGCAGCAGCGCCCTGTGCAGGTTGCACGGCGGAAGTGGTCTGATAGCTCAAATTCTTAATTTTTTGTTTAATGATGGGCCTTCGGCCAAGATGCCGGTGGCATCTGTTGGTCGGAAATATCTTGTCTTTTGAAATAGGTGTCGGGGAACACACGGGAGAATGCAAGCGTCCAGAAAAATATTTCTACGATGTTGGTAGAGAAGCTGCCCACGAACTGATATATGAACATAAATATGAACAGGCACAGACGGAAGGACGAGGTCCTGACCTTTGTCCTGCGGAAAAGGATCAGCTCTGCGAGCAGCTTGCCAGAAAATCCTATCCATCCGAAGGTAGCGAGGGTCTCAGCCATGGAGGAGGGTATGCGCGCCATCTGTCCCGAGTCCGGCTGATCGCTGAAAGCGTATATGAGGCTGATGAGGTTCTCGCCCAGCAGCTTTAGCTGGCCGGGACCTACTCCAAAGATGGTGCTTTTCTGGTCGGCGATGTTCAGGGCCAGGAAATACGCCTGTGAAGACCTGTTGTTGATGGATGAATCCGTACCGGAGATTATATTCATGATACGCAGGACAAATCCTGACTCTGCAAAAAGAGTCAATATCAATACGACGCCTATGACAAGCGTAGCGCCCAGGAAGAACACGAATCTCTTGTTCTGGCGGCGGCGTACATTGGAAAAAAGGTTGTACAAAACAAAAAGCCCTAAGGTCAGTATCGCAATAAAGATCGCACCGTAAGACATGGAAAGGCCAAGTGAGATGATCACCGTCAGCAACAACCCCCATTTCCTGCCCGTCATATTCCTGTAGAAGATATATTGAAAATAGAAAAGGAAAGAAGGTATCAGCAGCAGGCTGTAATAAGAAGGCTCGTAGGTCAGCATTCTCAGCCTGGGGAAGTCGGATACTCCTTCGGAGATATCTGTTACGCTCCACACAATGTCCCGCTGGTGGGCCACCAGCAGAAAGACACAGATAAGCACAAAAAGGAAATTTATCTTCAGCACCGTCTCCATCAACGGCTCATAGGTAAAGCTATAATGTTTAAAATAATAGTATACGGTCATCGAAAAGACGAATACCGTAAAATAAAGGGCTGATGACGTCAGATATTCGCGCAGTGATATACCATAGGAATAATGAATGGCCAGCATGGGAAGCCAGAAAAGGCCGAAGAGGATGCTATTCCTGATGACATGCACCTTTTTCGACATCAGCCAGTACAGGAACAGCGGGCTAAGCAGGATGGTGTACAGCAGCCCGTCCGGAAGCAGGAAGCTGTTGAAAAAGAAATACAGACAGGCCACAAGCATGAAATACCTGTATTGGCCACGGCGTATGACAGGTGCTGTCAAAGACGTCGTTTCGCTATATGGAAGCGCCAGCTGCATGATCAGTTACTATGAATTCCTGCGATAAGATGTTCGGGAATGACAAAACGCTCCAGGGTTCCTTTAGGGCCATCCAGGTAGTTGTCAAGCCGTATGATGATGTCGTCCCATTGATAGCTTTTTATCCGCAGGTAGCCCTGGTTGATATAAAACTGTCTGTTTGCCATAATGCTCCGGATAGCATTTTTCCAGCTCTCCATATCCCATCCCTTCACGGTGATCCCGGCTCCCGGGACCACTTCAACCATGGCCGAATTGTGAGGCGCCACAACAGGGCATCCGCAAGCCATGGCTTCCAGCTGAGGAAGCCCCAATCCCTCATTCAGCGATGTAGAGATAAAAAGGGCAGCGTCCCTGTACAGGGCTATCAGCTCGTCATCCGTGACATAGCCGATGAAATGGACGGCGTCCAGGGGATAATCCTTCTCTGCCAGTATCTCATCGATGTGCCTGCGCATATTACCCCAGCCGGGATCGCCCGCAATGACCAGCTGGTATTTGCCCGGTTCCAGCACTTTAAAGAGCTTCAGCAGAAACGCAAGGTTCTTCCGGGGTTCCACCGTACCCACAAAAAGCAAATAATCTTTCTGTCGCCCTGTCTTTTTATAAAAGGGGTTCGTTCTTACAGCCGGCTGGGCTATCCTTTGCAGGAACCCGGGGTTGATGCCGGCCCCTGTAAACAAAAGGGTCCTTTGTGCAATGTCCGGGTAATGATGGATGAACTCCTGCTCCGTATAGGCCGAGTTGAACCATAGAATATCCGCTCTTCGCAACGATGCCTCGAAAAAAAGCAGCATTTGCAGCCTGGTTATGAGCTGCATGGTGTGGCGGTATTTTTTATATACCAGGTCATGGACATAAAGCACCAGCTTCATGTTCCTGGGAAGGAGCCAGGTCACGACAAAAAAATTCGGGGCGATGAGGACATCGGGCTTTATCTTTTTCAGAAGCCGGTGAAACTTAAGGATAGACCATAGAAATCCAATGGAGCTAAACACGGGAAGCGGGCTGTTGATAAGGACGATATTGTCCTGCATCTGCAATTTGGATCTTACCTCCGGATGCAGCTCCCCATTGGTGAGTATATAAAAAGTATGTTGTGGGCACAGCCTGGCGTAGGTGTTAATGATAGAGATGCCAATGTTGGTGACACCCATCGGCTTTTTTGCCAGTCGTACGCCGTCAAATGCTATTTTCATCCGATGACTTTTGTTTGAGGGTGAGCTTGTTGTTCCTGCGATATGGTACGGCCGATGATCCTTTTTATGAGGCGCTTCAGCGAATAGACCCCTACTCTCCAGGGAGGCAGGTACAGCAGCCGCAGTATATAGCTGTTCGGTTTTTTTCCATTGAGGTATGTGCTGATGAGGCCTTCCACTTCATAACGCAGCCGCTGTTTCACGCTACCGGAAAGACCTGCATTGTAACGAACGATGTCCAGGTCCACCGACTTCAATGTATAATGAGGTAAAACCCGGAGAAAGAAGTCAAAGTCCATCCTGATCTTATAGCTGCCATTGTAGCCGCCCATTGCTGCGTATACGTCCCGGTGGACAAAAGTAGCCTGGTGCCCCAACAGCGCCTTTTTTTCGATACTGGTTTCACGCTCATCCACCAGCCTGGAATATTCACCGGAATTCTCTTCCTTATACCGGAAAGTGACGATGGGCTCCGTCAGATGTGGGGCCAGCTGTTCCAGCGTATGCATCGACGAAAAGCTGTCACCAGCATTCAGAAGGTTGATATATTTCCCCCTGGCCACGGCAATGCCTTTATTGAATGCATCGCTGATGCCCCTGTCCTTTTCAGATACCCAGTAAGCCAGGTGCGGGTTGTGACGACAGACGATATCCGCGGTGCCGTCGGTGGATCCGCCGTCGATGATGATGTATTCAAAATCCGTAAAGCGCTGCGAGAGGACGCTTCGAATAGTCCTTTCGATGGCATCCGCGCAATTATAGGAGATAGTGATAATACTGATCAATGGTTGAGCCATAAATGATCTTTAGGGATGAATACTCCTTATCTTTTTGGTCAGCTGAAACCCCAGCAGGCTAAAGACCGTCCATTTCCAATAGCGCCGGGAAGATAGCTTCAACCGCAAAGCCCGGAGAAAATACCGGACGGCCTCCACCCTATACCTGGTCCCGAGTGTGAGGGCGACGGCGCCGGAGTTGAAATAAGCGCCTGCCATAAAGTGATTGACAAAGCTTTTCAGGCTTCGCACCTTCACGATGTCCGGGGACCATTTTTCCACGATGAGGTCGAGTCCCGCCCGCCGTCTGTCAAAATTGATACTTGTCCTTTGTCCGTCATGCTGGATAAATTTGGCGACCAGCCCTTCATGAGCCATGATGGTATGCAGTCTGGCCATTTTCAGCCACATGTCATAGTCCTGGAAGCTGGGCAGGGATTCATCGAACAGGCCGGCTTCCAGCAAGGCCGACCGTCTTGCCATCACCACCGAGGAAGAGGGCGGGCAATCTCCCATGATAAGGTCGGAAAATCCCAGGGGCGCTTTCTTAAAGGCGGTAGTTTCCGTCACCTTGTACAGGTCGTCCACTACCTGGCAATTGCCGTACACCATGCCGATGGAGGCATCGAAGGCATCGAAATGGGCCTGCAATGCGCCCGCGAGAAAGACATCGTCATCGTCCAGAAAGGCGATGAATTCCCCTTTCGCCGTCAGGATACCCGAGTTCCGGGCTCCGCAGCCGCCGGGCGCTCTGAAGTTGGATATCCATAGCAGCCGCGGGTCGCCAAAGGATGCGATACATTCTTTTACGGCCAGGCTTTCGGCTTCATCCCGATTGTCATCCACCACAATGATCTCCCTGGCCGGCATGCTTTGCTGCAAGGCGCTGGCAAGAGCTCTTTTCAGCTTTTCCTTTCTTTTATACGTAGGAATGATGATAGATATCGCATTCATTTTTTAAACCTCAGAATTGCGAGTGAATGAAGTATCCGGGCGCCCGGGGCTGTCTGTCCCAGCCTGCCGGCCACGGCCTTTAACAAAGGGCGGCCGGAGATCAGCAGGTATATTACAAAGACAGCTATCATTACATTCTGTAAATAATCCAGCCGGAAGTACAGGCAAAACCAGAGCGCCAGGGAAAGGGCTACCTTGGGGAACCAGAACCTATAAACCCTCTTTTTGTTCAGTCCCAGGGTCTTTACATAGATGTAAAAGACATTCAGCAAAATGACAAAGACGATATAGGAAAGGGAATAGAACTGTGCGATGCCTTCCAGCGAGATCGTAGCGCCGAAAATGATAAAGCTGATAAGGAACAGGGCCGTTATCCAGCCGCAGATCATAAAGGCCTTCTCTTTTTTATACAATATCAGCAGATGGCCGGAGGTGGACACCAGGGACTGTGTAAAGATCAGCAACCCGAAATACGGCAGGAGGTCGGCCACCTGCGCCCAGCTCTTGCCCCACAGAAGCAGCACCATTTCTTTTGGGAAGCAGACAAAAAGCAGCACCAGGGGGAAGGTGAGAAAGCTGATCACGTTCAGGACAAAATAATATTCGGTCTCGATGTCGCCGTTGCGGCTTTGCAGTTTCTTGAGATTGGGGAAGAGGATATTGTTGAAAAGACCGGTGATCAGGTTCAGCGGCAGCATCAACAAGGAATAGGCTCTGTTATAAATGCCCAGCTCCGAGGCTCCGTACCATTTGCCTACGACCATGTTGTCACTGTTGCGAGACCAGTAATTGACGGAGGCGAAACCTATGACACTTCCTACCAGCTTCCTGGTATGACGGAAGACGACGACGATATAGTTCCAGGGGAAAAGCCTGAATCCCAGCCTTACTTTCTTTTCATAAAGGACAGCGGTGATGATGGCAGCGAGTATCTGGGGAATGATCAGCGCCCAGTAGCCGGCGCCAAAGTATGCCATGGGGATGGACAGCAGGATCTGCGCCAGGTTGCTGATCAAAGTAACCTTCCCTATATAGCCGAATTGCAGGTTCTTGGCCAGCACGGCTCCCTGCGCCAATCCCATACCTCTGAAGATAAAGGTGGTGGCGAGCACGATGATAGGCGCTATCAGCCCGGGATTGTTATAAAAATGCGCAATGGGCCATGCGGCCAGCACGGTAAAAAGAAAGAGGATCGAGCCCAGGAATACGGAAAGGTTGGTGAGCACCCGTTGAAAAGTGCGTCCAAAATCACTGCGGATGAGGGCATAAGACAGGCCTCCGTCCGAGAAGACCATGATAAAGCCTGTAAAGACCGTGATCAGCCCTACCACCCCGTAGCTTTCCGGGGAAAGCAGGCGGGCCAGAATGGTGGATGCCAGGAATGTGATCCCCTGGGCAAGATAGGTATAGCTGCCGGCCACCAGGATATTGCTGAAAAGCGTACGGCGAAAGCTGGGATCTTTGCCATTCCGGCCTTCTCCATGGCCATTGCCGGCGCCGATGCCCTTGCGACGGGCGACGGCCTGCTCGAGCTCCCTGTTTATGTTATCGATGTGTTTTTTCAAGGTGAAATTCTCCCGGATCCTTTTACGGGCGGCGCTTCCCATTTGTCCCGCCAGCTCCGGCGTGTCGAGCATGCGGATCATGGCCTGGCTCATCCCATCGATGTCCCCCTCTTCCACCAGCAGGCCCGTGTAACCCTCCAGCACGACGTCCGGGATACCTGCATGCCGTGTGGCTATCACCGGTAATCCCCCCGCGCCGGCTTCGAGCACGGCGACGGGTGTTCCTTCAGAGTCGCCATTGGGCGCCGTCCTGGAATGTTGGACAAAAGCCAGGCTTTCCGAGACTAGATCCGCTATTTTCTCCGGCTGCAGCACACCCGCAAAACCTACCTTCTCTTCTATATGCAGCTCTCTCACCAGCTGCTTACAATCTTCCAGGAGAGGTCCCTCGCCTACCATGGTGAGGTGGGCATCCGGATGATGTTCGGCAGCCTGTTTAAAAGCGCGGATGGTGTACTGCGGCGCCTTCTTGTCTACAAACCGGCCGATGGCCAGGAAATCCCGGCTGCTGTATCTATTGTTGACTGAGAAAAATATATCGGCTGGTCCGTAAGGGTTCAGCACCAGCTTGCCCTCGGGACACCCCAGCCTGATCAGCTGCTGATACATATGCCGGGATACTACGATGACCTTTTCGGCCGTCTGGAAAAGAGGCTTATAGTCATAAGTCGCCAATACCTCCTTTGAATAAGCATCCACACCATGAAAATGAACGATCAGTGGAATCCCTGTCTTACGGGCCAGCTTGGCCATAGCCAGGCCGGTGAAACCGAACTCTGCCAGGATCACATCGACGTGATGTCTTTTCAGGTATTTTGCAATACGTAGCTCATGCAGATTGAGCAGACCGGGAAAGAACATGCGGGACAGTTTCCGCATGACCTTCCCAAAGAAGTTATATCGTATGAACGCTCCTTCCTCGCTCATCTCGGGCAGCGCTTCCTGCCATAAAAAATGGACATTGGCATCGATCTCTGTCCGGTGAAGTTGGATAAAGGTCTCGCTATAGGCGTTCTTGTTCGGAGAGACCAGGGCCAGATTTATTTTCCGTGAATTATTGTGCATTCGGGGGTCACATTAGGATCAAATCACATTTGAGGAAGATATCTCACCATATAGTGAAAGTATTTCCACATTTGATTTTTCAATAGTGGCCGTAAGAACATAACCCAGCGACGGCAGCTGTACTTTCACCGTCTTGTGCTTGATTTCCACGATGTTGCCTTCCCTTTCCATGAGAGGGCCGCCGAGGATCCGGACACGGTCGTTGACATTGACCTGCGTCTTTTCCAGCTTGACGGATTCATAATCGTTCATAAAGCGGCGGATAGCTTCTATTTCTTCATCGCGGATGATCGCGGGTTTCTTCAGCCAGTAAACAAAGCTGAGCACTCCATCCGTTTGCAGTACGGGCAGGTGTTCAAAATCAGCCAGACGTACAAATACATAGGAAGTGAACAGGGGCTCGAGGATGATCTTCTTCCGGTCGCTCCATTGCCGTTGGACCTTGTTCAAAGGACAATAGTGCTCTACCTTCTTCTTCGCTAACAGGCCAGCTACCTTTTTTTCCCAGCGGGGCCTCGTGTGAACAGCATACCAGCTCTTAGCGGATGCATCCATCATTGCAGGTTGGTTCATAGTCTTTAGTTAACAGATTATCAATACGCACATATAGGCTGATATTCTTCGGGTAGACCGTATCAGTTGTATATATGCAACATTCATTCTACGGCGGGCTCCGCCCAATCCAGTCACATTAGGAGGGATGACGAGACAAAAATTGTTGCGTACAGTACGCCCCGGCTTGCGCCTGAACGTTTTAAGGGGTTATTTACTTTACTTTGTCTTTATCTTTCTTCTTGCTCTTCTTCTCTTCGCCATAGCCATAGCTGTAGTCCTTACCATAGCCATAACCATAGCCGTAGTTGATACCGCCCATGCCACGGGTCTTGACACCGTTGAATACGATGGCAAGGTTCTTCAATCCACGGATCTTTATATTCTCATCCAGCATCTTTATATAGCCTTTGGGCGTCACTTTATGACGTACCACATAGAGGGTTGCATCACAAAGGGGCGAGAGGATATAGGCATCCGTCACAGGTCCCACAGGAGCCGTATCAATGAGTATATAGTCAAAGATGGTGTCGAGGTATTGCAGCAGCTCATCCAGCTTGCCATTCAGGATCAGTTCGGATGGGTTGGGAGGAATGGCGCCGGAAGGGATAATGAACAGGTTGTTGCTCACCTCCGTCCTTTTGATGATATGGTCGGCGTCCTTATTGCCAATGAAATAATTGGTAATGCCTACCTCCCGGCTGACATCGAACAGCTGGCTGATCCTGGGCTTACGAAGGTCCAGCTCCAGAAGGACCACTTTTTTATCCGTCAGGGCAAGGCTTACCGCCAGATTGGATGCGATAAAGCTTTTTCCTTCTCCGCTGATGGTGGAAGTGATGAGTATTTTCTTCTTTCTGGAGTTGATGCCAATATAGGCCATGGATGTCCTCAATTGCCGAAATTGTTCTGCAATAACCGTGCGCTGTCCGGGCGCTACTACAAGGTGATGATCCTCTGCCTGATGGTACATGATCTCCCCAACCACGGGTACGGAAGTATACTTTTCTATCTCGTTCCGGAATACGATGCGCTGGTTCAATCCTTCACGGATGGCTATGAGACCGGCGCCCAGCCCGAGGGCGGCCACGATGGCGAGCGCCCATATCAGCATAGGCTTGGGGCTGACGGGTTTTACCGTGGTGGCGGCGGAATCTATGATACGTGTGTCGGCAATAGTCGAGTTGAACGTCAGTGCTGTCTCCTCTCTTTTTTGGAGAAGGAAGGAATAGATGCTGTTCTTGATGCCCTGCTGTCTGCTGATCTCCACCAGCTTCCGCTCCTTGGCGGGCAGCGTCCGAAGGATGCCTGCGTAGCTGTTGCTGGTATTGAGCAGATCGCCTCTTCCCGCCACCAGGTTCTTACGGAGGTTTTGCACATTCTCCAGGATGTTGGGCTTGATCTTATCGATCTCATGACGCAGCGATACCAGCAGAGGATTGTTCTCGGCCGTCGTCTTGCTCAGCCCTTCATATTTTACTTCCAGGTCGTATAATTTCTGAAGCAGGTCTTCCAGCACGGGGTCGTCTACGCCAAAGGTGGAAGGAACGATGCTGGCATCGTTGGCCCTGGACTGCACATATTTTTCCACCTGATCCAGGACGGCCAGCTGAACATTGAGCTCACTGAGCTTCTGGTCATTGGCCCCTACATTATTAAGATAAAGCTGCCCTTGTGCGCTGATGTCTACGATACCTTCCTGGGTCTTGTACTTCTGTATCCCATGCTCCACGCTGTCGAGCTCTGAGGCAACGATGCCCAGTCTTTCGTTGATAAATCGAAGGGTATTCGCAGCCAGGGCATTTTTATCGTTGATGCCCGCCTTGTTGTATTCCCTGATGAGGCCGTTGAGGATATCTTCCCCTCTTTTGGGAACGGCATCCCATATTTTCAGGTCGATGACGGAGGACAGCTTGGTAGCTTGGGTAACCTTCATGTTATTGAGCAGCTCATCCGTCACTGCCCGTACGCTACGCAGAGAGAAGAACAAAGGCCTGGGCCTGTCTGGAACCACATAGTTGGGATTGGCGATAAAGCGGATCTCGCCATAGTAGTTCTTTATCCACTGGCCTAATGGGTATTTTCCACCCGGTATGGAGACTTCCTTAGTGGCGGCATCATATGTAAAATATATCTTCTTTTGTTC
>Ga0068852_100000292_pt1 | contig 33544 bp, 27 predicted proteins | sample KBSCornC22_FD_66594 | JGI IMG/M metagenome (GOLD analysis project Ga0068852, IMG submission 66594) | Corn rhizosphere microbial communities from Kellogg Biological Station, Michigan, USA - KBS Corn C2-2 | ecosystem: Host-associated > Plants > Roots > Rhizosphere > Soil ... | reverse complement strand
CACCTGCGCCGCGACCATCGTCAGCATCTCGTTCTGGGTCGGGTTGACCTTGCCCGGCATGATCGAACTGCCCGGTTCATTCTCGGGCAGCGTGAGCTCGCCCAGCCCGCAACGCGGGCCTGATCCCAGTAGCCGGATGTCGTTGGCGATCTTGCTGAGCGCGACCGCGAGCATGTTGAGCACGCCCGAGAGCAGCACGAGTGCGTCGTTCGCCGCCAGTGCCTCGAACTTGTTCGGCGCGGTGACGAACGGCAGCCCGGTGATGGCGGCGATCTCGTCGGCGATATCCTCGCCGAAACCGCGCGGCGCGTTGAGGCCGGTGCCAACCGCCGTGCCACCTTGCGCCAGCTGATAGAGATGATCGCGCAGCACTGGTTCGATCGCGCGGCGGCAGCGGGCGAGTTGCGCGGCATAGCCCGAAAATTCGTCGCCGAGCGTGAGCGGCGTCGCATCCTGCAAATGGGTGCGGCCGATCTTGACGATATCGTCCCAGGCGCGCGCCTTGCTCTGGAGCTCGGCCTGCATCGCGTCGAGCGCGGGGAGCAGCCGGTCATTGACCGCGCGCGCCGCCGCAATATGGAGCGCGGTCGGGAAGCTGTCGTTGGATGACTGGCTCTGATTGACATGGTCGTTGGGGTGGACCGGCGACTTGCCGCCGCGTGTGCCCGCCAAGGCCTCGTTGGCGATGCCGGCGATCACCTCGTTCACGTTCATGTTCGACTGGGTGCCCGACCCCGTCTGCCAGATGACGAGTGGGAACTGGGCGTCATATCGGCCGGCCACGACCGCCGCCGCCGCATGTTCGATCGCATCGGCAATATCCGAGGCAAGGCCATGCCGCCGGTTCACCCGCGCCGCCGCCTGTTTCACGATCGCCAGCGCGTGCACGATCCCGATCGGCATCCGCTCGCGCTCGCCGAACGGAAAATTCTCGATCGATCGCTGCGTCTGCGCACCCCAATAAGCATCGGCAGGCACCTCGATCGGTCCGAAGCTGTCGGTTTCGGTGCGCGTGGCCATGGCGATCCTCATGCGTTTGCGGTGCATCGCATTTAGGACCGCGCGGCCGATATGCGAGACTCAAAAGCGGCAGCCGATCAGGCCTTGGCGGTCGGCGCATGCGGCGTCGACACGTTGCGCAGGAACAGCCGGTCCTCGCGCCGGATGAAGCGTTCGCTCTGGCTGAAGGCGAAATTCTCCCGGCCGAGCGGATCCTCCTTGAGCCTGCGGCGATAGGCTTCGTAGGGGGCCAGGTCCTCGATATGATAGACGCCGTAAGCAGGGGTGGCCGAACCCTCGTGCGGCGCGAAATAGCCGACCAGGTCGGCGCCGCAGCGCGGGATCGCCTGGCCCCAGTTGCGGGCATAATGTTCGAACGCGTCGAGCTTGAACGGGTCGATTTCGTAGCGGATGAAGCAGGTGATCATGGATCGTCTCCCTTGTCCGTTGTCGGCTAACGGGATTGATCCGCGCCATGCTTCGGCCGCCGCCGAAGCATTTCCGCCGCAGCATGCTCATGATCAGCCCGAGGTGATCCCATGATGAGCATTTCCGGATTGGCCGAGATCGGCGCCCTCGTAGGCGAGCCCGCGCGCATCGCGATGCTGGTGCGCCTGCTCGACGGACGCGCGCTCACCGCGGGCGAGTTGGCACGTGCCGCAGGCGTGACGCCGCAGACCGCGAGCGGCCATCTCGGCCGCATGCTGGAGGCGGGCCTGCTCGCGATCGAGCGGCAGGGGCGGCATCATTATTATCGGCTCGCTTCGGCCGCGATTGCCGCAATGCTCGAATCGATGATGGTTGCGGCCGCACCGCCGCCGATCCGCACCGGCCCACGCGACGCGGCGATGCGGCATGCGCGCGTCTGCTACGATCATCTTGCGGGGCGGGTTGCCGTCGAAATCGCCGACGCAATGGCGGCGCGCGGGCAGATCGATCTCGGCACGGATGGTGCGGCACTGACTCCGGCCGGCCACGGCCTGCTCGACGCGATCGGTGTCGAACTCCCGCCAGGTCCGGACAAGGACAGTCACCGTTTCTGCCGTCCATGCCTCGACTGGAGCGAACGGCGCCATCATCTCGCCGGCGCCGTCGGTGCAGCGCTCTATCGAACCTTTGTCGTGCGCAACTGGATCCGCCGGGTCGAGGGCAGCCGCACCGTGACGTTGACGCCGCCGGGTCGCGCCGCCTTGCACCGCCATTTCGGCCTCGAGCTTTAACGCGGCCTCGTCTCGGAGCCTGCCGAGAAAATAGTTGACCGAATCAACTAACCAGATCAGCCTGCACTTATGGACGACGCAATCCAAACCATCCGGCTGTTCAACCGCTTCTACACGCGCTTCGTCGGTGCGCTGAACGCGCGCTTCCTAGGCACCGATCTGTCGCTGGCCGAGGCCCGCATCCTGTTCGAGATCGTCCAGGGCACCTCCCTTGCCAACGAAATCCAGGCCCGGCTCGGCATGGATGCGGGCTTCGTCAGCCGCGTGCTCGCCCGGTTCGAGGGGCGCGGCTGGATCGCGCGGACGAGGGGGGATGCCGACGCGCGCCAGCGCGCGATCGCCGTGACGCCGGCGGGCCTTGCCATGTTCCGGCAGATCGACGAGCGCCAGCATGACGAGGTGGTGGCGATCCTCGATCGCTTGGGGGAAACGGATCGTGCCGACCTCTGCGCGGCGCTGCGGCTCTCACAGACCTTGCTCGAGGACGGCGCCAAGCGTGGCTTCACATTGCGCACCTTCCGCCCGGGCGACATGGGGCTGATCGCCGCGCGCCAGTCGATCCTCTACCAGCAGGTCTATGGCTGGGGGCCGCAGATCGAGGTGATCGCGGGCGAGGTCACCACCGATTTCCTGCGCAACTTCAAGCCGGGCCGCGAGCAGTGCTGGGTCGCCGAGGTGAACGGCGTCATGGCAGGATCGGTCTTCCTGACCGATGAAGGCGACGGCCTGTGCCGGCTGCGCCTGCTCTATGTCGAATCCTTCGCCCGCGGGATGGGGATCGGCAATGCGCTGGTCGAGGCATGCCTCGATTTCGCGCGCGAGGTCGGTTTTTCCGCCATGACGCTGTGGACGCACACGATCCTGACCAGTGCGCGGCGCATCTATGCCGCGCATGGCTTCGAGATCGTCGAAACACATGTGCATGAGGAATTTGGCGCGCCGATCCAGAGCGAGACCTGGCGGCTGGAGCTGGGCCCAGCCTAGACTCCGACCGAGATCCGAGCCGGCTTATTTCTTGCGGGTGAAGTCCACCGAAACGACGTTCGATCCGTCCTCGGCCGGCCGCACGATCGGATCATTCTCGGCTTCCGCAATTTCCTCAGGCTGCTGATCGTCGACCTGCGCCGAGAAATGGAGCGCGAAATCGACTGCCGGATCGTGAAAGGCGGTGATCGCCGCGAAGGGGATGGAGAGCTTGGAACCGACCTGATTGAACGACAGGCCGACCTCGAACCCGCCGGGCGAGACGCGCAGGTCCCAGAAGCGGTTCTGGATGACGATCGTCATCTCGTCGGGATAGCGCTCGATCAGATGCTGGGGAATATCGACCCCCGGCGCCTGCGTCTTGAAGGTGATGTAGAAATGATGGTTGCCCGGCAGGCCATCGGTCTCGACCTGGCCCAGCACGCGGCCGACGACGGCGCGCAATGCATCCTGGACGATCTCGTCATAGGGAATCAGGCTATCGGGCGCACCCTCGGTCATGCGCCCCAACTGAACGCGGTCGCTGGGCGGGTCAAGCGTTGCCTGAACGGCACATGCGCTATAGGGGCCGCAGCCATGCGCACCGCGACCATCAGCCGCAAGACCGCCGAGACGGCGATCGACGTCACCGTCAACCTTGACGGGTCGGGCACCTATCAGGTGTCGACCGGCATCGGCTTCCTCGATCATATGATCGAACAATTGTCGCGCCACTCGCTGATCGACATCAGCCTGAAGGCGGACGGCGACCTTCATATCGATCAGCATCACACGACCGAGGATTCGGCACTCGCGCTCGGCCAGGCGATCGCCAAGGCGCTGGGCGACCGCCGCGGCATCACCCGTTTCGGATCGGCTTATTCGCCGATGGACGAGACGTTGAGCCGCATCGCGATCGATATTTCGGGACGCCCTTTCCTGGTCTGGAAAAGCGAATTCACGCAGAACAAGCTGGGCGAGCTCGACACCGAACTGATCGAGCATTGGTTCCACAGCTTCGCTGGCGAGGTGGGCATGACGCTCCACATCGAGACGCTGTACGGGCGCAACAACCATCATATTTGCGAAAGCATCTTCAAGGGCTGCGCACGCGCGCTGCGCCAGGCAGTCGAGGTCGATCCGCGCAAGGGCGACATGATCCCGTCGACCAAGGGGACCCTGGGCGGTGCCTGAGGGGCTGGCGCTCATTGATTACGGCGCGGGCAACCTCAGGTCGGTCGAAAATGCGCTGAAGGCCGCGGGTGCGCCCGATGTGCGCGTCACCGCCGATCCCGATATCGTGCGCCATGCCGAGCGCATTGTCCTGCCCGGCGTCGGCGCCTTCGCGGCCTGCATGGGCGCGCTTTCCGCGGTTCCCGGCATGGTCGACGCGCTCAATGAGCGCGTGATCGGCCAGGGCGCGCCGTTCCTCGGCATCTGCGTCGGCATGCAGTTGATGGCCGATGCGGGCGAGGAGTTCGGCACGCACAAGGGCCTCGGCTGGATCAGAGGCAGCGTCGCGAAGCTCGAGCCGGCGGACCCGCAGGCCCGCGTGCCCCACATGGGCTGGAACGATGTCGTGCCGGTCGAACCGCATCCGCTGATCGTGCCCGGCGAGGCCTATTTCCTGCACAGCTTCGCCTTCCGCGTGGCCGATCCCAAGGTGCTCGCGGCAATCACGGATCATGGCGGGACGGTCACCGCCGCGGTCGCGCGCGACAATATGATCGGCGCGCAATTCCATCCCGAAAAGAGCCAGGCTTACGGCCTCGCCTTCCTCTCCCGTTTCCTCGACTGGCGCCCTTGAGAATGAGCATCACCGTCTATCCCGCGATCGACCTGAAAGGGGGCAAGGTCGTCCGCCTGTCCGAAGGCGATATGGATCGCGCGACCATCTACAATGACGATCCGGTCGCGCAGGCCAATGTCTTCCACGAAGCGGGCGCCGATCATATCCATGTCGTCGACCTTGACGGTGCCTTTGCCGGCGCCTCGGTCAACGGCACGTGCGTCGCCGATATCGTCGAAAGCTTTCCCGGCAAGGTCCAGGTCGGCGGCGGCATCCGCAGCCGCGCCGCGATCGACAATTGGCTCGAACGCGGCGTGTGGCGCGTCGTGATCGGCACCGCCGCGCTCAAGGACCCCGACCTGGTGCGCGAAGCCGCGAAGGCGATGCCTGGACGGATCGTGGTCGCGGTTGATGCGCGCGACGGCATGGTCGCGACGCACGGCTGGGCCGAGGTATCGGACATGACCGCGGCCGAGCTTGCCAACCGTTTCGCCGATGTCGGCGTGGCCGCGACATTGTTCACGGACGTCGGTCGCGATGGCCTGCTCAAGGGCTGCAACGTGCGCGCCACGTCCGAGCTCGCGCGCAACACACGCCTGCCCGTGATCGCGAGCGGCGGGGTCAAGGGCCTGGTCGACATTGCCGACCTCGCCCGCCACGCCAGCGAGGGCATTGAGGGCGTGGTCTGCGGGCGGTCGATCTACGAAGGCACGCTCGATCTCAGGAAGGCGCTGCGGCTGGCGCGGGACGAGAGTTTGTGACCGTCCGCGTCCGCGTCATCCCCTGCCTCGACGTCGCGGGCGGGCGCGTGGTCAAGGGCGTGCAGTTTCTCGATCTCGCCGATGCCGGCGATCCGGTCGAGCAGGCAAAGGTCTATGACGCCGCGGGCGCGGACGAGCTCTGCTTCCTCGACATCACCGCCAGCCATGAGGAACGCGGCACCATCCTTGACGTCGTCGCGCGCACCGCGTCGGTCTGCTTCATGCCGCTGACCGTCGGCGGCGGCGTGCGCACGACCGAGGATGCGCGCGCTTTGCTGCTCGCCGGTGCCGACAAGGTCGCGATCAATTCCGCCGCGGTGGCGCGGCCCGAATTGGCCGCCGAGCTCGCCGACCGTTTCGGTGCGCAATGCGTCGTCGGCGCGGTCGACGCCAAGGCGGTCGGACGCAATCGCTGGGAGATCTTCACGCATGGCGGCCGCCGCGCGACCGGCATCGACGCGATCGAGCATGCGGTGCGGCTGGCCGAGCTCGGCGCGGGCGAATTGCTCGTCACCTCGATGGACAATGATGGGACCAAGGGCGGCTATGATCTTGCCCTCACGCGCGCTATCGCCGACGCGGTATCGGTGCCGGTGATTGCGAGCGGCGGCGTCGGCACGCTCGACGATCTGGTCGCGGGCGTGGCCCAGGGCCATGCGAGCGCGGTCCTTGCCGCCTCGATCTTCCATTTCGGCGAATATACGGTCGCCGAAGCGCATGCGGCGCTTGCGGCGGCGGGATTGCCGGTGCGCACGCCTGCGGGATAAAGCATAACCACTTGTCTCCACCCGTTCGGGTCGAGCGAAGTCGAGACCCTTTTTCGAGCGTAGCGAGAAGCCTCGGCTCCGCTCGGCCAGGTCCCTCGACTTCGCTCGGGCGAACGGTCTCCCTAGGGATAGCCCTTTCCCATGACCGACACCCTCGCCCGCCTTGAAGCGACCATCGCCAGCCGCAAGGGCGCCGATCCCAAGGCGTCCTATGTCGCAAGCCTGTTCGCCAAGGGCCGACCCAAGATCGCGCGCAAGCTCGGCGAGGAAGCGGTCGAGGCGATCGTCGCCGCGCTGGCCGAAGACAAGGCTGCGCTCACCGGGGAGGCGGCCGACATGATCTTCCACCTGATGGTCCTGCTCGCCGATGCCGACGTGCCGCTGGCGGACGTACTGGCCGAGCTCGATCGGCGTGAGGGCGTGTCCGGACATGACGAGAAGGCTGGTCGGCCGACCTGAGCAATATGTCGCCCTGAACTTGTTTCGGGGCTCATTCCGCGGCTAGGCCTCGGCCTTCCGGTGGATGCTGAAACACGTTCAGCATGACGAGGACATTGAGCATGCCGATCGACGCCACATCATCTTACGACGATAGCAACATCTTCGCGCGCATCCTGCGCGGCGAGATCCCGTCGAAGACGGTCTATGAGGACGATTACGCCCTCGCTTTCCACGACATCATGCCGCGCGCGCCAGTCCATATCCTGGTCATTCCCAAGGGCGCCTACGTGTCGTGGGACGATTTCTCGGCGCGCGCAGCCGAGGCGGAGATTGCGGGTTTCGTGCGCGCGGTCGGCAAGGTCGCCCGCGACCACGGTCTGGTCGAGCCCGGCTATCGCCTGCTCGCCAACACCGGCGGCCACGGCGGACAGGAAGTGCCGCACCTCCACGTCCATCTCTTCGGCGGCCGCCCGCTGGGCCCGATGCTGGCGAGCTAGTCCGGCCGGTTGAAGAGCGCCTGACCCGCCTTCGCCATCGGCGAGGTTTCGGCCTCGTACAAAGCAAGCATGTCGAGCAAGTCTTTCGAGCTCTCCTGCGCGGCCTGCGTCCTGATCAACCCCGCTTGCTGCGCGCAAACGTCCCTGAACTGCTCGGCGGTCAGCAGACCCGCCCGGTGGGCGACGCGCCAGGCCACGATCATCGGCAGCATGGTCGCATAGCCATTGTCGGACGCATTCAGCACGGCATCATGACCGGGCAGCCCCACGGCGGCCGCGCGATCCTCGTCCTCCATCAGCTCGACCAGCGCCTGTTTCCACCGGCGATCGGCTTTCGCCAGCGCGATCGCCTGCTCTCGGCTGTCCTTCACGCGCGGATCGACGACCTTGTTGCCGTCGACGATGACCGGCGCCGCTTCGCCCGTATCGCACGCATAACCGGGCGTGGCGGTGAACTGGTCGAGATGGGCTCGCAGCGTCGACGGTGCGCGCGAATAATGGATCGGTACGGTGCGACAGCTCAGTGGGCGCCGGTCATAGATGCCGCAGAGATTGGCTTCGAGCGCAGGGCAATGCCCCGCCCCACCGTCATGCACGATGGCGGAGATTTCAAGGAAGACCTGCCGATCCCGCATCTTGTCCACGCGCCGCCGGCTGGCGAAGGCACCGAGATGCCGCTGCGCTTCATCGAGCGCGGGACGGAGCGGGATCCGGCTCTGCCGATCGCGCCACCATTGCCCCGCCCAGGCCGAGCGATCGCTGGTCGGCACGCTGTGCACCTTGAACAGCAGCGACATAATAAAGGTGTCGGCCAGCCGGGTCGCCTCGCCCAGCTCCATTTCCGGCCCGCGATCGCAGCAACGCCCGCAGGACGTGCATGCAAACCGCCGCGCTTCCGATTGACCCATCATGGCGTCCTCATGCCGCCACCCGGTGCGGGCGCCAAGAGCCCCACTCGGAATCGGCATCGACCTCAACCGATTTCCGGCAATCTTCGGCTTACAGCACGCCTATTGCGCTAAGCCGACAAGCCGTTAGGCTCCCCCTCCCATAAGCACAGGCGCCGCCCAAGCGCCTCTTAGGGGAATTTGCATGATCTTCGACCGCGTCAAACCATTGGACGCCATCCTTGCAACCGCAGAGAAAAAGGGGCTGCACCGCACGCTCGGTGCCTTCCAGCTCACCATGCTCGGCGTCGGTGCGGTGATCGGTACCGGCATCTTCGTACTGACATCGGAAGCCGCGCAGAAAGCCGGGCCCGGCATGTTGCTCAGCTTCATCGTCGCCGGTTTCGTCTGCGCGGTCGCCGCGCTGTGTTATTCCGAACTCGCGTCGATGGTGCCGGTGTCGGGATCGGCCTACACTTACACCTATGCGGTGGTCGGCGAATTGCTGGCCTGGATGGTCGGTTGGGCGCTGATCCTCGAATATGCCGTGGGTGCCAGCGCTGTCGCGGTCGGTTGGTCGAACCATGCCGTGGGGTTGCTCAAGGGGCTCGGCATCGATTTCCCCAATGCGATCAGCAATGCCGATGCTCTGATGGCCAAGGTCCAGCTGGCTTTCGGCGCCACCGCAACGCCCGATCTGGTGACGGCCGCGCAGACCGGCGGGTGGATCAACGTCCCGGCGATCGTCATTTCGGCACTCGTCACCTGGCTGCTGATCATCGGGACGACCGAAAGCGCGCGCGTCAACGCCGTGCTGGTCGCGATCAAGATCACCGCGTTGAGCGCGTTCATCATCCTCACCATTCCCGTCCTCAACGCCGATCATTTCGAGCCCTTCATGCCGACCGGCGCGACCGGTGTGCTCGGCGCGGCAGCGTCGATCTTCTTCGCTTATGTCGGCTTCGATGCGGTTTCGACCGCGGCGGAGGAAACCAAGAATCCGCAACGCAACGTGCCGATCGGCCTGATCGGATCGCTTTTCATCTGCACGCTTTTCTATCTGCTGGTGGCATCGGGCGCGATCGGCGCGATCGGCGCGCAGCCTGAACTGGCGAATGGCGCGTCGCTCGCGCCCGGTTCGGCGGAAATGGCCGGCCGCTGTGCCTCGATCGTCGCCAAGGGTGCGCTCGAACCCCTGGTCTGCTCGAAGGAAGCGCTGGTCCATGTGCTCGACACGATCGGCTGGCACAAGATCGGCCGCTTGGTCGGTCTTGCCGCGGTGCTGGCGCTGCCGTCGGTCGTGCTGATGATGATGTTCGGCCAGACGCGCGTCTTCTTCACCATGGCGCGCGATGGCCTGCTCCCCGAGAAACTGGCGGCGGTCCATCCGCGTTATCGCACACCGCATGTCGTGACGCTCGTCACCGGCGTCGGTGCCACCATCGCGGCGGCGGTTCTGCCCGTCGGCAAGCTCGCCGATTATTCCAATTCGGGTACCCTGTTCGCGTTCCTGATGGTCGCGGTATCGGTGATGGTGCTCCGCAAGATCGATCCCGACCGCCGGCGCCCGTTCCGCATGCCTTTGGTCTGGATCATCGCGCCGCTGGCGATCATCGGTTGCCTCGGCCTCTATATCTCGCTGCCGTTGACCGCGATCCTGGTCCTGCCGATCTGGGGCATCATCGGCTTGGCCGTATACTTCCTCTACAGCCGCTCGCGCAGCCATGTCGGCCGCGGCGTGATCGAGGTGCCGGAGGAAGAAGCCTATCACGACATCGAGCCGCCGCAGCCCGGCACGGTCTGAGGCAGAACGATAAGGAAAAAAGAGAAGGCCCGGAGGATCGAACCTCCGGGCCTTCTCTTTTGACTGGCCGACGGAAATCGCGGCCGGAACGTCAGCCCAGACGGTCGCGGATCAATTCGTCAAGCTTGGCCTCGGCCCGCGCACCATAATGCGAAATCACCTCGGCGGCGCAGATCGCGCCCATGCGCAGGCTGTCCTCCAGGCTGCGGCCGCGCACCTGCCCCATCATGAAGCCGGCGGCGAACAGGTCGCCCGCGCCGGTCGTATCGACGATCCGGTCGATCGGCTCGGCCGGCACGGATGCCCGCTCGCCCTTCTGGACCGCGACCGCGCCATGCGCGCCGCGCGTCACCACGAGCGTCGGCACCTTGGCCGCGACCCACGCCAGCGCCGCCTCGAAATCGTCCATCTCGGTCAGCGAATGGAGTTCGACCTCGTTGGCGAACAGGATGTCGACGTCGCCGCTGTCGAGCAGTTTCACGAAATCCGCGCGGTGACGCGAGATGCAGAAGGCATCGGACAGAGTGAAAGCGACCTGGCGCCCGGCCTGGTGCGCGATCTCGATCCCTGCGCGCATCGCCGCGCGGGGCTCCTCCGGATCCCACAGATAGCCTTCGAGATAAAGAATCTTGGCCGACGCGATCAGGTCGCGATCGAGCGCCGCCGCCGGCAGGAATTGCGAGGCGCCGAGAAAGGTGTTCATCGTGCGCTGCGCGTCGGGCGTCACCAGGATCAGGCAGCGCGCGGTCGAAGGATGGCCAGAGCGGATCGGCGTGTTGAAGATCACGCCATTGGCGCGGATGTCGTGTGCAAACACCTCGCCGAGTTGGTCGTCGGCGACCTGGCCGATGAAGCCGCATTTCGCGCCCATCTGCGCCATGCCCGCGACCGTGTTCGCCGCCGACCCGCCGCTGATCTCACGGCCGGGGCCCATGCGCGAATAAAGGCTGTCACTGGTCTCTTCGTCCATCAGCCGCATCGAGCCCTTGGCGACGCCTTCGGACGTGACGAAATCGTCCTCGGCCTGGGCGATCACATCGACGATGGCATTGCCGATCGCGACAATGTCGAGCGTTGGTTCGGTCATTGAGCGGAAATCTCCTGGAAAGCGGGCTGATCCAATCAATCCGCTCGGGCTGAGCTTGTCGAAGCCCTGCTCTTCCTTTTTCGGAGAAGAACAAGGCAGCCCTTCGACAAGCTCAGGGCGAACGGCGGGGAATGGAAATCCCGATCGATAGAGCGCGCTCTACGAACAGGATGTGCAACACGCAACCGCCGTTGATCTTGTGCCACCCGACTTGCTATCGGCCCAGACCATGTTGCCTCCGCCCGAAACCTCCCGAGTCGCCACCACCCGCGTCGCCTGCGACGGCGCGCGCGAGATTCCCGGCGGCGCCGCGCTCGGCCACCCGCGCGTCTATCTCGAGATCGACGAAAAGGGCTATGTCGATTGCGGCTATTGCGACCGGCGTTTCGTGCTGATCGGCGGCCCTGCGGACGACCAGGCCGCGCACTAGGCATTTCCCGTCAAGACGGGTTACCGGGGGCAGGCGAAGCGCCTATATTCCCCCTCATGACCCTGCTCGCAGACCCCCGCCGCTTCCTCTATCGCGATCTCGATCCCGATGCCGCCATACGCCTGACCGGCGATGCGCTGCGCAATTGCGACGATGGCGAGCTCTATCTCCAATATATCGCAAGCGAGGCGTTCGGCTTCGACGACGGGCGGCTGAAGACCGCCGATTTCAATACCCAGGCCGGCTTCGGCCTGCGCGGCCTGTCGGGCGAGACCACCGCCTTCGCGCACGCCAATGAGATCAGCGAGGCGGCGATCGTCCGCGCCGCCGAGACGATGACCCTGCTCGATCCGGCCAAGGGCAGCCTTGCCGCGCCGCCGCGCCACACCAACGCGCAGCTTTACACGTCGGACGATCCGCTTTCCGCCATCCCGTTCGCGCGCAAGGTCCAGCTCTGCCAGGAGGTCGATGCCGCCGCCCGCGCACGCGATCCGCGCGTGGTGCAGGTCTCGGTCGGGCTGTCCGGATCGTGGAGCGTGGTCGAGGTCGTGCGTCCCGACGGCTTCGTCGCGCATGACGTGCGCCCGCTCGTCCGCCTCAACGTCTCGATCGTCACGGAACAGAATGGCCGGCGCGAGACGGGCTTCTTCGGCCTGGGCGGCCGCTATCTCTATGATCGGCTGTTCGAGCCCGCGACCTGGAATCGCGCGATCGACGAGGCGCTGCACCAGGCACTGATCAACCTCGAAAGCGTCGCCGCGCCGGCGGGCGAGATGACCGTCGTGTGCGGCCCCGGCTGGCCCGGCGTGCTGCTGCACGAGGCGGTCGGCCATGGCCTTGAGGGCGACTTCAACCGCAAGGGCACCAGCGCCTTCGCCGGCCGCATCGGCGAACGCGTCGCCGCGCCCGGCGTGACCGTGGTCGACGACGGATCGATCGAGGGCCGCCGCGGCAGCCTCACCATCGACGACGAGGGCACGCCGACCCAGACCAACGTGCTGATCGAGGACGGCATCCTCAAAGGCTATATCCAGGATCGGCTCAATGCCCGGCTGATGGGCGTGGCCCCGACCGGAAACGGCCGCCGCGAAAGTTTCGCGCACGCGCCGATGCCGCGCATGACCAACACCTTCATGTATGGCGGCAAGGACGATCCGGGCGAGATATTGTCGCGGGTGAAGAACGGCATCTATGCCAAGTCGTTCGGCGGCGGGCAGGTCGACATCACCAGCGGCAAGTTCGTGTTCAGCTGCACCGAGGCCTACCGAATCGAGAATGGCAAGCTCGGCGCCCCGATCAAGGGCGCGACTTTGATCGGCGATGGGCCGACCGTGCTCACCAAGGTCGCCGCGATCGGCAACGACATGGCGCTCGACGAAGGCGTCGGCATTTGCGGCAAGGGCGGCCAGTCGGTCCCGGCGGGCGTCGGCCAGCCGACCCTGTTGGTCGAAGGCATCACCGTCGGCGGGACGGCGGCCTAGATTTTGCGGGAACCGTTCGTGTCGAGCGAAGTCGAGACACATTTTCGAGCGAAGCGAGAAGCCTCGACTACGCTCGGCTATGCCCCTCGACTGCGCTCAGGGCGAACGTATTTCGTGTTTTGAGCAGCTCTGACCGCAGTGTGGCCCTCGCGCTCGGCGGGGGTGCCGCGCGGGGCTGGGCGCATATCGGCGCCCTGCACGCGCTGCAGGAACAGGGAATCGCGATCAGCGCGATCGCAGGCACCTCGATCGGCGCCTTGACCGCACTCTGCTTCGCGGCCGACCGGCTCGACACGCTCGAGGGAATCGCACTGGGCGCGACACATGCCCGCGTCCTGGCTTATCTCGATCCCTATCTTGGACGCGGCGCCTGGCTCGGCGGGCGACGCATCGCACGCGAGCTGGAGCAGCATATCGGGTCTCTACGGCTCGAAGATCTCCCGGTGCCGATCTCGCTGGTCGCGGCCGACCTCAACAGCGGCGAGGAGGTCCGGCTCACGTCAGGGCCCGCCGTCACTGCGGTCCAGGCATCGATCGGCCTGCCGGGGATCTTTCGGCCGATCGAGCGCGACGGGCGATTGCTGATCGACGGCGGCATGGTCTCCAACCTGCCGATCGGTGCCGCCCGCTCGATCGCGCGAGAGAGTCCGGTGATCGCGATCGACCTGATGGGCGATTATGTCGGCTATGTCCGCGCCAGCTCGCCCGACGGCCATCCGTCCGCCATCGGCACCGTCCGCTCGGCCTTCCTGATGATGACGATCCAGCAGACGCGGCAGGCGGTCGCGATCAACCCGCCCGACGTGCTGATCACCATCCCGGCAGGCCATATCGGCACCAGCGCTTTCACCCGTGCCCCCGAGTTGATCCGGCTGGGGCATGATGCCGTGATCGCTGCCTTGCCGGCGATCAGAAGGGCGCAGGAAACGTGCCGGGTTTGCGGGGAACCCGACCTTACGCGCGATATCCTCGACTTCTGGTTCGGCGAGATCGGATCGGAGCGCTGGTGGAGCCGGTCCGATCGGACGGATGAGGCCATTCGCTCGCGCTTCTTTGCCGTCTGGGAAACGTGGCGCATGCGGTCGGCCGACTGTTTCGTCGGCACCGCGCGCGAAGCACTCGCCGCAGTGCTGCTGTTCGATCAATTCTCGCGCAACATGTTCCGCGGCCAGGCGAACGCCTTCGCGACCGACGGGCTGGCGCTCGAGATCGCCACGCTGACAATCGAGCGCGGCCTCGATCAGTCGCTCACGCGCGAAGAGCGGACCTTCCTCTACATGCCGTTCATGCACAGCGAGGAGATCGCCATGCAGGATCGATCGGTCGCTTTGTTCGAGCAACTCGGCCAGGCCGAGCAGCTCGACTACGCCCATCGCCACCGCGACATGATCGCGCGCTTCGGCCGCTTCCCCGCGCGCAACGCGGCACTCGGCCGCCCCGACCGCCCGGGCGAGGCCGACGCTATCGCCGCGACCTCGGGCTGGTGAGCTCCTGTTGATCCAGCCTGGGGTAGTCGACCTAGCGAGCGGGAAAAGCCTGCCTAAATTTTAGGCATCCCCTCATAACTGCCTAAGCTGCGGGCGATCAGAGGCCCCGCGCAACGCCTCCACAGCCCTTCGGTTCCGTTGGCACGCTTTTTGCGATGCGGAAATCGGGCTCGAGACAGGGAGGCGGAATGAAACTCGTCATAGCAATCATCAAACCGTTCAAGCTCGACGACGTGCGCGAGGCTCTGTCCGCGCTCGGCGTTCAGGGCATGACGGTCACCGAGGTCAAGGGCTTCGGACGGCAGAAGGGCCAGACCGAAATCTATCGGGGCGCCGAATACAGCACGAACATGGTGCCCAAGATCAAGATCGAGGTTGCCTGCAGCTCCGATCTCGCATCGCGCGTGGTCGAGGCGATCCAGCAATCGGCCAACACCGGCGCGATCGGCGACGGCAAGATCTTCGTGCTCGATCTGGGCCAGGTGGTGCGCATCCGCACCGGCGAGACCGACGAAACGGCTCTTTAAGGGACAAGGGGGAAACATGAAGCTTTCGACCAAGATATTGGCCGGGCTCGGCACGGTGGGCGTCGCCGCCCTCCTGGCCCATCCCGCGCTTGCGCAAGCGACGGCCGCCGCCGCGCCTGCCTCGCCGATTCCACCGGCAACGGTGAACAAGGGTGACAACACCTGGATGCTCGTCTCCACCTTGCTGGTGCTGATGATGTCGATCCCGGGCCTCGCCCTTTTCTATGGCGGCCTCGTCCGCACCAAGAACATGCTGTCGGTGCTGACCCAGGTGCTGATGATCGTCTGCATGGTCGGCCTGATCTGGGTGTGCTGGGGCTATTCGGAAGCCTTCACCAGCGGCAACGCCTTCGTCGGCAACCCCTTCACCAAGCTCTTCCTGAAGGGCGTCGATGCCAATGCGCAGGCGGCGACCTTCTCGAACGGCGTCTATATTCCCGAGCTGACCTACGTCCTCTTCCAGATGACGTTCGCGATGATCACGCCCGCGCTGATCGTCGGCAGCTTCGCGGAGCGTGTGAAGTTCTGGCCGCTGATGCTGTTCGTGGCGTTGTGGGTGACCCTGGTCTATTTCCCGGTCGCGCACATGGTCTGGTATTGGGATGGCCCCGACGCCATCGCCGCCGCCGCGCTCAAGGGTCAGGCCGCGCTCGACGCAGTCAATGGCGACGCCGGCTGGCTGTTCCAGAAGGGCGCGCTCGACTTTGCCGGTGGCACCGTGGTGCACATCAATGCCGGTATTGCCGGCCTGATGGGCTGCCTCGTGATCGGCAAGCGCCTCGGCTACCCGAACGAGCCGATGCCGCCGCACTCGCTGACCATGACCATGATCGGCGCTTCCTTGCTGTGGGTGGGCTGGTTCGGCTTCAACGCCGGTTCCAACCTCGAAGCCAGCGGCATTGCTTCGGTCGCCTTCATGAACACCATGATCGCCACCGCTGCGGCCGGTTTCTCGTGGATGGTGGTCGAGCAGCTGGTGCGCGGCAAGGCGAGCTTGCTCGGTTGCGCCTCGGGCGTGGTCGCCGGCCTCGTCGCCGTCACCCCCGCTTCGGGCTATGCCGGCACGATGGGCTCGGTCGTCCTTGGCCTGATGGTCTCGCCGATCTGCTTCTTCTTCGTCTCCGTGGTGAAGTCGAAGTTCGGCTATGACGACAGCCTCGATGTGTTCGGCGTGCACTGCATCGGCGGCATCACCGGCGCGATCATGACCGGCTTCCTTGACAACCCGGCATGGGGTGGCCAGGGCATCGCCGATTATTCGACCAAGCCGGGCCAGATGATTGCCGGCACCTACGACATGCTGACCCAGGTCAAGATCCAGTGCGAGGGCGTGCTCACGACGCTCGTCTGGTCGGGCCTGGTCTCGCTGATCCTCTTCTTCGTGATCGACAAGGTGTTTGGCCTGCGGGTCTCCGCCGAAGTCGAGCATGAGGGTCTCGACATCGCCGAGCATGGCGAGCGGGCCTACCACTACTGATGCGTTTGGGGCGGGTCATGAAACCCGCCCCATTCAAGAATTCGGGATGGTTCGAGAACCATCCCACGCTCAAGAATTCGGGACGGTTCGAGAACCATCCCTCCAGGGGTTCCTCCTGCGAACGACTGGCCGGCGGAGCGATCCGCCGGCCTTTTTTGTTGGTCGAGGACTGGGGACGAATACCCTCTTAAGGTCATGCCCGCTACGGGCACCCCGGATCGCGGGCATCCATCTCCTGCATGTTTGGCCCAGCCTACCGGTCAGGAGATGGACCCCAGCTTTCGGGGTACCCAGCAAAGTAATACTTTGCTGGGGCCCTCCTGGGGTGACGATAGAAAGGTTAGCCCCCAAACACCGCGCGCAAGGGGCTCAGGTCGTAGCCGGCATTGGCGGCCTTCGCGATCAGCTGCTCGCCATCGTCGCCCAGTTGGTGCCGCGCCAGCGCCCATAGGAAGGTGGAGCGCGTGCCCGACCGGCAGAAAGCGAGCACCGGCCCCTGCGCTTTCTCCAGCGCTTCGGTCATAGCCGCGACCTGGCCTTCGTTGAAACCCGAATGGTCGACGGGAATCGCGACATAATCGAGCCCCGCCGCCTTGGCCGCTTCCTCGATCTCGCTGCCCGCCGGCTGGCCGGGCTGCTCATCGTCCGGGCGGTTGTTGATGATCATGGCGAAACCCTGCGTCTTGGCGGCGGCGACGTCCTCGGGCTCGATCTGGCCGTAGACCGAAATGGCGGAATCGAGCGTGCGGAACATTTGTCTCTCCTGCGTCGGAATGGGCGTCCTCATACCAGCTTGGCCCCTTTGGAACAGCCGCGCTTGACTCTCGTTGAACGACCAGGAAAATGAGAACATATAGCGAACGAATGACGTGCGAGTCGCCGCCTCTTGCCGCGTGCCAACGCCCTGCCGGCCCCGTGCCGACGATCGCCTTTGCGCATGCCAAGGCGATTGCTCTGCCGGCACGCCTGCCCTTGGGGCTGGAACCGCTGGATGCGGTGCTGGGCGGCGGGCTGGCCAAGGCACGGCTGCACGAAATCTGGCCGGCGGCGGCAGCGGACGCTCCCAGCGCGACCGGCTTTGCTCTGCTGCTCGCGCTCAAGGCGAGCGGCCCCAGCGATATGATCGTCTGGATCGGGCAGGAAGATCGGCGCGGCGGCGCACTCTACCCGCCGGGTCTGGCCGAACTGGGAATCGATCCTGCCCGGCTGCTGTTCGTGACCGCCCCCGACGAGAAGGACTTGCTGCGCGCGGCGGGGGATGTGGTGCGATCGTCCGCGGTGGCGGCGACTTTGATCGCGCCGGCCGGTCGTGCCCCAATGCTCGATTTGACCGCCAGCCGCCGGTTGACCTTGTTCGCCGAGCGATCCGGCAGCACCGCTTTCCTGCTCCGCACCGCCGATCCCAAGATGCCCTCCGCCGCCACGACCCGCTGGCAGGTGGCCGCCGCGCCCTCGCGCGTGCTGGAGGCGAACGCGCCCGGGCAGCCGGCTTTCACGCTCGATCTGATGCGCCAGCGCGGCGGCGCGCCCAGCCATGGCTGGCAGGTGGAGTGGGATCGTGACCGCGCCCGCTTCGCGCCTTTATCTCGCGCTGTGGCTGCCGATGCTGGCGGAGGATATCTGGCGGCTGGATGATAATCTCCTCTCCGGAACGGGGAGGGGGACCGCACCAAGTGCGGTGGAGGGGGAGCGAGGCCGCGTGCCCCCTTCAAGGAAAGTCCCCTCCACCGCCGCCTTTGGCGACGGTCCTCCTGCCCGTGCCGGGGAAGAGACGATCGTTTTCGTCGAGAAGCTCAACAATGCGATGCGGCTGACCGCTTTGTCGCGCGCGGCGATCGCGCTCGGCCTCACCCCCGGTCTCACGCTCGCCGATGCGCGTGCGCGCATTCCGGACCTGATCGCACTCGACCGCGATCATGGTGCCGAAGCCCGCTTGCTCGCGCGCATCGTCGCGGGCTGCGTGCGCTATACGCCGATGGCCGCGGCCGAGCCGCCCGATGGGGCGATCCTCGACATCAGTGGCTGCGGGCATGCGTTCGGCGATGAACGAGACCTCGAGGCCGACCTCCGCCGGCGCCTGCACGCAAACGGCATCACGGTCTTCTCGGCGCTCGGCGACACGCCCGAACAGGCGCGCGCGCTGGCGCGGTTCGGCCACAGGGGCAAGGATCTGCTCGATCTGCCGGTCGACGCACTCGAAGCCGATGCCGCAGTCACGCTCGCGCTGCGCCGCGCCGGCCTCAAGACGATCGGGGATCTCGCCCGCCGCCCGCGCAAGATGCTCGCGGCGCGTTTCGGCGATCTCGCCATCCGGCTGGGACGCATGTTGGGCGAACAGGATCGGCACATCAGCCCGGAGCGCCCGCTCCCGCCAGTCTTCGCGCTGCGTCGCTTCGCCGAGCCGATCGGCCGGGTCGAGGATGCGCTTGCCTGCCTGGAGGAACTGGGCGCACAAGCGGCAGAGACCCTGCTCGAACGGCATGAAGGCGGCCGCCTTTTCGTCGCGCGCTTCTTCCGCAGCGACGGCGCGGTCGCACGGATCGAGGTGGCGACCGGCCAGTCGACGCGCGATCCCGCCTTGCTGATCCGCCTGTTCCGCGAGCGGGTGGATACGCTCGCCGATCCGATCGACCCCGGTTTCGGCTTCGACATGATCCGCCTCGACATCGGCCAATGCGAGCCGCTCGCGGCGCGGCAGGACGATCATCTCACGCCCTCGCGCCACGAGGAGGATCTGGCCGAACTGATCGACCGCCTGTCCACGCGGCTGGGCGCGCGCCGCATCCACCGCGTCCAGCCCGAGAATAGCCATATCCCCGAATGCGCGGCTTCAGCCTGCGCCCCGTCCCGGGCACCCGCCTGGGAGAGGCCGCCGGAAGACGAGCCGCCGATGCGCCCGCTGCGCCTGTTCGATCCACCCCAGCCGATCGGCGCGGTCATGTCCGAAGCGCCCGACGGGCCGCCGATGCGTTTCACCTGGCGCGGCCAAACCTATGGAATCGCGCGCTGGGAAGGCCCCGAACGGATCGCCGCCGAATGGTGGCACCGCCGCGACCGCGGCGGCAAGCCGCGCGATTATTACCGGGTGGAGGACGAGGCCGGCCACCGTTTCTGGCTGTTCCGCCACGGCCTGCACGATAGCGGCAAGCCGGTGCCCGACTGGTATCTGCACGGGCTGTTCGCATGAGTGACACCGGCTATGTCGAGCTCGCCTGCGCGAGCCACTTCTCCTTCCTCCATGGTGCCAGCCATGGCAGCGATCTGGTCCACCGCGCGCTGGAACTCGGCCATGCCGGGCTCGGCATCGCCGATCGCAACACCGTCGCCGGCGTGGTGCGCGCCTGGCTGGCGCTCCGCCGGGCGCGCGAGAAATGGCTGGAGCAGACCGGCCAGCAAATGCGCGACTTCAAGCTGGCCACTGGCGCGCGCCTGGTCTTCGCCGACGGCACGCCCGACATCATCGCTTACCCTGAGACACGTTTCGGCTGGGGGCGCTTGTGCCGCCTGCTCTCGACCGGCAATCTGCGCGCCGACAAGGGCGATTGCGTGTTGCGGATGGAGGATCTGCTCGACTTCCATCAGGGCCTGCTGCTGATCGTGCTGCCGGCGAGCACGCGGCGCGAGGATGAAGGGGTCGAGCGCAAGCCAGAGAAGCAGACCATCCTGCCTCCGGATGAGGGGGAGACAGCACTCTTCCCCTCCAACGTCATTCCGTTCAATTCCGCTTCCTCCGTCATCCCGGCGAAAGCCGGGATCCATTTTGCGGCAGGGGCTGAACTCCCGGTGGATCCCGGCTTTCGCCGGGATGACGAAGAAGAAGACAGAGGCGGCAGCGCGACCGGAGAAGTCGTTTCTTTTCCCGCCTATATCCCCCAGAGCCCCCTCACCCGCACGCTCGCCACGCTTCGCGCCGTCGCACCCGACCGCGTCTGGCTCGGCGCAACGATGCGCCGGTCGGGGACTGACCAGCGCAGCCTCGTCAAATTGGAGAAGCTCGCCCGCGACGCCCAGGTGCCGTTGCTCGCGATCAACGACGTGCTCTATGCCGCGCCCGAGGATCGGCCGCTGCAGGATGTGCTCACCGCGATCCGGCTCGGCATCACCGTGCAGGAGGGGGGCAAGAGGTTCGAGGCCAATGCCGAACGCCATCTGAAGGCGCCCGCCGAGATGGCGCGATTGTTCCGGGACTATCCCCAAGCGATCGAGGAGACGCTGCGTTTCCACCAGCGCATCGCCTTCGATCTCGAGCATCTGCGCTACGAATATCCGCACGAACCCGTGCCCGATGGCTGGGAGCCGCTCGCCTGGCTCAAGCATCTCGTCGCGCAGGCCGCGGCCGAAAAATGGCCCGAAGGCACGCCCGCAAACGTCACCTCGATGCTGGATGAGGAGTATAAGCTGGTCGGCAGCCGCGCGGACCTGCCTTATTATTTCCTGACCGTGCACGATCTGGTCCGCTTCGCGCGGTCAAAGAACATTCTCTGCCAGGGGCGCGGATCGGCCGCCAATTCGGTGATCTGCTATCTGCTCGGCATCACCTCGGTCGATCCGACCAAGCATGATTTGCTCTTCTCGCGCTTCATGTCGGAGGACCGCAACGAACCGCCCGACATCGACGTCGATTTCGAGCATGAGCGGCGCGAGGAGGTGATGCAATATGTCTATGAACGCTATGGCCGCCACCGCGCGGGCATCGTCGCCACCGTCATCCACTACCGGTCGCGTTCGGCGGTGCGCGAGGTCGGCAAGGCCCTGGGCCTGACCGAGGACGTCACCACCCGGCTCGTGAGCACGGTGTGGGGCAGCTACGCGACGCAGATGGAGGAGCAGAGGTTCAAGGAGACCGGCTTCGACCTCGACAATCCCGAGATCGAGCGGCTGAACCACTTTGTCGCGCGATTGCTGGAAGCCCCCTTCCCGCGCCATCTGTCGCAGCATGTCGGCGGCTATGTGCTGACCCAGCATCGGCTCGACGAGACGGTGCCGATCCACCACGCCGCGATGGAGGACCGCACCTTCATCGAATGGGACAAGGACGATATCGACGCGCTCAAGCTGATGAAGGTCGACATACTCGCGCTCGGCATGCTCACCTGTATCCGCAAGGCGTTCGACCTGATCAGCGGCATGGGCGGCCCCGCTTACACGCTCGCAAACCTCCCGTCCGAGGACGCGCAAGTCTATAAGATGCTGCAGCAGGGCGACAGTATCGGCGTCTTCCAGGTCGAAAGCCGCGCGCAGATCAACATGCTGCCGCGGCTGAGACCGAAGGAATTTTACGACCTCGTCATCCAGGTCGCGATCGTCCGGCCGGGGCCGATCCAGGGCGACATGGTCCATCCGTATCTGCGCCGCCGGCAGGGGATCGAAAAAGTCGATTTCCCCTCCCCCGCGCCGCCCAACAATCCGAAAGAGCTGCAGGGCATCCTTGGCAAGACGCTGGGCGTGCCCCTTTTCCAGGAACAGGCGATGAAGCTCGCCATCGTCGCAGCCGATTTCAGCTCGAGCGAGGCCAACAAGCTCCGTCGCGCGATGGCGACCTTCCGCAATGTCGGCACGATCGGCGAGTTCGAGGAGAAGATGGTCGGCGGCATGACCAAGCGCGGCTATTCCGAGGAATTCGCGCGGCGCTGCTTCAACCAGATCAAGGGGTTCGGCAGCTATGGCTTTCCCGAAAGCCATGCGGTGAGCTTCGCCTTGCTCGTCTATGCCTCGGCCTATCTCAAGCGGCACCATCCCGCCGCTTTCTGCGCGGCCTTGCTCAACTCGCAGCCGATGGGCTTCTACGCGCCCGCGCAGATCGTCGGCTGCGCCCGCGCGCACAAGGTCGAGGTGCGGCCGATCGATGCGGCCTACAGCGATTGGGACAACAAGCTCGAGCCGACGAACGGTGAACCGGCCGTGCGCCTGGGCTTTCGCCAGATCGACGGCTTCAGGCAGGAATGGGGCGAAACAATCATGAAGGCGCGCGGCAACTCTTTTACTGGCGATCCCGCCCAGAAGATCGAAGCGCTCGCCCGCGCCGCCAACCTGCCGTCACGCGCGCTGCGTCTGCTCGCCGATGCCGACGCCTTCCGCGCCTTCGGCTACGATCGCCGCCAGGCCTTGTGGGAGGTGCGCCGCACACCCACCGACGCCCTCCCCCTCTTCGCCGCCGCCGATGCGCGCGAGCTGGGCCAGGAGGAGGATCCCGGGCTCCCCGATATGCCGCTCAGCGAACATGTCGCCGCCGACTATCAGACCACGCGCCTGTCGCTGAAGGCACATCCCATGTCCTTCCTGCGTCCTTTGTTCGCGGCCGAAGGCGTGATGAGCTCGAAACAGGTGCAGGCGGCAAAGGACGGCACCCGCGCCAAGGTGGCGGGCGTGGTGCTGGTCCGCCAGCGGCCAGGCGAGGGCAAGGCGATCTTCGTCACGCTGGAGGACGAGACCGGCATCACCAACGCGCTTCTGTGGGCACGCGATTTCGAGACATATCGCCGCCCGGTGATGGCGGCGCGGCTGATGGAGGTGCACGGCATCATCCAGAAAAGCGAAGAAGGCGTGGTCCACCTGATGGGTGCGCATGTCGTCGACCGCACCGCCGAGCTCCAACGCCTGTCCGAAGATCATCCCACCCGTACCCAGTTGAGCCGCGCCGACGTGTTCGAACACCCCCAGCCGCCGCGCGATACGGTCCCGCGCGGTAGCCATCCGCGCAATGTCCGGATATTACCTGCCAGCCGCGACTTTCACTGAGGCCATGTCTAGGCTAAGCGGCCGCTAGAGCCTGATCGTTTTTTGGCGGAAGCGCTTCCGCTGAAAGCGTGAATCAGGCCCTATCAAATGGTTAAGACCTTGATCGTTTCAGGCTGATCCAGCCTGAAACGATCAAGGTCCAGCCGTTGGCGTCGGGGAGTGGCGCAGTCTGGTAGCGCACCTGGTTTGGGACCAGGGGGCCGCAGGTTCGAATCCTGTCTCCCCGACCATCTTCACGAAGGGGGAACCGTCATCCCGGGGCAGTTGCCCGGGAAGGCCAAGCTATCTGTGTATCCACCGTGTATCCAGAGAGCCTACTTGGCACTCGGTCATTGGCGCCACCTTTCGAATCTAAGTACTGGCGGCCGTTTTGGGGCTCACGGGGCATCCAGCGACCTCCGCTAAGCACTTAAAAACGCTTCGCCTCCATCGTCGGGTCAGCAATTCGTCCCACATTCCGTCCCCTTTTGGATTCGGAATGCGCACGGTTTGGCCCGTCGCTGGTCGCGCGATGCTCCATATACGGCCGCGTCCGCCTGCAGCGGAGTACTGTCTTCGGGAGGCAGGGGCCGGAGGTTACGGAGAGGGTGGACTTCGAACCCACGGGTAGAGTTCGGCACGCCCACGTCATACGCTTCAATGGAAGAGCGGAAGCTTCCCAAGCTTACGACGGGGTACGCGATCGACGGTAAGCGAGGGATGCGCGCCTAGGCGTGCAACAGATCGCGCTGGCGGCATTCTTGCTCGCACACTGCCTTAAGCTGTCGCCGCAGCGATAGGCTTTGCAGCTGAGGATCAGCCTTGGAATATCCTTCGCCCGCGAGAGCCTTCTCTAGGTCTTTAACTGTCAAGAACTGCCCCGTGCGAGCAAGTTCGAAGGCTCTCTCCAAAATGGGGCGCTCATGGAAGTGCATCCGATTTAAACCGTTACGGATCCGTTTGGTTGCGGGTCCGAAAGGTTACAATTTGTCCAGCTAAGAAGGTATGTCATGGCTAGCTGTGGAGCGTTGAGCGTGATGCGCCGCGCGCGTCAGTTCGGACCGGTAGGGGCCGGCCCCCCACCGGTCCTGACCTTGACGCAAAGGGAGGTAAGCGTCGCGGCTGCACAGCTCCCTACCTCAACCCACCGGGCAATGCTTGAAGGTATCATAGTCGCCGCGAAGGCCCGGCAGGTTGCGAACAGCTTGCCCGACGTCACCCCACGGAGAGTCATTCAGCGCCGCTCTGGCTGCGTTTCGCAATGCGGTGGCGGCCGAGCGATGACAGGGCCTGTGGAAGGCGCACTGACAATGCGGGCACCTCATTTGGCAAAGCGAATTATGCCGCGGGGCTCGATCGTTTCCACTTTAACGGATCGATCCCATCAAACAGACACCCCGCCCGGTTGCGTATCGGCAGGGTGTTTTGCTGCCTGAGCGCTGCGAATAGCAGTCAGCAGCACCAAATTTGGAAAGCTGCCATTTTGGTTAAGAAAGGGGCTCCGCGCGTGCCCTGACGCTTGCTATGAACCCTGGTCAATCTTGGGGGATGTTGATGCGGTCGATCATCATTGCACTTGCCCGCATCATCGCCGGCCGAAGAAGCGCATCCACTGTCAGCGTCACGCACAACGGGCGCACGGTTCCAGGCACGGATGATTATGGCTTTTCGTTGGTTCTGAAGATTCTTTTGTTATTTTCGGCGATCCAACTCGCGTGAACAGATCTGCCAAAGGAGCAATAACATGAAACGACTAATCGCCATTCTGGGGGCCGGTCTGTTAGCGAGCACGTCGAGTGCGCAGATTATAAAGCGCACCTTCAATTTCACTGCTTATAACTTTGTGGATCCTTTCGGCGTCGTTACTCCACCGGTTGACCCGGTGATCGGCTCGATCACTGTCAAGTGGGACAGATCAAATGTCGTCACCGACGATCCCGTCGGGATAACGTTGAACAGTATCAATATCCTTGTTGACTCGCCACTTGTTTTCGACACTTTGAATCCAGATTTTATGGAGATCGGAGGTTCCATATTTGGAGCCTCCGGCGCCGGGTACAATGACTTCATACTCTACTTTAATGACGCATCGACAAACCCTTATGGGGGGTTCGATTACACGCAAACCGGGATTAATACTGGATTTGTGACGAATACCGTTACGATTACCGCTACCACGGACCCGGTCCCGGAACCCGCGTCCTGGGCGATGATGCTGGGGGGCTTCGGCTTGATCGGTGGCGCGTTGCGGACGCGCCGGAAGACGGCTGTGATTTTCGCCTGATTTAGCCTCCGGACAACTGGGCGCCACCATGCTTTCGGGTATGGTGGCGCTTTCGCTTGTTCGGGAACGCTGGCGGATGGCCGCCCTTAGCGGGCCATGGGTGCGCCCCGCAAACCCGCAAAATAGGGATGCCCAGCTAACCGCGCGAATGATTTTCATTTCATTCGGCGTCATATGCTGCATCGTCTGACCATAACGCCTAAAAAAGTATCGCGGGTTACAGCTCTGCTTTGGGACCAGGGGGCCGCAGGTTCGAATCCTGTCTCCCCGACCATCATCTGAATTTGGCGGTTTGCTGCATATCGCCGCTCATTTCGCGTCGCCGTCGAGTTGTGCGTTAGGCCTTTTGACACGCTTTTTAAGCGCGCGACCACAAGAACGTTATTTTCGGCTCGTCCGCACGAAACTCAAAAATATATTCGCCAGGCAAATCAAACGGCGCGGCGGTGAGATCGACCTGTCGACAACCACCCACCACGTTCGGCGTGTTGGTTGTGCATGACCCGATATGCGAGCCATTTGTGATCAAAGCATATTTGAACTTATTTAGGCTCGGGATGAATCGGTGGATATCCTCGTTAGTCCAGTGCTGAATGACATCTTTCAAAATCAAGAGATCAGCTCCAGGCACGGAACCCGTGACGCCGTTCATCTCAATGAATTGGATCCCCGGCCTGGCGAAAGCGCTGGTGTTCTTCAGAACGACCTTTGATACGTCGATGCCGACATAATCTATGCCCGTCCAGTCAAGCATCCGGGAAAACTGCCAATCGCCGCAACCGAGGTCGACGACGCTCTTGACGTCGTGCTGTTTGATGAAGTTCGTCAGGAATTGGCGATAGCTTGCAGTGACTTCGGGTGTGGAACCCGAACCCGAGCCACCTCCCAGCCAGACGTCGCTCCGGTAATACCGGTCGAAGGTCCGGGCGTGCTCGTCGATGCCTCGGATTCGGCGTCCAAGGCGCGCGAGCCGAGCGAGCGCAGACCGCGCCATCTAGTCCCGCCTTGGCTTGGCGCGGACGAGCCGCGCACGCGCATCGATTTTCGGCAACACCAATCTCCCGATTGCAATTACCGCCTATCGCGGGAAGCTACCCGAAGCGCGCCAAGAGTCCAGCGATTAGACTATAGTCTTCGTCCCGACCGGCACTGAGTCTCGAAATGATGCTCTGCGCGGTGGAGATCGATTTCCTCCCCTGTCGCCTCTCTGCGCTGGACTGGCCAAAACATAACAGTGCAACGGGGCAGTTCGTTTTCCTATCTTTCTGTTTTCTTTAGAGCATTTGAAATTCAGACTTTCTCGTTTTGTGGCTCGTTCTCCTGTCTCCCGACCATTTCCCAGGAGGGAAAAAGAGCCCACGTCGCCCGCGCAACCGCTTCGCGCCATCATCCGACCCGGCGATGCTTCGCTATTAGGGGAGGTTTTACGCTTCTTGGTTACCGCACCCCAAGAATAGGGGTCCATAGCGGCCGGCGAACGCCCAACCGGCTTTGGCCAGCCCCGGGACGCCCAACAACCGGGCGAGGAATAGCAGGGCGCGTGTCCTACCTAGGCCACATTGACGTTCCGGGAAGAACCCGGCGCCGCGGGGGGCTCGATCATGTCGCGGCTCCGACGCGCATGACCGACACGTCGATGAGACCCGCCGCGCCCTCTCATCGGCCCGAGATGGATACCTTGCGGACGACCGCCATTCTGTCGGTCCTGCTTTTCCATATCGACCCGCATTGGGTTCCCAACGGATTCCTCGGCGTCGACATATTCTTCGTCATCTCGGGGCTGCTGATCACAGGGATTCTGGCGCGTGAGGTCGACGCCGGGGATTTCTCATTCTCGCGCTTCTACGAGCGGCGGGCGAGGCGGATCGTCCCGGCACTTTTCATACTCGCGCTCGCGACCAGTCTTTGCGCCGCGATCATCATGTTGCCCAGCGACCTGCGTCTCGTCGCGCGCAGCGTTCCGCCGATCCTGACATTCACCGGCAATATCCACTTCTCCAGATTGCTCGACTATTTCTCGCCGGCGGCAACGACGGCCCCGTTGCTGCATATCTGGTCGCTCGGCGTCGAAGCCCAATTTTACGCGCTGTTTCCACTCGTGATGGTGCCGGGCCTGAAGCTGATCGGCCGGCGCCGGATGGCCCTGTTGCTGTCGGGTCTGATCCTGACGACATTGCTCTTCATGCAGATCCCGGTGAGGCCGCAGGAGGCAGCCGTCCGGTTCTTCCTACTGCCCTTTCGCGTGTGGGAATTTTGCGCCGGCGCAGTGATCGCACTGCTGCCGCCCTATCAGGCATCGCGCCCACAATGGCCCAAGACCCTGTCGACCCTGGGCTTCGCCATGATCGCCGGCGGATTGTTCGGCATCATCGATCCGATCACCTCTGCCCGCCTGCTCACGCTCATGGGGACGACATTGGTGGCCTTCGCCTGCGGCGACCCGAGAATGCTGACCTTCCGGAGGCGGCTGTCTCCAGCCCCGGTGCGATTGCTCAGCCAAATATCCTATTCGCTCTATTTGTGGCACTGGCCGGTGGTCGTCTTTTCCACTTATTGGCTGATCGATCCGCCCGGTTTTGCCGCCAAGGCGTTCATGGCGGCCACATCCTTGCTGCTCGGCTTCGCGTCGTGGCGCTGGATCGAGCGCCCTACCCGGGACCAATCATTTCCGACCGGGGTTTTCCTCGTGCTTGTCGGCTGCAGCGCAGCCCTGGCCGCGGGTTTGTCCGTCGCGGCGCTTCAGGGCCAAGGGTGGCCGGCGCGCTTCTCGCCTCGTATCCAGCGCATCAGCGCGGTCATCGGAACGCATTATCACTGCGATCCTCCGGACAGCCGCCCAGCCGCGAACGTCATTTTGTGCCGGCTGGGGCTGGGATCCGGAAACCTCGATGATGCGGATGTGGTGCTGTTGGGGAATTCCCACGCACAAATGTACGCACCGCTCGTCGACGAGATTCTGACACGCAAGAGACTGAAGGGTCTTCTCGTCGCGTCCGATGGCTGCCTGCCGACGACCAACGTCAATATCGAAACCGAATGTTTCGGCTCGGCCGAACAGCAGATCGAGATCGTGGAGCGGCTGCGCAGAGCGCGGCTGGTCATTATCGCGACGCGCTGGAACCCTGCGGACGGGAATGTTCGCGATTTTGGGGGACGAGTGCCGTCAGGCGGCAGCTCCCGGTCGTTCCTTGCCGGGCTCGACCAGACCATTCGCCGGCTGGAGTCGACGGGCAAGACCGCGCTCGTCGTCGCTCCCGCGGCCGTGCCGTCGGTCGAGCTCGCGTCGCGATGGGCTCGCGCGGAGGCATTTGGCCGCCCCGTCGATATCGTCCTGGGACGACCCCAAGCTGCGTACGATGCGACCTATCGCGACCTTTTCCGGCACTTCGCCAGCAACAAGGACCAGCTGATCCGGATCGATGCGGTCCAATGCGCGCGAAGCATATGCGCTTATGAATTCCAGGGAGAACCGCTGTTTTCGGACGGCAACCACTTCGCCCGCGCCGCCCTGCACCGGTTCAAACCCCTCTTTGAAACGGCAATATTGAAGACGATCGGGGCGGCAAAGCCCAACTCGGCGGGCCGCTTGCCACTTGCCGCCAGCGGTCGCTGAACCTGCCGGCGGAATGCCCCGCCATGGTGCGTTACAAATGGAGCTACGGCGCGAGCAGGGTGTCCTGCGGGGCGCAAAGCAGGGGGCCGACCGACACGCATCAGCCCAATCTCTCCCACTCTCCTCGATTCGGGCCGTCGACCGCTCAAGATCGCGCCCGCGTCCAGGCCGTCTAACCCCTTCGCACGCCTGGAACAAATAGGTATTGCTTTTGTATTATATATGCCTTGACAAACCTTCGAGGCTCGATGACAACAGCGTTACAGTCGGGTGGATAAGGTCAGGGAAAGATCCCAGCCGGTCATCGGACGACGGATAAAGAACCAGCCGATGGGGGTTTGCATGATGTATGGTTTTGGACTGGACGGAAAATCATCGCTCAAAGGGCGGAAAGTGGCATTGTGGACAGCGGGATCGCTGGTCGCGATGACGATCGCTTCGGCCGCCATCGCTCAATCCACGTCGGCACCGGCTGCGGCCGCAGCGGCACCCACGGATGAGATCACGGTCACCGGCTTCCGCGCCAGCCTGAAGTCCGCGCAGGACGCCAAGCGCGCCGACATCCGCATCACCGACGGTGTGACCGCGGAAGATATCGGCAAGTTCCCCGCGCAGAACATCACCGAGGCGATCCAGCGCATCGCCGGTGTCCAGATGTCCAACATCAACGGTCGCGGCTCGACCATCAGCATCCGCGGTCTGGGCAATCAATATGCCCGCACCACGATCAACGGCCAGACCTTCGCCAGCGCCGACTTCAAGGATGGCTTCCGCTACGACATCATCCAGACCGATCTCGCCAGCGCGATCCAGGTGGTCAAATCGCCGACCGCGGACATGGATACGGGCGGCCTGTCGGGCACCGTCAATATCGATACGGTCAAGCCGCTCGCCTATAAGGGCCCCTCCTTCATCGTCGGCGTGAAGGGCTATGGATCCGATTACCGCAAGAGCTTCACGCCCAAGATCAACGGCGCCTATATCGGCCGCTTCGCCGGCGACACCTTGGGTGTCATGGCCAATGTCAGCTACCAGAAGCTGAAGGATCGCGGCGACTATCTGTTCATCAAGAACTGGTACAATCCGGGCGTCGTCGCGGGCGCGCCCGACGTCACCGTTCCGGGCAATCTGCGCTTCCGCCGCATCGATCGCGATACCGAGCAGCTGATGGCCACCGGTGCGGTCCAGTGGAAGCCCGCCGACAATCTCGAATTGCTGCTGCAGGGCACCTATTCGAAGGATCATACCACTTACGAAACGCGGCAGGCCGTGTTCGGCCGGTGGAGCTCGTCGGCCATCACGGTCAACAGCAAGGCCAATGGGGTCGCCGACGATATTTCGATCAGCAGCTTCAACATGGACAATAACGACCAGCCGGAGCTGCGCAACCTGCGCACCCAGGCCTATACCGGCACGCTCAACTGGGAGCCGGGCGAGACCTGGAAGGTCCACGCCGTCGCCCATTACACCCAGGGCAATGCCGCTTTGTATGAATGGGCCACGATCGACGAGGTGCATTTCGCCAATGGCGGCCGGCTCAACACCTCCGATCCCTTCAATGTGAAGTTCACCACCGCCAGCCTGACCGACGGCTCGCTCTACACGATGGCAAACCGCACCTGGTACGCCTATGTCGACGGTGCGACCCATCGCCAGACGAGCAAGGATCGGGCGGCGCAGGTCGATCTGACCAAGGACCTCGACTGGAGCGGGCTCCGTTCGATCGTCGTCGGCGGCAAGTTCCATCACGAAAGCTTCCGCACCGACGCCTTCCGCCACGATCGCGACGCCGATGTCAGCGATCCGATCACCTATCCCGAATTCGCCTGGATCCCGGACATCGCCAAGACCGGCGTCCTGGTCGACAATTTCCTGGGCGGGGCGATGTCCATCCCCCATTCCTTCCTGTCGGTGAACGCCAGCAAGTGGCAGTCGATCCTGAAGGAACACGGCATCACCGTGCCCGACACGGCGGATTGGCCGAGCACCTATCAGGTCGATCGCTATGTCGCGGCCGCTTATGCCATGGCCAATATCGACACGATGCTGTTCGGCAAGCAGCTGCGCGGCAATATCGGCGTGCGCTACGAGCATACGCACCAGAATGTTGAGAGCAGCGTCATCACCAATGTCGACACCGGCACCAGCACGACTGGCCTGCAGCATGTCGTGCAGGATTATGGCAATGTCCTGCCGAGCGCGAGCTTCGCGCTCAACCTGACGCCCAAGCTGGTCGCACGTCTCGCCGCAGCGAAGGTGCTGGTCCGGCCGCTGCTGAACAGCCAGACGCAGATGGCGGACACGATCACCAAGACCACGTCGAGCCTGCGTCCGAGCGTGTCGGTCGCCGAGGGTGAATCGCGCCTCAAGCCGCTGACCGCGAATCAGGCCGACCTGAGCCTCGAATATTATTACGGCCACGGCAACATGGTCAGCGTCGCCGGCTTCTATAAGGCGGTGAAGAACGGCACCTTCACGCAATTCTATTGCCCCGCTTCATTCCAGGGCGTGGCGTTGAACGGCGTGACGTCGGACTGCGAATCCGCGGACCTGAAGACCGATTACAGCTTCAGCCGCGTGCTCAATGACAATAAGGTCATCCACATCAAGGGTGTCGAGATCGCCGCGTCGCAGAACTTCGATTTCCTCCCCGTTCGCGGTTTCGGTGCCACCGGCAACGTCACTGTGGTCGACACGGACTCGAAGGCGCTCGGCACCGGCTTCAACCTGCGCGACCTGTCGAAGCTGACCTGGAACCTGACGCCCTATTGGGAAAACGACATGTTCAGCGTGCGCCTGTCGGTCAATCACCGCAGCGCCTACAAGCAGGACGCGTCGACCAGCTTCTTCGTGAATGGCGGCCTGATCCACACCGTGCGGGCACGCACCCAGATGGACCTGGCGCTGGGCTACACGCCGGTCCATTTCCTCAACTTCACGGCGGGCGTGATCAACCTCAACAACACGCACGAGGACGCATACCAGACCAACGCGAACACGTTCCAGATGGCCAGCCGCACCGGCCGGACCTTCTACGTGTCCGCCACGGCGAGGTTCTGAGCCACCCCCTGGGAGACGGGCCCGCTTCTGTGGACCCGTCTCCCTTCCACGCGACGGCATTCGCTATGGCCGAACGCACGCACCATCTCCAAAACGCGGCCTGGCGCCCCTCTTCCGCCAGTGCTTCGAACCTTGTCCCCAAAATGGTCCAGGAATCGATCCTGGAACATTTTGGGGACCATTTTTTCAACATATAGGATATTGCCTTGCCATTGCTCCGGATCGACGTCCGGGAAGCGCATGTCGGATGAAGGCCAAGGGAATGCTGCATGAACCTCACTGAACGGCTGGGACAGCTCAGGAAAGAGGATCCTACCCCGCTCTATCTGCAGCTCCAGCGCGCGCTGCGCGATGCGATCCAGGACAATCTGATCCGACCGGACAATGCGATTCCGACGGAGCGCGATCTGGCGACCGACCTCGGCATCTCGCGTATCACGGTGCGCAAGGCGATCGACGGGCTGGTCGCGGAAGGGATATTGAGCCGGCGCCAGGGTGCCGGCACCTTCGTCGTCGGCGGCCGGGTCGAGAAGAGCTTTTCCCGCATCAGTTCCTTTTCCGAGGATATGGCCGCGCGCGGACGCACGCCGCGCAGCGCCTGGGTCAGCAAGACCACCGGCACCGTCACGCCCGAAGAGGCGCTCCTGCTCGGCCTGTCGCCCGGCACGCAGGTCTATCGCTTCCAGCGCATCCGTTATGCCGACGAGCAGTCGATGGCGCTGGAATTTGCGACCATCCCCGCTTTCTGCCTGCCGTCGATCGAGGTGGTGACGGATTCGCTCTACGCCGCGCTCGCCGCGTCGGGTCACCGACCGGTGCGCGCCCTGCAGCGTGTCCGCGCGATCGGCTTCACGGCCGAACAGGCCAAGGCGCTCGAGATCCAGCCGGGCAGCCCCGGTCTGTTCATCGAGCGGCGCGGCTTTCTGGCCGACGGGCGGACCGCCGAATATACCCAGAGCTTCTATCGGGGGGATGCATATGACCTGGTGGCGGAGCTTAGCAGCTGAGGCGGTTTAGATTCGCCTTTCGGCGGGTTGCGGCACCGGCCCGCTCCCCCACCCGACCTCCCAACGGCAGTATCATATGGGAGGTCGGGTGGGGGAGCGGGCCGGTGCCGCAATCCGCCGAATGGCGGATTCCCAAACAAGCGTTCACGCGGCGATCGGCTCGGGGCCTGCGACCAAAGTGGCGGGATCGATCAGCAGGATCGCATCGTCGCCATGGCGGATCGTCCCGCGCGCGGCGCGGCGCCA